>ERZ839489.1441-NODE-1441-length-14867-cov-2.990413_pt1 | contig 14867 bp, 8 predicted proteins | sample MGYA00519938_ERZ839489 | MGnify/ENA primary metagenome ERZ839489 (study PRJEB31850, sample SAMEA3708846) | human gut metagenome | biome: human gut; feature: human-associated habitat; material: faeces | place: China | collected 2014 ... | reverse complement strand
TACATACTCCTTGTTGTGCTGACTGCTGATGAACTGTAATACGGCTTTGTAAATGGCACGTCCTACGGTAAATTTGAAATTCGGGTCGTGACCGAGTTTCATATCTGCGAAATTTTGGTGTGAAAGCAATTCGACGATAGTGGATGGAGTGGCAGGCAGGCGTGTTTCGCTATAATTGCGATCCCACATACTACGGCGTGTCCACTGTATATTGAATTTGGCACGAATGTCTTTTTGTATTTGGGTGAGCAGGAGATCTGCCAGGTCACGTGAAGCATACCGGCTGTTTCCCGAGTTAAGCAGTCCGTTATTGAAATCGGTGGTATAGATACTGAGTGATCCCACTATATCGTTCGTTTTACTGTATCCGGCATCACTATGCAGCGCCACGTTCATTTCAAAGGGGACACCCAGTCCTTTTTGTCCGGGATTGAATACAGAACCACCGGACAGGTAATTGATGGTGTTGGAGCGTACATTGATGTCGTCAGCATAGTCATTTGTTCCTTGTTTGCCTCCGTAGACATCATAGGGCATACCTGCCCATTGGGCAGAATAACGGGCTCCCTCCAGATAACGGGGCAGTCCGCTTACTGTGCCGCGGGATATATTTCCCATTCCTCCGCCGAAACGAACGGCATCGGCACAGATAACCCCGTTTTCGCTGCTCTCATTGCTTAGTACCACCATGCCATAATCATTGCTGCCTTTGTCAAACTCAAAGGTTCCGAGATATACCCATGTACCACCGCCGATCCTCTGGTTGACTTTAAATTCTGTTACACCATATTTGGCGTCACTGACGCCGTTTGGAAGTGTCTGATAGGATACATATACTGCGTAACTCCCTGTTTCGGGGATTGTAGGAATCCATTCGGCAAATGCCTTATTCTTTTTCTTTTCAGTCCGGGTGAAGCGTGCGCTACCTGTCAGGAAAGGGTTTTCTCCATCTTCATATACAGGTTTTCTTTGTGCGAATCCGTAACCGTCGGTTTTCTCCCAACGGGCTTTGCGGCTTTTCATCTCCAGATAGATGGAACCGTTTCGTGTATCGTTGTCCACAATCACCTCATTCTTTTGAGTATCCCGCTCCCGGGGGGTATAGACATTAGCTCCGGCGTTTTCGAGCATAGGGATGACATAAGGCAGAATGAAAGATTGCGTGAACAGGTCCTCGGTAGTGCAGAACAAGCGTGGACGTTGCCATCCCCATTCGCCTTTATCGTTCTTGTAATATTTGCCATGGCTTTGCCACAAGGAGATGTGCCGGTTCTGCAATCCTTTGGTTATTTCGTAAGGGCGGGAGGTGTTTATCACCCAAGGTGCTCCTTTATATTCTGCGTTTGAAAGCCGCGATTTATCTTTTTTCTTTTTCCCGCGAAAGAAATTGGGAATCAACTCCTCGATAGGTTGGTTGTTGGCATAAATTGTAGTTCGGAAAAAACGTACCGGGCCGGGCAGCAATTCTTCTATCTGATGATAGATTTCGTCTACTGTTTCCGGTACAAACGGCTGATAAGCAAAACTCTCGGAAGCATAGATAGATAGTTTCCTGCCTTCGAAGTCTATGTCTACGCTTTTTAACTTACAGCTTCCGGTATTGGCAGATGCCGGGGTGTAAGTCTCAAAGTAATTACTGAGCCGCTCTTTCACGCTTTTTTCTATTTCTTGTGCAAACAAGATTCCTGTCGCAGCAAAGAGCAGCAGGAGAAATATACATAGTTTTTTCATATGCTCGGTTGAATGATTATCGGGTGCAAAAGTAGAAGAAATAAATGAAAAACCGGCAATTGCCGATAAGTCATTGGCTGAGGAAGTTGCTAACTGTCCATTTATTCGGTATACAGCATTCTCAATCTGTGGGTATCTACTCCCAATTGATTTTTCAGGTAGTTATCCATACCTTGATAGTCAGTGTCAATGGTTTGGAAAGCAGCTTCCAGATATTCTTTCCGTACTGTGGTGAGAGGGGCAAATCCGGGATGAGCTCGTACGATTGCATCATATTTCCCTTTTATATATTCGGCAGACAGCATGTAATCTTCCATTATCACTTCCCTGTCGACACCCAATGCTCCCAGTAGTAAGGCTGCGGCAATTCCGGTACGGTCTTTTCCCGCTGAGCAGTGAAATAAAAGAGGAGTATTCCGTTCTTCCGAAACAATCCGGAAGAATTCCCGATAAGTATCCTGAGCATTTTGGATGATATAAACGTATGCCTGTTCGAGTATTCCCGGTATATTGTTCAGGTTGAAGTGTGTCATGTCGGTCATGTCGCCTGCTTCGATAGATAAGGGGATATATTGTGTAACTGTTGAGGGAATTTTGTCTGCCGCTGCTTTTTTTTCCTGCATGCTCCTGAAGTCGATGTCGGTTCGGATGTGCAAGGAGGTAAGATAGTCCAGATCGGATTCTGTCAGTTTGTCAAGATCGCCCGAACGGATGAATGTTTTCCATTTTACATGTTTATGGTCTGATGTCGGATAACCTCCCAGATCACGAATATTATAAGCTCCCTCTATAGCAAGAAGACGGAAGAATTTTTCTTGTTTCATATATAATTTGTATCTTTTCTGTTTAAACAAAAGAAGAGTGAAGAGTTCCAAACTCCTCACTCTTCTTTATTTTTATTTCACTAATTGGCTTTGGTTATAGTGGGATGTATTCTACGAATGCTTCCATTGCTTCGTAAGAAGCCAGTCCCAAGCTGTCGTAAAGAGCGGCAGTACCTCGGTTACGATCCTCGCTACGCTGCCAGAACAAGCGTTCGTCGTTGCCCAGGAATGGAGCACTTTCCATCTGTGACTGATGCTTCAGGATAGAGTTACGTTTTGCACGTAATTCTTCAGGACTGATAGGTACAGCCATTTCGATGTTTTCAATTTCCCATTCCGCCCATGCGCCACGATACATCCAGATACGGCAGTCTTTCAACCATTCGGCTCCTTCTTCCTTTTCAAGGTCTACGGCAGCAAATACGGCATCTGTACATACACGGTGTGTTCCGTGCGGGTCGGCAAGGTCACCGGCTACAAAGATCTGATGAGGCTTCACTTCACGGAGCAGGTTGCGGACAATTTCTACGTCGGCTTCACTGATTGGATTCTTCTGGATTTTACCGGTTTCGTAGAAGGGGAGGTCCAGGAAGTGACAACGTTCCAGCGGAATGTTGTTGTAAGTACAAGCTGTGCGCGCTTCGCCACGGCGGATCAGACCTTTGATGGTCAGGATATCGCGTGTATCCATATCGCCGTCTTTTTTGTCTTTCAGGAATTTACGGATTTCGGCGTACTTTTCACTGATCACCTGATCTTCACTGTTTATAAAGATTTGGTTGAATCCGTTGATGAAATGCATGAAGCGAACTACTTCTTCATCGCCTACGGCAATGTTTCCTGAAGTTTGGTAAGCTACATGGACTTCATGTTTCTGTTCTACCAGACGGCGGATCGTACCACCCATAGAAATCACATCGTCATCGGGATGCGGAGAAAATACGACTACTCGTTTCGGATATGGTTTTGCACGTTCCGGACGATATGTGTCGTCTGCTTTCGGTTTACCACCCGGCCATCCGGTAATGGTGTGCTGCAGGTCGTTGAATATCTTGATATTTACGTTATAAGCAGATCCGAAGAGGGCAAGCAGCTCGCTCAAGCCATTTTCGTTGTAATCTTTATTAGTCAGTTTCAGGATTGGTTTGCCGGTCAATTGGCACAGCCACACGATTGCGCTACGGATCAGTTTGTCATTCCATTCGCAGGAAGTGACCAGCCATGGACGTTGAATGCGTGTCAGGTTGGAAGCTGCTGACAGGTCGATAGCTACATGTGCATTGTTGTGGGTCTGTAAGTAAGATGCCGGAATGGTATCTGTTACGTTACCTTCTACACACTCTTTTACCATGTGGGCTTTTTCTTCACCCCATGCCAACAAATAGATTTTCTTAGCAGCAAGAATTGTGGCTACACCCATCGTAATAGAACTGATAGGGGTGTTGTCGATGGTGCCGAATATCTTGGATGCTTCGTTGCGTGAACCGCTATCCAGCAAAATCAGTCGGGTGGTAGAGTTCAGGCGTGACCCCGGTTCGTTGAAGGCTATATTACCTACACGGCCGATGCCTAACAGGGCGATATCGATACCACCGAAGCTTTCGATGCGCTGTTCGTACAGGCGGCAGTATTCAAAGATGGTATCTTTGGCAATCGTACCGTCCGGAGTAAAGATATTCTGTTTATCGATATCTACATGATCGAGGAACATCTCTTTCAACGCATTGAAATTACTGTTGATTGCATCTTGAGACAACGGATAGTATTCGTACATGTTGAATACAATTACGTTACGGAAACTGAGTCCCTCTTCTTTGTATATGCGAATTAATTCGGCATATACGCTGCGCGGAGAATTTCCACCCGGCAATGCCAGTACGCAGAAACGTCCTGCTTTCTGTTTATCACGAATAACCTGTGCTATTTCGCAAGCGATATGATTTGCACCTTCTTCTACAGATTCATAGATGTCTGTAGGAATTTTCTCTAATCGGGTCAATACCGATCTCTCGAATGCATTCTCTGGTCTGTAATACCTGGGGGAGACCCTGTTGAGAGTAATCTGAGAACTAAGATTTGTCTTCATAAGTTTGTTATTAATTAAGTTTGACTGAGTCTTTGTCGTTATTGGAAACTCTGAACAAATATATATAAAAACAATCAACTATGCGATAAGGTTGACAGGGAAATTAAATTAAAATCTTTTTTTACCTATAAATAGGGAGGAGGGAACGATAAATGATGGGAGATAAACGATGAACGGTTTTGAACAATGAGCGATAAGTAACAGGCGATAAATAACAAACGATTAACGGGCTGCACCGGCACAGCCTGTTAATCGTTATCGCTCAAAAACGTTTATCGTTTAAAACAGAGTATTTGTTTCAGGTACCAACTTACCCATGGCCCATACGGCTCTTACGTTGAGGTCTTCGTCCAGTACCAGAATATCGGCATCCTTACCTTTTTGCAAGGAACCTTTGCGATCATATACCCCCATGATGCGTGCCGGAGTTTCGGAAGCCATGCGAACTGCATCTTCCAGTGGGATCTCTGCTTTCTGCACAACGGTGCGGATCAGGCGGTCCATGGTGGCGACACTTCCCGCCAAAGCAGAATGGTCGGCCAGTTTGCAGACTCCGTCTTCGATAATTACGCGCGGGTCGAAAGCCTCTTTGCTATCACTATCGGCACATGCAAGGGCATCGGTGATCAGACAGGTTCTTTCCACACCTTTTATTTTATATACGAGTCTCAGGATCGTAGGGGGGACGTGAATACCGTCGGCTACTACTTCTACTGTCATGTCATCCAACAGATAAATGCTTTCGACTGTACCTTCGTACTTGTACTCTCTGCGTTTGTGGAAGCCGGGCATTGCATTATAGAAGTGGGTTGCATGAGTGTATCCGGCTTCATAAGCTGTACGGATATCTTCAAATTCGGCTTGTGTATGTGCTACGGAAGGCAGTATGCCTTTGGCAGCAATATATTTACCGAATTGCATGGCTCCCGGAAGTTCCGGAGCAGCATCCCAACGCTTGATGCAATGATACTGTTCTACGATCGGAATGTATTCATTCGGATCAGGATTTTTAATGTTTTCCGGAATTTGTCCTCCTGCCATTTTCATGTTCAGGTAATGACCTTCGAGGTGCAGTCCCAGGATAGGGCTGTTTTTCTCTTCCATCAACTTGGTACAGGTTTCTGCAGCTTGTTGAATCATGGGGACTGTAGATGATGACAGTGTGGGGAAGATACTTGTTGTGCCATGTTTCATGTGAGTATGGACCGCTGCCCGGAAAGCATCTTCCGTACATTCCATAAAGTCGCGGCCTCCACCACCATGCACGTGGATTTCTACTCCACCGGGGACTACATACATACCTTTGACGTCAATAAGTTCAGCTCCGATAACGGCCAGATCGCAGTTTGTGACTTCTAAAATCTTATTGTCTCTGATAAGCACGGAACCGTCTTTCATCCATCCTTGGGGGGTGAGTATACGTGCATTAATTAATTGGGTTAACATTCGTGTTATGAGTTAAATTAGGGTTTGTTTTTTGGTACAATAAATTGATTGTCTGGCAAAATTAGATACTTTTTTGCATTTATATACTATAATTCAAGAGATATTTTTAGTAAATACGGAAATTTAGGCTTGGATATTTAGTAAAGGAGAAAGGGGTCTGCATCTTTCCAGCTAGGGAATTTATGACGAAAAGTAGTGAGGGCTTCCAGGCTAAGTTCAATGGTTTGTATTTTTTCTTCCGAATCGGGAGTTCCTGCCAGGTTTTCTCCTTTAGGTCCATATAAAGCGGAATACCCCGGATAGCAGAGCCCGTTGCCGTCCTGTCCTATACGGTTCACACCGCATACATAACATTGATTTTCAATGGCACGTGCGCATAATAATGTATTCCATGCCTGAATACGTGGAGTCGGCCAACTGGCTACATATATAAGGAGGTCATATTCATTGTTCACATTCCTGCTCCAGACAGGAAAGCGGAGGTCGTAACATACCTGCAGGCAGATGTTCCAACCGTTGTAGGGAATGATCACTTTCCGGCTGCCTGCCGAAAAATGTTCCGCTTCGTGTCCCATGCGGAAGAGGTGGCGTTTGTCATAGTAAAATTCCTGTCCATCGGGAGTGATCAGGAAAGCCCGGTTATAATAAGAACCTTGTTCTTCACAAATGAAACTCCCGGCCAATGACAAATGAAATTCTATGGCATAATTTTTGAGACTCCGGAGCGTGGTACCGGAAACCGGTTCGGCTAATAGCCGGCTGTTCATGCTGAATCCTGTTGTAAACATCTCCGGTAAAACAACAATCTCCGTTGTTCCGCGAAGAGGTGATAGCTTTTCGCGGAGCAAACGGAGATTTTCCTGTTTATTTTCCCAGATAATATCTGTCTGTACAATCGAGATTTTCATGAATAATCATTCAACGTCTCCAATGGAGAAGTTCTCGGGATGTTTTCCCTTGAAATCTTTGAAATAAAGTTTTATTTCACGCATATCCTTTTCAATGTCTCCGCTGGGCATGATTGCTTTGGTGGAGGTAACTGTTTTCGTATTGTAATCGATTCCGATCAGCACGATAGGGACTTGCGCTTTCAATGCGATGTAGTAGAATCCTTTTTTCCAGTTGGGGTTGCGTTTACGGGTTCCTTCGGGAGTGATTGCAAGATGAAACTTAGGTCTTTTGGCAAAGACCTCTGCCATTTGTTCTACCAGTGAGCTTTTGCGTCCTCGATTTACGGGGATGCCGCCTACGGCCTTGAACAAGATTCCTAAAGGAAAGAAAAACCACTCTTTTTTCATCATGAAACTGGTTTTACGGCCTATCGCTCCATAAAACAGTTTACCGATAAAGAGGTCCATATTCGTTGTATGAGGTGCCGCACAGATTACACATTTATCATAGTTCGGTACCGTTACATTGGTTTTCCACCCCAACAGGTGATAGTAGATAAAGCTATATATTGCTTTCTTCATTCTTAATTCAGTTTCGCGATAGCGTCGATGATTTCATTTACCTTTGCATTGAAGTCCGAACGGAATTTTTTGTAGAATCCTTTCACGTTACCCGGTTCTGTATGACTGATTCGACTGATGAATTCATCTTGCATTTTCATAATTTCCACCATCAACTCGTCAGCTTTCTTTTTGTCGGTACCCGGTATAAACTTACTGTTGATCAGACACTCCGAAAATAATTCACCTGCGATATAATTTACGTTTTTTTTAAGTTCTCTTCTCTTTGCCATTATTCCAAATGTTTTATGTGAGTATATAGAAAATATTTTCGGTAAAGATAATGACTTTCTTTGGTTCTGAGTAATAAATTTGAAATAATTAAATAAATCCGTGCTCTGTCTGTCCGGTTGTCCGGTCGTCTGAGAAGGGACCGAAATAGGGTGTAGCCATCCGCAAGGCAGAGCTACACCCTATTGTCCGGATGGCTACACCCTTTGCTTCATAAGGCTACACCCTATCGGGATACGGGTTAAGTTTCTTAAAAAGAGAATCCTACGTCTTTGGATTGATTGGAATATCCTAATGAAGCTTCCAACGGACCGAACATACTGTCCAGGCCGTATCCGATACTGCAACCGTAAATCCGGTTACCTTTCAGGATTTTGAAAAAATTGTCATCACTCAAGGCGAAATTTCCGGCCAACGTGATATAATGTTTGCTACCCATGCGTTGGCGTAGTTTCAAGGAAGCCACGGCAACGGAATTGTGAGTTAGTTCTATATTGTAAATTCCTGCAAACGGGAGTTGTTGAGGAAGGTAACGGCCGAATACATCGCCTCCTAACGCATTTTCATAAGCATAAGGGATCTCTTGGCCGATCAATACCCTGCCATAAAGTGCCGGGATCAATGTCAGGCGGTTACTTATGGAGAATACACTTTCCCAGGAAGCACTGAGTGCAGAGAAGGGGGCATGTCCGTTATATCGGGCAAAGTTGTCTGTGTACAGCGAATAAGCTCCGGAGAAGTTACTTCCCTTAGATGGAAAATACCCTTTGTCGAAAGTGTTGTAACGCAATTGTGCAAAATAGCTGATGAAATATTCGGAATTGACATTCATCGTAAATTCCGGTTTCTTGAAGAGGAAATCTTTGTATTTGAAATACTCGATTCGTGCTCCGAACCCAAACCGAAAGTTTTTATACCATACATCCGAAAATCCAAACTCACCGGAATGATATTTGTAAGTAGTGTTATAGGCACGGTCACCATGATCGTAAATGTTGATGTCATTGTATTGGAACATGTACGAAAAGTTGACGTTTCGTTGTTGCATCGGCTCCAATGTATAGTCTACCCGTGCCATGTATCGTTTGCCCAATCGCCCGGTGACGGAGACTTTGGAGGGAATATGAGTCTTTAACTGTGCCGTAGCGTTTATTAATAATGAAGCTATCTCTTCCGAGTCGAACCGGATGCCTACATTAATCGTTTTCTCGTACTTTTTCTCTAGCAGGAAGTTTAGTTTGTAACCTTCGGGAGTATCGGTCAGTGTATAACTGGCATTTGAGTAAGACTGGTTTCCACGCAGGATGAACAGTGCCTGCTCAATCTGACGCATGCTGATTCTGCTGTTTTCTTGCAGTTTACATTTCTTCATTAACCATTTCTTATCGTTTTCTTCTACATCGGAGAAGGTGATTTCTTTCACATGCAGGGTCCGGTCCTTTGAGAACATGGTATAAGGGCCGTGCGATTGGGGTACGAACGTGTCTGCAATGCCGATTTTCTTTTTGAGAGCGAGCAGAGAAGCCCATTGCTTGCGGGCTGCTACTTCTCCCCGGTGCATCAGGGAGTCGATGGCTGCGGGAGTAAAACTGGCCGAGGAATATCCTTCTACATTTACCTTTATATAAGTATCGGTCAGGCCGACATTGCTTTGATGGTTGTTTTTAGTTGTCAGGTCGATGATTTGAGAGAGTATGTCCGGAGCGCTGTTTAGTTTGTCGATTCCTTTCAGATTGTTTTGTACATCTACCCCGATGATGATATCCGCACCCATCGATCTGGCCACATCTACAGGGTAGTTGTTGATCATGCCGCCGTCAATCAGGATCATACTATCCTTCCGTACCGGGGTGAATACTCCCGGAATAGCCATACTGGCCCGCATAGCTGTGGCAAGTATTCCATTGTGGAACACAATCTGTTCGCCATTTACGATATTTTGTGAAACGCAGGCAAAGGGGATGGGAAGTTTGTTGAAATCTACGGAATCGTGATATCCCACTGTCAGTTCCGTAAAAAGATTGGCCAGATTTTGTCCTTTTATGATGCCACCTGAAACTGCATCTTTGGGACTTTTGGTAAACGGAAACGAAAAAACATATTTTTCTGACTTTTCACGTTCATTGAGTGACATGGCGCTACGTTTCACCCGGTCGCTCAGTAAGAACATCCAGTCCTGTTTGCGCACCATGCTGTCCAATTGCTGAGGAGTATATCCGATAGAGTATAATCCGCCGATAATGGATCCCATACTGGTACCTACTATATAATCGATCGGAATGCCGGCTTCTTCTATGACTTTCAGTGCCTGGATATGTGCTACCCCTTTTGCACCTCCTCCACTGAGTACCACTCCGACTTTTTTACGTTCTTGTGCCAGAGCGGGGAGTGCCAGAAAAAGTACCGGTAACAGAACTAATATCAATGACAAATGTTTTTTCATTATAGTGTTATTATGAATGTTACTACAAATTTATACTATTATTTGATAAATAAGTAGCGAATGCCATTAAAAGTGAAAGTTATGGAACTTATGCAGAAAAGAATTATCTTTGCGGCCCTTTTGTGGAATTATTCTACACTAATGGGCATAATTCCACACTTTTAACGAATGGCAGCTAAGTTCGGTAAATCATTAAAATTGCCTTTGTAAGACGTATGGAGGCGCTTTTAGTTGAAAAGATCGGTTCAGGTATAATTTGGTATCTGATTTGTAAGGTAGCTAATAAAGGATAAGTTAATTTTAATAATACAAACAAGCATGAGACTGTTTTTTACGAGAAAAGAGCTAAAACTGAGGAGAAAAAGAACAATTGCAGGCATCGTCTGTTTGGCTTTGGTGGCAGGCATTTACTGGATTCTGACACGACCACATAAAGTAGAGCCGGAAGTGCCGACTGTGATTGTAGAGCCCGCAGAAAGGGATAATGTAGAGATTTTCGGTGAGTATGTGGGGCGCATACGTGCACAACAATTTGTGGAAGTGCGGGCCCGTGTGGAGGGGTATCTGGAAAGTATGCTCTTTGCCGAGGGGACGTATGTGAATAAAAATCAGGTGCTTTTTGTGATCAATCAGGATCAATATCGTGCAAAGGCAGATAAAGCACGGGCACAACTGAAAAAAGATGAAGCACAGGCATTGAAAGCAAAGCGGGATTTGGAACGTATCAAGCCTTTGTATGCCCAGAATGCGGCCAGCCAGTTAGATCTGGACAATGCGGAGGCGGCCTATGAAAGTGCGGTGGCAACCGTTGCCATGAGTGAGGCGGACCTGGCGCAGGCAGAGTTGGAGTTGGGTTATACATTGGTCCGTTCGCCGTTGTCCGGACACATCAGCGAACGTAATGTGGATTTGGGGACACTGGTGGGACCGGGTGGAAAATCGCTTTTGGCTACAGTTGTGAAGAGTGATACGGTGCTGGTGGACTTCAGCATGACTGCTCTGGATTATCTGAAGAGCAAAGAACGTAATATCAATATCGGTCAGCAGGACTCTTCCCGTTCCTGGCAGCCGAACATCACCATTACCTTAGCGGATAATACGGTATACCCTTATAAAGGATATGTGGATTTTGCCGAACCTCAGGTAGATCCGCAGACCGGTACTTTTTCGGTAAGAGCGGAGATGCCGAACCCGAAACAGGTATTGCTTCCGGGACAGTTTACGAAGGTAAAGCTGCTCTTGGATGTACGTGAAGGAGCCATCGTTGTACCGCATAAAGCAGTGACTATCGAGAAAGGCGGAGCATATATTTATGTGATGCGCAGAGATTCTACGGCAGAGAAACGGTTCATTGAGTTGGGACCTGAATTTGGTAATAAACTCGTTGTGGAGAGAGGTTTGGGTGCAGGTGAAGAAGTGGTGGTGGAAGGGTATCACAAGCTGACACCGGGAATGAAAGTGAGAGCTACTTTACCCCAGCCGTCAGCTGAGAAAAAAGAGACTGAGTGATTCCCTTTTCCTGAGATAGATAAAAACGTATAATTTAAAAGAAACTCTTCCTCCCTCTCGTTGGGAGAGGGGCGGGGTGAGACCTTACTGAATATGAAAGTTAGTTTTTTTATAGATAGACCTGTTTTCTCGATCGTTATCTCGATACTGATAGTCATCATCGGCATCATCGGACTGACCATGTTGCCTGTCGACCAGTATCCGCAGATCACTCCTCCGGTAGTGAAGATCAGTGCCTCTTATCCGGGAGCCAGTGCGCTTACGGTTTCGCAGGCTGTAGCAACTCCCATCGAACAGGAGATTAACGGAACACCGGGTATGCTTTATATGGAGTCGAACAGTTCCAATTCCGGAGGCTTCTCGGCAACGGTTACTTTTGATGTTTCTGCCGATCCGGACTTGGCTGCTGTAGAAATTCAGAACCGGGTGAAGCTGGCGGAAAGCCGTTTGCCGGCTGAAGTTATTCAAAACGGAATTTCAGTTGAAAAGCAGGCGCCCAGCCAGTTGATGACCCTTACATTGATGTCATCCGATCCGAAATTTGACGAAATCTATTTGAGTAATTTTGCGACGATTAATGTACTCGATGTAATCCGCCGTATTCCGGGAGTAGGACGTGTGTCGAATATCGGTAGCCGTTATTATGCCATGCAAATCTGGGCAGAACCGGATAAATTAGCTAACTTCGGGCTGACTGTGCAGGATTTGCAGAATGCTTTGAAGGATCAGAATCGTGAATCGGCTGCCGGTGTACTTGGGCAGCAACCGGTGAAGGGGCTCGATGTGACAATCCCTATCACTACGCAGGGACGTCTTTCTACTGTAGAACAATTCGAAAATATTGTGATTCGTGCCAATACAAATGGCTCTATCATTCGTCTGCGCGATGTGGCACGAGTTTCACTGGAAGCCTCATCATATAGTACGGAGAGTGGCATCAATGGTAAGAATGCTGCCGTTCTGGGAATTTATATGCTTCCGGGCGCTAACGCAATGGAAGTAGCGAAAAGTGTAAAAGAGGCGATGGATGAAATCAGTAAAAACTTCCCTGAAGGGCTGAGCTATGAGGTTCCGTTCGATATGACGACTTATATTTCCGAGTCTATTCATGAAGTTTATAAGACCTTGTTTGAAGCATTGATCCTGGTAGTACTCGTCGTTTATCTTTCTTTGCAGAGTTGGCGGGCTACGTTGATTCCGATTGTTGCCGTTCCTATTTCACTGATCGGTACATTTGGTTTCATGCTGATTTTCGGTTTCTCGCTGAACATATTGACATTGCTCGGGTTGATTCTTGCCATCGGTATTGTGGTGGATGATGCTATTGTAGTGGTGGAAAATGTAGAGCGTATTATGGAGGAAGAGAAGTTGCCGCCATATGAAGCTACCAAGAAAGCCATGAATGGATTGGCAGGTGCGTTGATTGCTACCTCGCTGGTACTTTGTGCCGTATTTGTGCCGGTGAGCTTCCTCAGCGGAATTACGGGCCAACTTTACCGCCAGTTTACTATTACCATCGCTGTATCCGTACTGATTTCGACTGTTGTGGCGCTGACTCTGAGTCCGGTCATGTGTTCGCTGATTCTGAAACCGGACAATGGCAAAAAGAAGAACATTGTTTTCCGTAAAATCAACCATTGGTTGAACGTGGGCAATCATAAATATGTAATCGCTATCCGTAGGGTAATCGGTAATCCGCGTCGTGTATTGGCCGGTTTCGGAGTGGTGCTTATTGGTATTTTGTTGATTCACCGGTTGATTCCGACAAGTTTCCTTCCGGTGGAAGACCAAGGGTACTTCAAGATAGAGTTGGAATTGCCAGAAGGTGCTACGCTGGAACGTACCCGGGAGGTGACGGATCGTGCCATCACTTATCTGGAAAAGAATCCGTATATAGCCTATGTACAGAATGTTACCGGAAGCAGTCCCCGTGTAGGTAGCAATCAGGCTCGTAGTGAATTGACTGTTATCTTGAAGCCGTGGGAAGACCGCAAGGATACATCAATTGATGAGATTATGTCAAACGTCCGTCACGACCTGAGTGAGTATCCGGAGTGTAAAGTCTATCTTTCTACTCCTCCTGTTATTCCCGGTTTGGGAACCTCGGGTGGTTTTGAGATGCAACTGGAGGCTCGTGGCGAGGCTACTTTCGAAAATTTGGTGCAGGCGGCGGATACGCTGATGTATTATGCCTCTCAGCGCAAAGAGTTGACGGGACTTTCTTCTTCACTTCAGTCGGATATTCCACAGCTTTATTTCGATGTGGACCGTGATAAAGTGAAGATGCTAGGTGTGCCTTTGGCGGATGTTTTTTCAACAATGAAAGCTTATACCGGTTCGGTTTATGTAAATGACTTCAATATGTTCAACCGTATCTATAAGGTATACATTCAGGCTGAGGCACCCTATCGGGAACATAAGGACAATATTAACTTGTTCTTTGTGAAGGCTTCCAACGGGGCTATGATTCCGCTGACTTCTTTGGGAAACGCATCATATACTACGGGTCCCGGCAGCATTAAACGTTTCAATATGTTTACTACTGCTGTATTCCGCGGTGAGGCGGCACAGGGGTATAGTTCCGGACAGGCTATGGAGATTATGGAGCAGATTGCCCGATATCATTTGCCCGATAATATCGGACTGGAGTGGAGTGGGCTTTCCTATCAGGAGAAAAAGGCGGGAGGACAGACCGGATTGGTATTGGCGCTGGTGTTCCTATTTGTATTCCTTTTCCTGGCAGCACAGTACGAAAGTTGGACGGTACCGATTGCTGTGTTACTCTCTTTGCCGGTGGCTGCCTTGGGGGCTTATCTGGGAGTATGGGTTTGCGGATTGGAAAACGATGTATATTTCCAGATCGGACTGGTGATGCTTGTCGGGTTGGCAGCAAAAAATGCCATCCTGATTGTAGAGTTTGCCAAAGTGCAGGTAGATAAAGGTGAAGACTTGATACAGTCGGCAATCTATGCAGCGAAATTACGTTTCCGTCCTATTCTGATGACCTCCCTTGCATTTGTACTGGGAATGCTTCCGATGGTACTGGCAAGTGGTCCGGGTTCGGCAAGCCGGCAGGCAATCGGTAC
>ERZ839489.1439-NODE-1439-length-14899-cov-2.900229_pt1 | contig 14899 bp, 10 predicted proteins | sample MGYA00519938_ERZ839489 | MGnify/ENA primary metagenome ERZ839489 (study PRJEB31850, sample SAMEA3708846) | human gut metagenome | biome: human gut; feature: human-associated habitat; material: faeces | place: China | collected 2014 ... | reverse complement strand
GGAAACGAGTCGGGTTAGTAGAGTTACCAGTGATTGATACATCTACACCTTCTTTCCACATGATAGCTACACCTTCGCGAACATCGTCAGCTCCGTAGCATTTTACTTTCGCACGAGGACCGTTTGAGTAAGCGATTTCACGAACAACTTTCAGTTCGCCTGTGTAGTAGTCAAACTGAGTCTGAACGTATGTAAATCCGTTGATACGAGAGATGATCTGAGCAGCGTCTTTACCCAAACCATTCAAGATACAACGCAAAGGTTCTTTACGTACTTTGTCTGCTTTTGCAGCGATTTTGATAGCACCTTCAGCAGCAGCGAATGATTCGTGACCAGCCAAGAATGCGAAACATTTAGTTTCTTCGCGCAACAGCATAGCAGCCAAGTTACCGTGACCAAGACCTACTTTACGGTCATCAGCTACAGAACCTGGGATACAGAATGACTGCAAACCGATACCGATAGCTTCAGCAGCTTCAGCAGCGTTTTTGCAACCTTTCTTCAATGCGATAGCACAACCTACTACGTATGCCCATTTTGCATTTTCGAAGCAGATAGGCTGAGTTTCTTCACAAGTCTTATAAGGATCAAGACCATATTGTTCGCAGATAGCGTTAGCTTCTTCGATGTCTTTGATACCGTTTTCGTTCAAAGCAGCAAGAATCTGTTTGATACGACGGTCCTGGCTTTCAAATTTTACTTCTCTAATCATATGTCTTTTCCTCCTTATATTATTCCTGACGTGGGTCAATATGTTTAACTGCGCCTTGTTCTGCTGTGAAGCGTCCGTAAGTACCTGTTACTTTCTTCAGAGCTTCGTTAGCGTCTGTACCTTTTTTGATTTCATCCATGAATTTGCCCAGATGAACGAACTCGTATCCGCAGATTTCATCGTTTTCGTCCAAAGCGATAGTCTTGATATAGCCTTCAGCCATTTCAAGGTAACGAGGACCTTTAGCTAAAGTTCCATACAAAGTACCTACCTGGCTACGCAGACCTTTACCCAAGTCTTCCAAGCCGGCTCCGATCATCAAACCACCTTCAGAGAAAGCAGACTGAGTACGTCCGTAAACGATTTGCAAGAACAATTCACGCATAGCTGTGTTGATAGCGTCGCAAACCAAGTCGGTATTCAATGCTTCCAAAACTGTTTTTCCCGGAAGGATTTCAGATGCCATAGCAGCTGAGTGAGTCATACCTGAGCAACCGATTGTTTCAACCAATGCTTCCTGGATAACACCTTCTTTAACGTTCAAAGTCAGTTTACAAGCACCCTGCTGAGGAGCACACCAACCGATACCGTGAGTCAAACCTGAAATGTCTTTGATTTCTTTTGATTTAACCCATTTTCCTTCTTCAGGAATTGGAGCTGGACCATGATTAGGTCCTTTTTTTACAACACACATGTGTTCAACTTCGTGTGAATAAGTCATATTCTTTACGTTTTATGAGTAATAAAAAATAAGTATTTCGTAAACTTCTTATTACGGAATTTCTTCTTTAATTCGTACGCAAAGTTAGTCGTTTTATTTAGTTATGCAATCACTGAAACCTAACTTTTTGTTGGTTTTTAATGATATTTTTTGCTGAAACTCTTGTTTTGTAATCTCTGCTTGTCAAAATGTTTTTTATCTTCCGAAAGAAACCTGTATCTTTGCCGGTGGTAATATCAGCAGGATGGTAATACCTATCTGTAAGTAATAATAATTAGGTATATGAATGAAGTCGAAATTAAAGTAAAAGACGAAGACCTACGTCGTGGAGCCGAAGCTGGAATGGATGAATTTCTGAATGTGTTTATCCATAAGTATCTTGAGGTTACAGGAGGAGTAATTAATGCTGAAACGATGCCTTTACTGAATGGGTATCAGCATACATTACTAGGTTATCATTTCTTTCGTGAAGAAGTGCTTGAAGGAGGTTTTATACAGTTGATTCAAAATGGTTACGGACCATATATCTTTGATAATCCTTTTGCCAAGGCGATGCGTATGTTTGGAGCGAAAGATTTTTCAAAGCTTATTTATGATGCTAAAAAGATTTATGATGCTCATCGTGAAGATTTGGAAAAAGAATGTTCTGATGATGAGTTTATGGCAATGTATGAGCAATACGAAGCGTTTGATGATTTGGAAGAGGCCTATATGGATATGGAGGAGAGAGTTACAGCACAGATTGCTGAGTATGTAGATGAGCATTTGGAACAATTTGCAGGGATAGAGTAATCTTTGGAATTTATTGCTTGTTTCTGGTTTATAGTGAATAAAAGTTAAAAATAAAGATAAAGAAAGCAGTCTTTTTTACTCATTTTCATTTTAAGTGAAAAAAAATAAATAATAAAAGATAAATAAAGGAAGAATATGAAGACAATGAAGTTTTTTATGTTGGCATCAGCTTTTGCATCGATGATTGGATTTAGCTCTTGCTTGAATGGGGGAGATTATACCAATAGCTATGGTGGGGAAGATTTTGTAAAAGTTACTGGCTTTTTGGGAACTGTTAGTTTGAAAAATCAGTTTGGATATGAATATGTTCCTTCTAATAAAGAGGTTGCTGCTGATTTGGAATCAGGAAAATATGCATATATTGCTTATTCGTATGACCCTACAACCGTCAATAATACTACTAAGATGATAGATGTCCAGCTGTATGGTTGTTCACAGTTGGCAGATGGATATGTTTTGCCTTCGGCTCCAACAGAAGATGATGCCAATGCTCCTATATATGATGTTACAAGTTCGGGTAGTACAGGTGGACAGGTTACTCCTGTTTTCTATAAATTGAATGATGTGTTTATTCCACTTTATTATTATTATAAACCAGCAAATAATAACGACGACTTGAAAGAGGAGGTAGCTCTTCATAATTTTACGTTATATTACGATCAGGCAACTGATTTCAATGGTTCTACTATGACATTGCATCTCCGTCATAAAATACAAGATTTTGATGAAGAAGATAATAAGGAACGTACTAGTCGTGCATATGAATTCAGACATTTCTCTTTGGCTGCTCCTCTTTCTGCATATAAAGTTGCAAACGGTGGCAAAAATCCGGATAAAATTGTTATCGAATTCGAGCAAAATACATATAATGCAGAATACAACGAAGACAATGTAAAGAGTAAAACATACGAAATAGACTATAAGACAGTAGTCGAAAATTATAATAAGCTGGCCGGTAACACTTCAGGTTCAGAGGTTACAGAATAATTTAGGAGAGAGAAATATAGAGTAAGCATACTCGATAAAGTATGCGTCCGTAAGGTGCGGATTATGCAGATAAGGCTGTGTATGTTAATGTATGTCAGCGTTTCTGTATAATTCGTGCCTTATTTTATTTCTTTTTTGTACATTTGCAGTTCCGAAGTTCGGATTTATTACAAAAAAGTAGAATAACATTGGATTATAAATCATTATTTCAGCAGATAATAGCTTTGTTGTCTACTCCAGGCAAAGCGTGGAGTGAAATTGCAGAGCGGGGGATAGGAAGGTCAGTAATGCCTGCTTTTGTTTATCCTCTTATTGGGTTGTGTGGCTTGTCAGAGTTTATCGGAACATTTATCGGAAAAGATTTTTCATCCGTTATGTTCCAGGTAGCCTTGACTCGTTGTTGTGCTGTAGCTGTAGCTTTGTTCGGTGGTTTTTTTCTTTCAGCTTATTTATTGGATAAGTTGAATCATAACTGGCTGGGAGGGAAAGATTCTTACGACCGGATACTTGTGTTTGTGGGCTATTCTATGGTAGTTACTTTTGTATTGAATATCGTCAGTGGACTGTTTTCTATAGTTGTACTGCACTGGATATTGCAAATATATACCATTGTAATTGTATTCGAGGGGGTACGCAGATGGCTTAAGGTTGAGGAGAACAAACAGACTGCCTTTACTCTTGTGGCTACTATCATCATTTTGGTGTGTCCTGCTATTATCGAATTTATATTTAATAAGTTATCAGTAATATTGAATTAATGAAAACAAACGCCGGTAATATAAATATTAAGAATAAACGTGCTTCGTTCGACTATGAGTTTGTCGATACGTACACAGCCGGAATTGTGTTGACCGGAACTGAGATAAAGTCTATTCGTCAGGGAAAAGCAAGTTTGGTTGATACGTTTTGTTTCTTTTCCCGTGGAGAGTTGTGGGTAAAGAATATGCATATAGCTGAATATTTTTACGGTTCGTACAACAATCATTCAGCTCGTCGGGACCGTAAGTTGTTGCTGACGAAAAAAGAACTTCGTAAACTTGAACGTACTTCTGCCGAGCCTGGATTTACCATTGTTCCGACTCGTCTGTATATTAATGAAAAAGGGTTGGCGAAGGTTGTGATTGCTTTGGCAAAAGGTAAGAAACAATACGATAAACGCCAGACGTTGAAAGAAAAAGAAGATAAGCGTATGATGGATCGCATGTTCAAGCGATGATCGAGAAAGATGGTGCAGACAATTACAGTTTATATAAGTTGTCTGCATCGTGCTTTTGGCATATGAGGAAAACGATTCCCTGTGTTTTAAATTTAAATAGAGCTTTTTCAAAATGCAACAACTAATAAACGAACGTATTCTCGTGCTCGACGGAGCCATGGGAACGATGATACAGCAATACAACCTTTCGGAAGCTGATTTTCGGGGAGAGCGTTTCAAGGATCTTCCAGGATTGCTGAAAGGAAACAATGATATGTTGTGCCTGACTCGGCCGGATGTTATAGAGGAAATACACCGTAAGTATTTAGAGGCAGGAGCTGATATCATCGAAACAAATACATTTAATGCAACTGCTGTTTCGATGGCAGATTATCATATGCAGGCTTATTGCCGTGAGATAAATCTTGCGGCAGCTCGTCTGGCCCGTAAAATTGCTGATGAATATACAGCGAGAACTCCCGAAAAGCCACGCTTTGTTGCCGGTTCGGTAGGACCGACTAACAAAACTTGCTCGATGAGTCCGGATGTAAATAATCCCGCTTTTCGTGCATTGACATTCGATGAACTTTCTGAAGCTTACCGTGAACAAATGGAGGCTTTGCTTGAAGGGGGAGTAGATGCTATTCTGATAGAAACAATTTTCGATACACTGAATGCGAAAGCTGCTGTTTTGGCCGCAGAAACAGCTATGCAGAATTTGGGAAGAAAAGTTCCTTTAATGCTTTCTGTTACGGTTTCGGATGTTGCTGGACGCACGTTGTCGGGACAGACGCTTGATGCGTTTTTGGCTTCGGTACAGCATGCTGATATCTTTTCCATCGGACTGAACTGCTCTTTTGGTGCCAGACAGTTGAAACCTTTCCTGGAGCAGTTGGTCCGTCGTGCTCCTTATTATATAAGTGCTTACCCTAATGCCGGACTTCCTAATAGTCTGGGGCAATACGACCAGACACCCGAAGAAATGGCTGCCGAAGTCAAGGAGTATATCGATGAAGGACTGGTGAATATAATCGGTGGATGCTGTGGCACTACCGAAGCATATATTGCCAAGTATCAGGAACTTATTAAAGATGCCAAACCTCATGTGCCTGCTCCGAAACCAGATTATCTCTGGCTTTCCGGGCTGGAACTGTTGGAAGTGACTCCTGAAATTAATTTTGTCAACGTGGGTGAGCGCTGTAATGTGGCCGGTTCACGTAAGTTTCTTCGTTTGATAAACGAAAAGAAATACGATGAAGCTTTGTCGATAGCCCGCAAGCAGGTAGAAGACGGCGCGTTGGTTATCGATGTTAACATGGACGACGGATTGCTTGATGCTGCTGAGGAGATGACAACCTTCCTCAATCTGGTTGCATCAGAACCGGATATTGCCCGTGTACCTGTTATGATAGACTCTTCCAAGTGGGAAGTTATTCTGGCAGGACTGAAATGTGTGCAGGGAAAATGTATCGTCAACTCTATTTCACTGAAAGAAGGCGAAGAAGCTTTTGTTGAGCACGCCCGTACCGTCAAGCAGTACGGAGCGGCAGTCATCGTGATGGCTTTCGACGAGAAAGGACAGGCCGATACATTTGAACGGAAGATAGAAGTTTGCGAACGGGCTTATCGTATTCTTACAGAGAAGGTCGGTTTCCGTCCTCAGGATATAATCTTCGATCCGAACGTGCTGGCAGTGGCTACTGGTATCGAGGAACATAATAACTATGCTGTCGATTTTATTAAAGCTACAGGTTGGATTCGCCGTCACCTTCCGGGCGCACACGTCAGCGGAGGAGTAAGTAATCTTTCTTTCTCTTTCCGTGGCAACAATTATATACGTGAGGCTATGCATGCAGTATTCCTTTATCATGCTATTCAGCAGGGTATGGATATGGGTATTGTTAATCCGGGAACTTCTGTACTTTATACAGATATACCTTCGGATATCCTGGAACGGATTGAGGATGTGGTGCTGAACCGTCGTCCGGATGCAGCTGAACGCTTGATTGAAACAGCTGAAAAACTGAAAGCGGAAAAGGAGAACTCGGGTGAGCAGCAAACAGCCAGTTCACATCTTGCCTGGCGTGAAGGGACGACTGTAGAAGAACGTTTACAGTATGCACTGGTAAAGGGTCTTGGCGATTATCTGGATGAAGACTTGCATGAAGCACTTGCCAAATATCCGGATGCTGTCAGCATTATCGAGGGTCCGCTTATGTCGGGAATGAATCATGTCGGTGATTTATTCGGTTCCGGTAAGATGTTCTTGCCTCAGGTTGTAAAGACAGCACGTACTATGAAAAAAGCTGTAGCAATCCTTCAGCCCTATATTGAGGCGGAAAAAAAGGAAGGGGCGCGCAGTGCAGGAAAAGTGCTGTTGGCTACAGTAAAGGGAGATGTACACGATATCGGTAAGAATATTGTTTCTGTGGTTATGGCATGCAATAATTACGAAATTATCGACTTGGGCGTAATGGTTCCTGCAGAAAAGATTGTTGAAACGGCTATTCGTGAGAAGGTAGATATTATCGGCTTGAGCGGACTTATTACACCGTCGCTGGAAGAAATGGTGCATGTCGTTTCAGAATTGGAACGTGCCGGACTTGATATTCCTGTAATGATTGGCGGTGCTACAACTTCCAAACTTCATACAGCTTTGAAGATTGCTCCGGTTTATCATGCTCCGGTAGTATATATGAAAGATGCTTCACTGAATGCTCCGGTGGCAGCACGCCTGATGAATCTTGATCTTCGAAGTACATTTGCAGAAGAACTGGAAAGTGAATACCGTGAGCTTCGTGAAAAGAATAAGACCAAACAGGTAAAGACGGTTTCACTCGAGGAAGCACAGAAAAACAAATTGAATCTCTGGGAATAGTCTTTGTAGACAAACTGATTTATATTCTGTTATAAGGCATGGCATATCAAATTTTTAGTGATATGTCATGCCTTTTTCCGTATTCTTTGTATTTTTATCACCATATTGAAAAACACGACGTGATAATGAAAACACAATTTTGTTCTTTTTTACTTTGCTGGATAATCTTTTGTGAGTTTTTGCCGGCTCAGTCTGTATGCGGATATCGTTCGTTGGATGTTACAAATCCTATAGAGTTTTTAGGAAATAAGATTCTCTATGAAGGAAAGGAAATAGAGTTGGGAGAGAAAACCTTTTTTATCGATGGGCAGCTGTCCGATGAAGTGACGGCCAGATATCCTTTTGTATTCAATAGCTTTAATGAAGCAGCCAAGGCTTTTGTTGCCGGAACAGAAGCAGAGCCTATGAAAGTATATATAGCTCCTTATGTATATTGGATTGATAATCCTGATGATCCTCAGGTAAGGGTAGGAAAAGACGGTAAAGAACCTTTCGGACTGGTAGTAAAATGTCCTTATCTGCATCTTGTCGGGTTAACCAAAAATCCTGAAAATGTAGTGCTTGCTTCCAGTCGCGGTCAGACACAGGGAGCTGTAGGAAACTTCACGATGTTTGATTTCTGGGGAGATGGTCTGTCGGTGAAGAATCTTACGATGGGAAACTATTGTAATGTCGATCTGGAATTTCCTTTAAAGAAAGAATTAGGACGTAAAAAAAGAATGTCTGCCATTACCCAGGCGCATGTAGCCTATTGTCATGGAGATAAAATTGTGGCAGAAAATGTCCGTTTCATCAGCCGCTTGAATATGAATCCTTTGAATGGGGCAAAACGTATTTTGTTCTATAAATGTTATATGGAAAGTACCGACGATGCGTTGACTGGTACAGGAGTTTACCTGAACTGTACGTTGAAGTTTTATGGTCAGAAACCATTCTGGCGGACGGATATGGGAGGGGCTGTTTTCTTGAACAGTGATTTTTATGTATGTCATGACGAAGACCGTCAGTATTTTTGTAAAGGAGTGGGACCTTTGACTGTTGTCGATTGCCGGTTTCATGTCCGAAAGCCTGTATATGCAGGCTGGACACACGAGCCGTCCGACTGGTTACGGTGTTACCAGTATGGTGTAACGATGAATGGACAGCCTTACGTAATAGGTGCAGATAAGCCTTATAATACAGTATGTATGGAGCAGGAAAATGTACTTCACGCATACCGCCTGACAGATGAAAATGGTAAGGTAATTTACAACACTTATAATTTACTTCGGGGAGATGATGACTGGGATCCGCTTCAAGTGAAGGATAGTGTACGGGTAATCGGAGAACATGATGGCAGGGATTATGCGAATCTGCCGGTTTGTTTGTCGGTTACTCCGCTGGTTGCCTCTGTACAGACCGGAGGCAATCCGGTGAAGTTGGCTGCCAACGTAAAAAGACACTGCAATTATGTGCAGCAGGGAAGCTCTGTTCGCTGGAAGATTCAGCCGGGATATGAAAAGTATGTCAGCCTGTCTGCCGGAGAAGACGGGACGTGTGTGGTCAAGGCAATGAATCATGAGGACGAAACCAAACATTTCACTGTTGTAGCCTATACGGAAGATGGATTGGAATGTGCAGTAGAACTGACAGTTGCTCCCGATTTTGTGGAAGCTCCTGCTTTTGTGGAAGTGCCGAAGCTGGAAATAGCAGATGGAAAAGCAATGGTAAGTTACGAACTGGATTTGCAGGGACGGAAAGATGAGTCGCTGATTACCTGGTATCGGGCTGTTGACAAGGAGGGTAAAACGAAATATCCGGTAGCAGTGTCACGGTTGGCTAAGCCCGAAACAACCTATAGATTAACAAAAGAAGACGTTGGATATTATCTTATGGCAACGGTAGCACCCAAACATTTGCGTTGTCATCCCGGTAAAGAATATACGGTGATTTCTTCATCACCTGTTGATAGGAAACAGGTAAATCCGGTAGATGTATTCGAAACTGATTTTCGAAATTTTCCTTGTTCCAATCAGCCTGTATTGTATTCCGGCGGATGGACAATAGGAGGATACAAGCCTCTTGATACGGAAGGTTACGATTGGGAACTTTTCTCCGATAAGGACTATTGGGTGTATGGAGAGGGAATGAACGGATCACGCGGAACGGGTTTGCTGCAGGCGCAGCGTGGAGCACGGCTGTTATATACTCCATTGGAAGGTAGATATGGAGACATGAAAATAACCTTAAATGTAGATCCGAGCAAAACCGCAGGACAAGGATTTGGAAGTGCTACGGGGCAATATATGGATATCTGTATCAAGTTCGATACCCGTACTCTGACTGGATATGCTTTGCGTATTATCCGTACGACAAAATACAGCAATGCGGTCGGTTTCATGCTGATGAAATACGAAAATGGCAGGACTACTGCGATTTCTCTTCCGGTATCTTCCACCTGTTACCGTACCGACTGCACCATTGTACTTGAGGTTAAAGGAAGTAAGTTGACGGCCCATGCCGAAACTTCCACTCCGCTTTCATCTCCTGTAACGGACGAGAATCTGAAACCGTCTGTAAGTTTGGAGGCTGATATCGTTCCTAATGCTTGGGGAGGTATGGGGATTCAGCATACGGGAAGTTGTGGAGAGAGTACTACCATGCTGCATCACCTGAAAATAGAATGGATGGGCGTTTCGGCTAGCAAATGATAAGTGATTAGAATGCAGAAAAGGAAAATATGAACAGCCCTTCACGATATATGGGGAGTAATAGAGGTTGCCTTTCTTTTTCTCGATTATAAACAGACGGAAACCAGTAACGACGCACAGATAGAACAATACATTTCTCCGGTGAACTTGCGTGCGTCGGGATATATTAAGAAAATTTATTTCACCGAACATCAGTCGGTCAAGAAGGGAGATACCTTGCTGGTGCTCGATGACCGTGAATACCGTATCCGAGTGATGGAGGCTGAAGCTGCCTTGAAAGATGCAATGGCTGGAGCTACGGTAATAGATGCTACCTTACAGACTACACAGAATTCGGCTTCTGTTTATGAGGCTTCTATTGCCGAAATTGAAATTCGTCTGGCTAAACTCGAAAAAGACCGTCAGCGTTATGAAAACTTGCTGAAGCGGAATGCGGCAACACCGATACAGCTGGAACAGATTGAAACGGAATATGAGGCTACACGAAAGAAACTGGAGGCTACAAAGCGTCAGCAAAAAGCTGCCATGTCGGGCATTAAGGAAGTTTCCAATCGCAGAGAAAGTACGGAAGCTGCCATACAACGTGCTACGGCCGCACTCGAAATGGCACGACTTAACCTTTCGTATACTGTTGTGTTGGCTCCTTGTGACGGGAAGCTGGGACGTCGTGCATTGGAAGAGGGACAATATATTGGTGCCGGACAAAGCATTACGTATATTCTTCCTGATACGCAGAAGTGGGTGATAGCTAATTATAAGGAAACTCAGGTAGAGAATCTTCACGTGGGACAGGAAGTCCGTATTACAGTAGATGCAATCAGCGATAAGGAGTTTACCGGAAAGATTACAGCTATTTCTGGAGCAACCGGCTCGAAATATTCACTTGTTCCGACTGATAACTCTGCCGGAAACTTTGTCAAGATTCAGCAGCGTATTCCGGTACGTATTGATTTTACGAACCTTTCATCGGAAGACAATGAACGTCTGGCTGCCGGAATGATGGTAGTGGTAAAAGCCAGACAGTAAAAATAAGACAAACATGTTTTTCAGTTTCTAATAAATTAGAATTATGCCTTCGTGTCCGAAAAATTATCCGTTTTATAATTGGGTTCCCAAACCTTTGGGTATTCTTATTCTGTTGCTGTTATTTATTCCGATTCTTACGGCAAGCGGAGTGTATACGGTAAACAGTGGCGAGATGCTGAGCGGGCTGGGTATTCAGTCTGAACATATTCAGTTTGTTGGTTTTCTTACTTCTGTAGGAATGGCGGCTTTCTCTTATGAACTGGTCTGTATCTGCCGTGAGAAAATGATGTGCATCGTAGGCTTTTCGCTGCTTTATATATTGAGTTACGTATGTGCCAAGACCGATAGTATTTACCTGCTGGCTGTCTGTAGTGTGGTGATGGGATTTCTGCGCATGGTGCTGATGATGGTCAATCTGTTCACGCTTATCAAATATGCGTTCAAGATGGAGGCTACCCGAAATATAACTCCGGGCAATGAACCTGTGGATGGTGAAGGATGGGATAAGCTGGACCGTGAAAATAGTACCAGTATGCCTACCATTTATCTGTTTTTCATGATTCTGGGGCAGATAGGAACTTCGCTCACTGCATGACTGGCTTATGAGTACGAATGGCAGTATGTATATTATTTCATGATGGGGGCGTTGCTATTATCTATTCTGGTTGTGTTTATCACCATGCCTTATCATAAATATGTGGGCAAACGTTTTCCTATCAACTTGCGTAAGTTTGGCAGTGTGGTAATATTTTGCGTGATGTGTTCGGCTGCTATTTATGTGCTGGTGTATGGAAAGGTGCTCGACTGGTACGATTCTCCATCTATTTGCTGGGCTACCGCGACGGCTGTTGTGTTTGCCATACTGTTTGTCTATATGGAACGTAACCATAATTCGCCTTATTTTCTGATGGATGTGTTTAAGTTGCGCTCTATCCGTATGGGTATCCTGCTCTTTCTGTTGCTGATGATTTTCAACTCCAGTGCCATGTTTGTCAGTGTGTTTGCAGGAGTTGGTATGAAGATAGACAACTGGCAGAATGCGTCGCTTAATAACTGGAGTATAGCCGGTTATTTTATCGGTTGCATTATTGCTATTGCCATGGGGTCAAAAGGAGTACATCTGAAATACCTTTTCTCGATGGGCTTTGTTCTGATAGGACTTTCCAGCCTGTTTATGTATTTTGAGGTACAGACCGACGGCTTGTACGAGCGCATGAAATATCCGGTTATTATCCGTTCTGCCGGAATGATGCTACTTTATTCGCTGACAGCTGTACATGCCAATCAGCGGATGCCTTATAAATATCTGTCTACCTGGATTTGTATCATGTTGACAGTGCGTATGGTACTGGGACCGGGGGCTGGAACTGCTATCTATACCAATGTGATGCAGCATCGTCAGCAACACTATGTAACTCGCTTTGCTCACGATATGGATCAGTTGAATACAGAGGTAGCAGCCTCATATAATCAGACGGTTCAAGGGATGATGTATCAGGGAAAAAGTGAAAAGGAAGCACATAATATGGCAGCTCTTTCAACAAAAGGGCGTGTGCAGGTACAGGCTACTTTGGCTGCTGTAAAAGAAATGTCGGGATGGACATTCTACGGCTGTATGGCATGTGCCGTTCTTATGCTGGTAATTCCGTGGAGAAAAAGAAAGCTGGATTTACAGACATAAAATACTTTACACTCGTTCATTTATTTGCTTTATACATCACGGTGGAGCGTATTTCATTTCTTAATCTGACTTTTCGGTGGAAAAGTACCTATGAAAGCTCCCCGTGATGTATTTTTATTTTCTTGTTTCATGATGGGAATATAGAAAAATCTTACCTTAGTGGCAGACTTTAATTTTAGTTTTATGGGGATGGATGCTAGCAAGAAATGCGTTTAACACGTTTTGAGCGCGATTTGATGGCGGGAAAAGATATTTGCTGCCTGGAAGGGGAAGTTAAAGCTTTTCCGAAGATATTGTGTAAGCCCTTCCTGATGAATTATGTGGGACTGATTGTGTGTGAAAAAGGATATTTCTGTTTCGATGTAGATAAAAAGAAGTTTACAGCCCGGGCAGGGGAAACGGTTTTTCTTTCCGAAGGGAATAATTTTTCAATAGGAGAACTGTCTGATGATTTACGTGTGAGCATACTGTTTTATCATATAGATCCGATACGTGAGATTTTAGGCAGTTCGATTGTGGCAATGTATTTGTATACGACACTGACTCCCGAACCATGCTATGTATGGACTTCCGGAGAAGAAAGCGATTTGGCACGTTATATTGCATTGCTGGGAAGACATAGGAAGAGTGCGCAGAATCCGTTTGATAATCATGAGTGTAAGTTGTTGTTACTGGCATTGACTTACCGTTTGTGTTCTATTTACAGCCGGCGGATTATCGAAGAAAAAAATGTAGCAGGACATAAGATTGATACTTTTATCAAGCTCATTCGGTTGATTGAAAAGTATTATATGCAAGAGAGGGGAGTAGCTTTTTATGCCGATAAGTTGTGTCTTTCTCCCAAATATCTTTCAGCATTATCGAAATCGGTTTGTGGATATACGGTGCAGGAACTGGTTTTCAGAGCTATTATCCGGAAGAGTATTTTCTGGCTGAAGAATACCAACAAGAGTGTACAAGAGATATCGGATGACTTGAATTTTCCGAATGCTTCTTTTTTCGGGACATTTTTTAAGAAGCAGACGGGACTTGCTCCTTCGTATTACCGGATTTCTGCTGAGGAGTAAAATTGTTTCGGTATTTAATAGGGCTTTTTAAAGCTAAAATAAAATATCCAGAAAGGGTTGTGTTTAAAAGTTTGAATATCAAAGTGATATGCGGACTTTGTGATGGACATGATAGAACTCTTTTGGCTGATGTTGATTGCTTGATTTCGGATTGTAAGTTTATTATTTATGGGTCTCAAGTTTTAATATACTGCTGTTTTCAACTGTTCAGTTTGGTTTGAAACACGTGTTTTGGAACACTTCAGGAAGTATGTCGAAAAACTTCAGCTAAAGTTAGGAAAAACATCATGAATTTTTCTGAAAAATCGTACAAAGTCTGTTAGCCTTTGTACAAAAAAATAAGGCAAATTGCCCGTGTTTTTTAGATATTATGCAGTCGGTTGGATTGCCTTCTGCATTAAGGTACGGGCAAGTTGCCTGTTGGCTTGTAAGTGACTGATATTTTTATTCTTGATCCAGTTCTGCCAGAAAGCTGGCAGCTTTCTCAAGGGTTTCCGGTTTTCCTATATCAATCAGATGAAGCTCTTCGGTCAGACATCCACCAATTCGGGCTTCCCCACATGTTTGCAAATAGAAATCCATGATGGGGAATTTGCCTTTCCACCGTTCGTCCATGTATCGGAAAAGGGAAGGGGAGATGACGTGAATGCCACTGAAGGCATATTCCTGATATTTTGTTGCGTCATATTCGAAGCCTTCGGGTTTGGTCTGTCCGGTATCTTTATTAACCCATCCTCTCAGATATGCCTGTTTGTCGAACAGCAGATAGCGGGCTGTGGTTCGTTTGCTTGCCAACAGGGTAGCATCATTGCCACTGTGCAGGTGGGATTCGTATAAGGCTTTCAGGTCGGTATCGGAGAGGATATCGACGTTATGTATCAGGAATGGTTCGTTTCCCTGAAAAAATGGTGCGGCTTTTTTGATACCCCCTCCCGTATCGAGCAACTGTTCACGTTCGTCGCTGATATGAATTGTCAGTCCGAAATTCTGGTTGGCTTCAAGAAAGTCGATGATCTGTTCTCCGAAATGATGTATGTTGATAACCAGTTCGTTGAATCCGGATTGTTTTAGTTTCAGGATAACGTGTTCCAGCATCGGACGTCCGGCTATGGGAACAAGGGCTTTCGGCATAGAGTCGGTCAACGGTTTC
>ERZ839489.1427-NODE-1427-length-15015-cov-12.031016_pt1 | contig 15015 bp, 10 predicted proteins | sample MGYA00519938_ERZ839489 | MGnify/ENA primary metagenome ERZ839489 (study PRJEB31850, sample SAMEA3708846) | human gut metagenome | biome: human gut; feature: human-associated habitat; material: faeces | place: China | collected 2014 ... | reverse complement strand
CGCACTCGGTCTTGCGACCGCGGTGGCGCAGCTCGTAGTTAAAGTCGCGCACCTGCTCGCCGGCGCCCAGGTAATCGGTATCGATGATGACCTTGGCGGTATTGCCCAGCAGGTCGCCGGCAAGGCCGGTGGCGCTGGCGCCAGCACCCAAGACGGTGTGCTGCACGTTGACGCGAGCGCCCTCGTCCAGGAACAGGCCGGTGTCGTCGAGCGCGATCCAGCTATCGTCGAGCGTCTGCGTGCAGGCCACGTTGACGGTGGCGTACTCGTGGGCGCACACGCGTAGCACGGAACCCACGACGCCCTCGCCGGCAACGGGGGAGTCCAGGGCGATCTGCAGGTCGAGCGTCGACTGGGGACGGGCGACGACGTCGATGGCGGCGATGGCCGCGGCGGCATCGACACCGCTCACGCGCACGGTAACCGTGGCGTGCCTGTATGCGGGCACATCGATGACGACGCGTTTGGTGGCGTGGTCGGCCAGGTAGGTGTAGGCAGCCTCGCCCATGCCGGTTTCGAAGGCTTCAGCGGGGGAGAGCTCCTCCTCCAGCTGAATGGCACCGGCCTGGTAGGCGGAGGTGGCAGGCACGTCGAGCTCGGTCTCGGGCGTGATGCGGGCGCGGTCGGCGGCATCACCGGGGGCGGAGGCACGGCGCTCGGGGAAGCGCTCGGCCATGGCGTCCATGGCGGTATCGAAGGCGTCGGCCGTGCCAGCAAACTGCTCTTCCAAGCCCTCGACCTCAACGGCCTCGGCGGGAGCGGCGGCAAGTTCGTCCGAAAGCTCGAGCTTGGTCTGGTTCATCTTGAGCCAGCCCCAAGTGGCGGCCGGCATAGCGTTGACCTGCTCGAGCGTGGTAGCAGCGGTGTTGGTTTCCTGTTTCATTATCCGATCGCTCCTTCCATCTCGAGCTTGATCAAGTTGTTCATCTCGACGGCGTACTCAAGCGGCAGCTCCTTGGAGACCGGGTTGGCAAAGCCGTTGACGATCATGGTGCGGGCCTCTTCTTCCGAGATGCCGCGGCTCATCAGGTAGAACACCTTGTCGTCGCCGATGCGGCCGATGGTGGCCTCGTGGCCGATATCGACGTTCTTGGCGCGGACGTCCATGGCGGGGATGGTGTCGGAGCGGCTTTGGTCGTCGAGCATGAGCGACTGGCAGCTCACGGTTGCCTTGGAACCCTCGGCCTTGGGCGTGGCCACGATGGAGCTGCGGAAGGTCTGAATGCCGCCGCTCTTGGAGATGCCCTTGGTCTCGACCGTTGCGGACGTCTCGGGCGCGTTGAGCACGACCTTGCAGCCGGTGTCGAGGTTCTGGCCGGCGCCGGCAAAGGTGATGCCGGTAAAGCTCGAGCGGGCGCGGCGGCCGTTGAGCACGCTCATGGGGTAGAGGTAGCCCACGTGGCTGCCGAAGGAGCCGCTGATCCACTCGATGTCGCCGTCCTCGTCCACGCGCGCACGCTTGGTGTTGAGGTTGTACATGTTCTTGGACCAGTTTTCGATGGTCGAGTAGCGCAGGTGCGCACGCTTGCCCACAAAGAGCTCGACAGCGCCGGCATGGAGGTTGGCCACGTTGTACTTGGGCGCGGAGCAACCCTCAATAAAGTGCAGGTCGGCATCGTCCTCGACGATGATGAGCGTGTGCTCAAACTGGCCGGCACCCTTGGCGTTGAGGCGGAAGTAGCTCTGCAGCGGGAAGTCGAGCTTGGTGCCCTTGGGCACGTAGACAAACGAGCCGCCCGACCATACGGCGCCGTGCAGGGCCGCAAACTTGTGGTCGGTGGGCGGGATGAGCGTCATAAACTTCTCGTGGATGAGCGGTTCCCACTGTGGATCGTGCAGGGCTTCTTCAATACCGGAGTAGACGATGCCCATCTTGGACGCCGTGTCCTGCATGTTGTGGTAGACGAGCTCGGAGTCGTACTGCGCGCCGACGCCTGCCAGGTAGCTGCGCTCGGCCTCTGGGATGCCCAAGCGCTCAAAGGTGTTCTTGATGTCGTCGGGCACCGACTCCCAGTCGTGCTTTTGGTCGGTGTTGGGCTTGACGTAGGTGACGATGTTGTCCATGTCCAGGCCCTCGATGGAGGGGCCCCACGTCGGGTCGGGAAAACGGTTGAAGATCTCGAGGGACTTTAAGCGCAGGTCGAGCATCCACTGCGGCTCGTCCTTTTTGGCGCTGATCTCGCGCACGATGTCGGGCGTGATGCCGGCGTCGAGGCGCTCGAATCCCTCCTCGCCATAGGTGAAGTCGTAGAGGCTGCGGTCGATGTCCGCGACCTCGGTGCGGTTCTTGGTCATTACGTCGCCCCTTTACGCCTGCTGCTCGGCAGCGGCGGCCTCGGCCTGGGCGCGCTGCTCGGCGGCCTCGCGCTCGAAGGTCTCAAAGCCGTTCTTGTCGATCCAGGGGATGAGCGAGGCGTCGTCCTCGCGCACGATGTGACCCTTGACCATAACGTGGACGCGGTCGACATCCAAGTGCTCCAGGATGCGCGTGTTGTGCGTGATGATGAGCATGGAGCCGTCGCAGCTCTTGCGGTAGGCGTCCATGCCGTGGCTGACGGTGGAAAGCGCGTCGACGTCCAGGCCGGAGTCGGTCTCGTCTAGGATGGCGAGCTTGGGCTGCAGCAGCAGAAGCTGGAGCATCTCGACCTTCTTTTTCTCGCCGCCCGAGAAGCCCACGCCCAGCTCACGGTTGAGGTAGGAGGTATCCATGTTAAGCTCGGCCGCGAGCTCCTTGACGCGACGTCGGAACTCCTTGCCCTTCATCTCCAGGCCGGGGCGGCCGGCGATGCTGGCGCGCAAAAAGCTCGACAGCGGCACGCCCGGGATCTCGACCGGGGCCTGGAAGCTCAGAAACAGGCCGGCGCGCGAACGCTTGTCGGTGGTGAGCTCGGTGATGTCCTGGCCGTCAAAGACGATACGTCCGTCGTTGACCGTGTAGACGGGGTCGCCCATGACCAGGTGGCCGAGGGTGGACTTGCCGGCGCCGTTGGGGCCCATCAGCACGTGGGTCTCGCCGGCGGCGACGTTGAGGTTGACGTTGTGGAGGATGGTCTTTTCGTCCACGGAGGCGGTCAGACCTTCGATGGAAAGCAGCGGATTTGCGCTCATGCTGTCCCTCTCTGTATATGGTGTACTCATAGGTGTGCTAAACCCTAGGAATCTTCTCGGAATAAAGTTACTATGGGTTCGGCGTTAGTCAAGGGAAAACCCGACTAATCCACTCGACTTTTTAGATGAGGGACATAATAATCAGGTTTGTTTGTTCCGCTTGCATAGGATTTGGGACAAACAAGCCTGGTTTTGTCCCAGTAACGATGGGAGGGTAGGTATGCTCATTTCTTCCAAGGGCCGCTATGCCCTCCGACTGATGATCTATATCGCGGCGCTCGGTGACGCCGAGGGCAAGATTGCTCTGCGCGAGGTTGCCGACCGCGAGCGCATTTCGCAGAAGTATCTGGAACAGCTGGTTCGTCCGCTTATGAAGGCTGGCCTGCTTAAGAGCGTGCGCGGCAAGGGCGGCGGCTACATGATGGCCAAGGACCCGGCCGAGGTGCGTGCCGGCGACATCCTGCGCGCCGTCGAGGGCAGCACGGCTCCGGTGGCGTGCGATGGCATCGACAACAGCTGCGCCCGCAGCGATCTTTGCTCGACCGTCAAATTCTGGCGCGGTCTGGACGACGTGATCGAAAAGTACGTCGACGGCGTGACGTTGGCCGACCTTGCTGCCGTCCCCGAGATTAACTTTGACATTAAGCTGTAGGGCTGCAGATGGTATCTCTCGACAAGGTGTACAAGCAAATTGAGATTTTTGCTCGGGAATGTGACGCCGAGAGGGTTGTGCTGTTTGGTTCTCGTGCCCGCGGTGACAACTTGCCTAAGAGCGATATTGATATTGCTGTAGCAGGTTGCCGGGATTTCGACCGTTTCTCATATCTGATAGAGGAGCGTCTTGATACTCTTTTAGATATAGACGTCGTCAATCTGGATGAGTCCTTATCGCAGCAATTGCTCGATGAAATTGCCAGGGATGGTGTGATTCTGTATGAAAAAATATGAGAACTTTGCCAGCGCCTTGGCGAATCTTGAGGATGCACCCAATCAGGATCTTAGCAATGATTTTGTTCAGAGTGGATTGATTAATAAGTTCAACCTTCAGTTTGAACTGAGCTGGAAGCTCCTTAAACGTCTGCTCGAGTATGAGGGCGCCACGCTTGCTGCATCGGGGTCTCCTCGTGCCATCTTGAAGGAAGCCTACCGATTCTACGACTTTATTGATGAGGCGGCATGGCTAGATATGCTCAGAGACCGCAATACGAACGTCCATATCTATGACAACAAGCTCGCTCAAGATTTGATTCAGCGTATCTTGAACGTCTATATCCCCGCTTTCTGTCAGTTGAGAGACGGGCTGATGGGACGCTACGGCGATCTTCTTCTGGTGCCCGACGACCAGTTTGTTTAATTCCTTTAGATTTCGCGGATTTCGCGGAGGGTTGTTGCCGTTTACCGAGGGGTTGTTGTGCAACAACGGGCGAGCTGCAATACTTACTCTTATCTTTGCAAACTGCACTTTAACTACACCAATGCAGGGAGGATCTTATGCAGCGCAAGCATTCTGCTATTGTCGCGGGCCTGACGCTGGCGCTTTCGTTTGGCGCCGTTTCCGTGCCGGCACCCGCCGCTGCCGAGGAGCCCACGCCGGGCGTTGCCTCGGATGCGACCGATATCGATAAGGGTCTCTATACCCAGCAGTCCTTCTCGGGCGTGCTGAGGTCGGTCCAGGGCGTTTCGTTTGTTAACGTGACCCCCGAGATGAAGTACTTTACCAAGTACGAGAGCCATGGCAACTATAACCAGGGCTTTTCGTATGGCGACGGCTATAACGCGCTGGGTTATTACCAGTTCGACCGTCGATGGTCGCTCATTCCGTTTATGAAGCAGGCCTACAACTACAACCCCGAAAAATACAGCATGCTCAAGGATGCGATTGATCGCGGCAGCGAGATTTCCAACACGAGCAATGCCATGTACGAGAACGGCCAGCTCACCGAGTTGGGCCGTATTGCGCAGGAGGCTTTCCAAGGTGCTTATAACACCGACCCTGTTGAGTTCTCGGCTCTGCAGGATGCGTATGCGTACAACTCGTACTATGCGGTGACCGAGGCGTGGCTCAAGAGCGGCCTGGGCATTGATATTTCGGGCCGTGCCGATTGCGTTAAGGGCATGGTGTGGAGCATCACCAACATGTGCGGCACCGGTGGTTGCAGGGACTTCTTCCGTTGGGCAAACCTTTCTAACAGTATGACTGATCGCGAGTTTGTGACGGCGCTTTCCAACAGTGTGGTCAATAACGTGGCGACCAAGTATTCGAGCCAGCCCCAGTATCATGAGGGCTGGAAGAACCGCTACCGCAACGAGCTGAAGGACTGTTTGGTTTATATCGCCGAGGACGAGGCCGCTGCCGCTGCGACGCCCGTGCAGCCCGAACCTACGCCGGCGCCCTCGCCGACGCCTGATTCGAATGACGACTCGAGCGACGATGCCAACGATGACAGGATGGATGCGCCCTCGACCGGTGCTGACGGTGATGGCTCTGCTGATGGCACTACCAACAACGGCTCCACCTCGAACGGCTCCGATTCAAACGGCTCTGCTGCGGGCGATTCGTCTTCAAGCTCTGCCGGCAATACGGATGGCGCCGCTTCTGGTTCGACCGACGCTGATACCTCTAACTCATCCACCGGCTCGAGCGATTCGTCCGTTGGCGCCGGCTCTAACAACGGCTCCGGCTCTGACGCAAACCCTGGTTCCGATGCTTCCAAGGATGACTCGAATAAGGCGCCGGACGTTCCCGTTGCTTCGCCGGACAAGAAGCCTTCTTTCTCCGAGCAGCTTGGTTCTACGCTGGGCTCTTCGCTGATGGCTGGCGTCAATAACGGCTCGACCCAGAACAAGGACAACTCTGATCAGGTTTCCACGGAAAAGACCGAAGCCGCAAAGGGCGACTCCAAGGACAAGGCTTCCGAGAAGACCGAATCCGATAAGGGTTCTAGCTCTGAGGAGAAGAGCGACAAGTCCGAACAGAAGAAGGACGAGGATAAGAAGTCTGAATCTGAGGAGAAGGACAAGAGCAAGGCCGAGGGCGAAAAGAAACAGTCCGAAGACGACGACAAGAGCGGTGCTGACAACCAGGTCCAAGAGCAAAATGACTCCAAAACGGTGACCACCACGACCACGACGACTACAACTACCAAGTCCTCGGGCGGCAACATGCCCAAGACGGGCGATCTGATTGTGATGGCGAGCCTTGCCAGTGCAAGCTTGGCCACACTGGGCGCTACGTCTATCGTAAGTGGTAAGCATAAGCTCGATCAGCAGAAGAAGGCTTCTGGGGAGGACGGCTTGGAGGAGTAATCTTCCAGATCGTTTTCTATAAGAGTTTGGGACGGGGTCCGGTGCGGCGGCATCGGCCCCCCTTTTTTTGTTGTGCAACGATTTGTTATGCCCCCTCGGGGGGCTGTTGCTACCGCTGCCCGAAACGTTTGCATGTCGATATTGTTGCGCTCTACCCGCTCGCTACAATGGGCATCGTGCTGCGTTAGAAGGAGAGTTTACGGTGTCTGAACAGGTGAATTGTGGTTTTACTCATGCGTTTGGTGCACGGTTGCTCAATCATGCGGATAGCGCAGCTCTACCGGTTGATGCACACGACTTTTCCGATGCAATCAATCGGTGTTTACTCGTCGATAAGACTATGTTTATTGCCGATATATTGGACAGTGAAGCACCTGTTGCGCTTTGCTGTCGGCCCAAGGGTTTTGGCAAGAGCATGAATTTATCGATGCTCAAGTGCTATTTGGAACGACCTGATCACCGGCTGCTGGATCGAAGCCTGTTCGCTGGTACCCAGATTTGGCAGGCGGGCGGCGGTCGCTATCGTGATGAGTACGCGAGTTATCCGGTCATCATGCTCGACTTTACAGCTGCCGCTTCGAGGCATGGCGCTGGTGCTGCGGCAGCAATTCGCGGGGCTGTCGTGCGCGAGTGCGCCCGATTACTGCCGCTGCTTGCCGCGCCTGATCTGTCAAGACGTGAGGTTCGTCTTATCGAGAGGGCGGCGCGTGGGGTGGCCAGCGATAAGGAGATCGATGCGGCGCTTGGCGTGCTTATTAAACTGCTCCAGGCAGCTTTCGATGAGCAGGTTGTTCTTCTGATAGACGACTACGACGCGGTATGTCCAAAGCGTTTGGACGCTAAGGACGACGGTAGCGTGGATTCCCTAGAGTCGCTCAGCCGAATGTTGTTCGACACCATTGCCGATGCCGGCGACTCGTTGCGATTGACGTGTCTGATGTGCGAACGCCCCGGTCATGCCGAGTTTGCGTTGTCCCAACGTGGGGTTTCCTATCGGTCGGCGACAGCGTTGTCGAGTTGGTGTGATCGATGGTTCGGTTTTTCGGACGACGAAGTCCAAGTGCTGTTGGATTGCATCGGTCGCAACGGCTGTCTGGATGACGCGCGTGAGTGGCTCGAGGGCTATCTGTTTGGTGGTTTTTATTGCTCGAGCCCGGAGCGCGTGGTGGACTACGCACATCGCGGTTGCGTCGCGCCCGTTCGGGCAGATCTGTATGGTTACGCCGACCGTCTGAGCGCATGCGTCGGCGACTGGAATCTCATGCGCCTGTCCGCATTGTTCGATTTACTTGAGGCGCATGGGTTTATTGAGGTGCCAGTGCATGTGCATGCCGAGGAGGCCGATGCCGCCAAGCCCGAAGATATCTGGACAGCGCTGTATCTGTCTGGATTTCTTACGACGGACATGACGGGGCATTCGGAAAACGGCGCGTGCCTTCGTTCCCTGCGTCTGCCTAATAACGAAGTGCGTCAGGCGCTCCGTCTTGTAATTCTGGAATGGTTTGAGTGCGCCGTTGAGGACGTTGGAGTTATCGACTCGTTCCATGACGGGCTGTGTCGAGGAGACGAGGACACTGTAAAGCAAGCTTTGAGCTGTGCTATCAGCGATCTGGGCATCGATGTGGGCCAATCAGATATGCCGACAGCCTATCATCTGGCGCTTCAGGGGCTCTGCTTTGGACTGCCCGGCTATTGCAATCCCAGCTCCAAGCGAAGTGGCGTCTCGGATCGCTGGGATATCCAGGTGATTCCCACCGGTCGGGTGTTTGACGTGGCCGACACGCTCGGCATGCTTGATGAGCGACCGCTCATTACGGTCAACATGTTGTACGACCCTGGCGTCGATGCCCTGGGCCTGGAACTGTTGGCGGTTCAGGCGCTGCTCGACATAGAGCGCGACGGCATCGATGATATCCGCGTGCCGCGCCCCGCCGTCGGGCGCATGCGTTGGGGCTTTGGCTTTGACGGTCAGCGTGTGTCCGTGGTGTGTCAACGACTGTAGCGGCGGGCGAAAGCCCTTTACTACTCGGCGTCCTTCAGGGGCGGCATGGGCTTCCAGTTGGGATCCTTAACGATCTTGCGGGCGTCCTTCATGCCGCGGCGCAGCGCCGGAATGCCGGTCTTAAAGCATTTGTCGACTGCTGCCAGACGAATGAACTCCTTGCAGAAGGTCGCGGCATTGCCCAGACGGAACAGCATGGGGTGGTAGTCACCGTAGATCTGCATATAGCGAGCGAGGAAGCCTCGGTTGCGCATGATGTAGTAGCGGTTGGTGTCGCTCGTGGAGTTGAGCTGTCGTTTGCCGGCGATATCCCAGTTGGAGACGGCGCGGGCGCGCTTGAGCACCACGTCGGCAACCACGGCGGCGGGGAAGTGCTGGCTGGCCACGTAGCCGTAGCAGGCATCGTCGCCGTAGATAAAGAAGCGCGCATCGGGCAGGCCAATCTTGTCGACCACGCGTCGCGAGAACATGCCGCCCTCAAAGCACAGCTGGTTCATGGAACGGTAGCCCTCGGGACCCAGATCCCACTTGGCGATGGGGTTGGGAATGCCGAGCGAAAGGATGAGCTGGTACTGCCAAAAGAAGGCGCCGCCGTCAAAGTCCAAGCGCGAACCCTGGATAACATCGTAGCGGTCGGTCCACTTGGCCAAGCGCTCGATGCCTTCGGGGATGACGAGCACGTCGTCATCCATCACCCAGAACCACTGGGCGCCTAGGTCGTAGGCGCATTTAGTGCCGGCCGAGAAGCCGCCCGCACCGCCGCCGTTTTCGAGCTGCGGGGCGTAGATGACACGGTCGGTGCCGCCCTGCGCGTCGGGCTGCTCGGTGTCGATGCCCCACAGGTTGGCCAGGCGCTCGTTGAATGCGGTGCACATGGCCTCGGTCTCGCGCGAATTCTCGTTATCGACAATCACGATGCGCCAGGGCGTTGCCGTGAGCTCGGTCATAGATTCGAACAAGTTGGCCAGGAGTTCCTGGCGCTTGTACGTAACGACGACGATGGCGAGCTTATCGATGGGAGCGGGAAGGGTTGAAGGCATGGGGCAATATATCCTTTCACGCGCGGCGCGCATGCGCTGCACGGAAGCTATCGAATACGTCCTTGGGACTGTCCTATTGTAAAGGCTCGGCGCACCTTGACGGCAAGCTTTGAATAAAACGCAGGAACCTGTCATGGGTGTAGCGGCTTTGACGTCTGACGGCAGCGTGTCTATTGCCGCTTGAGCTTGCGAACGATAAGGCTTCTAGCTGCATCGATGATGAGGAGCGCCAGAGCAAAGACGATGCTAATGACGGTACCCGTGATGATACATATAGCTGCCGGGCTGTTTTGGCTGACCAGCATGTTTGCGAGCAACGTATTGAAGACGGGACGTCACAGGCTACTGGTGAGCGACTGCATCACATAGAAACCGAGCGTGGCGGTCGATAAGGTGACGATGACACCCGCAGTCCGCGGATTGCCTGAGGCACTGCGTCGGGTTGCCGAAAAGAGCAAGGAGGCGGCAGCGAGGGCAAACGAGATCAGCGAGGTCGACTTGTAGGAGAGGACTGCCATCGCCGTGAGGTTGCCGGTGAAGGAGAGTGCTCCTTCCAGGATGGTGGCGAGCGCCAAAATCGCAGCGAGCGACCGCATGCCCAAGGCGCCCGCCCTGTCCGAATCCATGACATCGGTAACGTCGCGGAGCAGACCGCCGATCAAAAACGCGATTACGTACGTGGCAGCGCTCATGAGCTTCTGGAGCCAAGAAAACTCGCCGGCGCTTGTCGTACTCATGGCGGCTATACACCCGTTAACAACAAATGCGAGGATGCCAACGGCGATGACCGTCGTCGTGTAGCTCTTCTGGGAGAGTCGACTCTTAGCCAGTCCAAACCATGGCGCCATGAAGACCGTGGCGGCATAGACCCAGATAAACTCAAGGCCTAGCGTGTACCAGTAGTGCGTGTTGAGGGTAACATCGGGAATGGGGGAGACGACCGTGGACCACGCGAGCGCCACGAGGCAATAAAACGTAGTGGGCATAACGACCTTGCCCAGGCGCTGCGTCGTCCGTTGCATTTGCGACTTCCACGTTGCTCCACCGTCCCAAGCACGCGCGGCAGAAGCGATGAGAAAATAGCCCGAGATCATAAAGAAGACCTCGTTGGCCCAGCAGCCCAGCAGGTTAATAAAACCGAGCACGCCGGAATAGGGGAAGGCGGCAAGCGGCGCGTATTCCGGCAAGCCGACACAGGTTGCCTGGAAGGTCCACTGAAAGGTGTGGAACACCGCGATACCGGCGACTGCGACCAGGCGCAAGGCCTCGATGGATATGTTGCGTGCGGCTTTGGGCTGCATGACGTCCTTTCGTATCGGTTTGCCTCTGCGAGCTCCATAGATTATATAAACGCCCGCTGGCGCGCTGACCCTTTGATACCATGAAACGACAGGTATTTCCTAAGGAGCACATTTGTCTACTAACGCCTCTGGCAGCCCTGTTCTGTCGCTGCTTATTCCCATTTACAATGTTCAGCGCTACCTGCGCGAGTGTCTCGATTCCGCCCTGGCACAGACGCTCAAGGATATTGAGATCATCTGCATTAACGACGGGTCGACCGACAACTCGCCGGCGATTATCCGCGAGTATATGGAGCGCGATGGGCGCGTCAAGATGATCGACAAGGCCAACAGCGGCTACGGCGACTCGATGAACCACGGTCTGGAGATGGCGCGTGGCAAGTACGTTGGCATCTTGGAGTCCGATGACTTTATGGCGCCCGACGCACTCGAAAAGCTTGTCTCGGCCGCCGATAGCAATAATGCCGACTTTGCGAAGGCGAACTTTGATTTCTACTGGTCTAAGCCCGAGGAGCGCCGTTCGCTGCACGAGATGTTTAAGGCAAGGGATTGTGGCAAACCGGTGCATCCCAGCAATACGACGCAGTTCTTTAAGCAAAAACCGTCGATTTGGTCGGCCGTGTACCGTCGTGATTTTCTTGAGCGCAACGGTATCAAGTTCCTGCCGACTCCGGGGGCATCCTTTCAGGACACGTCATTTGCCTTTAAGGTGATCGCGTGTGCCGAAAAGGCTATTTACCTGCATGATGCCGTGTTGTCGTATCGCCAGGACAACGAGAATTCCTCGGTCAATTCTTCGGCTAAGGTCTTTTGCGTCAATACCGAGTATGCCGAGATTGAGCGTTGGATTCGAGAGGATTATGCTCGCAATCACACAAGCGATGACGTCGAGCGTATGCTCAAGTTCAATCAGCTCATTAAGTACGATTCGTACATGTGGAACTACGTGCGCCTGGCGCCTAAGTTCTATAAGGAGTTCCTGGTTCAGATGGCTAAGGAATTTCAGGCGGCCTTGGACGCGGGGGAGTTTTCGCTTGACGACCTCAAGCCGTGGAAGCGCGCGAATCTCGCTGCCATCCTCAAAGATCCTGAGGGCTGGGTTGACGAGCATCCGAGTTTTGCGACGGATGGTGCCTTGGGGCGCGCTAAGTATTACGCCTCGGTTGGAGGCCCTGGCGTGGTCGCCGCCTTCCTCATCGAATCGCTGAGGGGGTAGGTCGGCATGGGAGAGGCCTCGTGTCCTAAAGCTACCATTGTCGTCCCCGTTTACAACTCCGTGCGCTCCATTCAGCGATGCCTCGATTCGTTGTTGGCCCAGTCCGAGCGCTCGATTCAGGTTGTCTGCGTCAACGACGGTTCGACTGATGATTCGTTGAACGTGTTGCGCCAGATCGCGCAGGCCGACGATCGCGTGCTGGTGATTGACCAGGAAAACGCGGGCGTCTCGTGTGCTCGAAATGCCGGTATCGATGCCGCCGAGGGCGAGACCGTCTTTTTTGTGGATGCCGACGATTACATCGATGCCCAGACGGTCGAGCGCGTGCTGCATGCCATGGAGTCTGCAGATGCCGAGGCCGCCGTTTTTGGCGGCGTCTGTGAACCTGCCGATGCTGCCCCCAAACGCGTCCAGCAACTCATGAGCCCCAAAGCCGGTACCTTCGGCGCCCTTGATCCCCAACTGCTGTTCCATTCGAATGCGCAGCCCTATGCCTGTCGTGCGGCTTTTTCGCGCGAGCTGCTCAATCGCGAAGGCATTCGCTTTGCTCCCGGCTTGGCCTTGGGCGAGGATGTCGTATTTCAATTTGCGGCCTATGCGCTTGCCCGCAAGACCGTTGTCATGCCGGACAAGTTCTACCACTACGTGATGGAGAGCGAATCGGCGACGCACGAGTTCAACAGTGCCGAGGCTCGCGCCAAAAAGCTTGACTCCCACATGAGGATGCTCGAGGAGGTCTTGGAGGACTGGGTGGCCTACGGTCTTTTGGACCTGTGCCCCGGCGAGCTGATCACCTGGTTCTTGGACCTAATTGTGTTCGACCTGGCGCGTTTGGATGCCGATGACTTCCATCGCGTGGCGGCTCGCGTCAACATGGACCTCGCGACGTTTTTGGGAACGGCGTGGGCGGATATGCCTGCTAAGGGCGCCGTTCGCCGTGTTGCCCACAAGCTCGTTGTGGCGACCTCGGGCGTTTCGATGGCAGACGCCACGCTGTTCTATCTTTCGACTCGCGGTCTCAAAGCTTGCCTGGAGCGCTTTATCTAATTCCAAGCGTTGTCGCCCGCCGCAACTCGGCTGCTAAAATAACCCTGTTACACGCTATTCAACAGGAGGTTCTCTTGCAGAACTCTGATACCCCTAAAGTTTCGCTGCTTGTCCCTATTTGCAATGTCGAACGCTACCTGCGCGAGTGCCTCGATTCCGCCGTGGCACAGACGCTCGAGGACATCGAGATCATTTGCATCAACGACGGCTCTACCGATAGCTCGCCGGATATCATTCGCGAGTGCATGGAGCGCGATTCTCGTGTGAAGATGATCGACAAAGCCAATAGTGGCTATGGGGACTCGATGAACCGTGGCCTGGAGATGGCTCGCGGCGAGTACGTGGGCATTCTGGAGTCCGATGACTTTATGTTTGAGGATTCGCTCCAAAAGCTGGTCGCCAAGGCCGATGCCGAGCATGCCGATGTCGTAAAGGGCGATTTCTACCTGTATTGGTCCACGCCCGGCGAGCGCCGCGAGCTCTTTGGAATCATCGATGAGTACATGACTGGCGCCGCGTATCGTCCTGCCGATCGTCCCGGCATTTTTTACCGCAAGCCTTCTATATGGTCGGCCATCTATCGTCGTGCGTTCCTTAAAGACAATCAGATTCGTTTCCTTCCCACGCCGGGGGCATCGTATCAGGATGCGGGCTTTAACTTTAAGGTCTGGGCGTGTGCCGAGCGTGCCGCGTTTATTTCGGATCCCATTTTGTGCTATCGACAGGACAACGAGAAGAGCTCCGTTAATTCGCCCAACAAGGTGTTTTGTGTGTGCGACGAATATGCCGAGATGCAGCGCTTTTTGGATGAGCGACCCGAGCTCAAGGCTCAACTACAGGGCATTTTAATGCGCATGAAGGTGGATACGTACCGTTGGAATGATGAACGCCTGGTCGATGAACTGCGCGAGCAATTTTGGGAGAAGGCATCGCCCGAGCTCAAGGCCGACTGGGATGCCGGTCGCTTTGACCTGTCGCTGTTTGATCCGCGTGGCGAGACCGACTTGCGCCTGATGGTCAAGTCGCCCCGTGCCTATATCGATTCACGCTTTGATTTTAAGAAGCCGGGCAAGCTCAATACGTTTAAGCACTACTTTAAGATCGGCGGCCTGCCGCTGGTTTGGCGCGTGCTGACGTATCAGCGCGCCTACGGCGACGACCCGCATCCCGATGACGTGCCGGCCCCACAGTAGGAGCGCGTGACTATGGCTACACCTAAGATTTCCGTCGTCGTTCCCATCTATAAGGTAGAGCTGTGCCTGGCCTGGTGCCTGGACGCTCTGCTTGCGCAGGACATGCCCGATTGGGAAGGCGTGCTGATCAACGATGGCTCACCGGATGGGTCGCGCGATATCGCTGCTGCCTACTGCGAAAAGGATGCGCGCTTTACGCTGGTCGATAAGCCCAACGGCGGCCTGTCGAGCGCGCGCAACGCGGGTATCGCTGCATCCACGGCGCCTATTGTTGCGTTCTTGGACTCCGACGATCGCTTTACGCCCGATGCATGCCGCGTGATCGTCGATGCGTTTGAGCGCGAGAACTGCGACGTTTTAACCTTTGGCGCGAACCCGTATCCGCTGGAGGCGGGGTACCCGTGGCTCAACCATGTGCTGAGCCCACGCGATGTGTTGTTTGAGGGTTATAGCTTCGACCTGCTGTTTAAGGAAGCATCTCGCCCGTTTGCGTGGCGCACTGCCTGCAGGCGCGCGTTCTTGTTGGACAACAGGATCGTGTTTGATGAGACCGTCAAGTATGGCGAGGATCAGGTCTTTGACTTTGCCGTGTATGGCCGCTCGCGCAAGACCGCGCTTATCTCCAACAAACTGTATGACTACCGCGTGGCGCGCAAGGGTTCGCTCATGGACACCATGCGCTATGACGACGAAACGCGTCTGCTGGAGCATGTGAAGATTTACTCCGCTGTGCTGGCTGACTGGCAGCGCGACGGTCTCGATGTCCAGTATGCCGATGACCTGGCGTACTTCCTATGCGATC
>ERZ839489.1426-NODE-1426-length-15019-cov-3.096231_pt1 | contig 15019 bp, 9 predicted proteins | sample MGYA00519938_ERZ839489 | MGnify/ENA primary metagenome ERZ839489 (study PRJEB31850, sample SAMEA3708846) | human gut metagenome | biome: human gut; feature: human-associated habitat; material: faeces | place: China | collected 2014 ... | reverse complement strand
TAAGGCCTGGGGTCCGGTTGGCTCCGGGCTGTTGTCTATTCAGGGCACCAGCTTCAACTTTGTTGCCCCGCTGATTATGGGCGGTACCGCGCTGAAAACCGGTGGTGCTGATGTTCCTACCATGATGGCGGCTTTGTTCGGCACGTTGATGCTGGCAAGTTGCACCGAGATGGTGATCTCCCGCGTTCTGCATCTGGCGCGCCGCATTATTACGCCGCTGGTTTCTGGCGTTGTGGTGATGATTATCGGCCTGTCGCTAATTCAGGTTGGGTTAACGTCCATTGGCGGCGGTTACGCAGCCATGAGCGATAACACCTTCGGCGCACCGAAAAATCTGCTGCTGGCAGGCGTGGTCTTAGCCTTAATTATCCTGCTTAACCGTCAACGTAACCCTTACTTACGCGTGGCCTCACTGGTAATTGCGATGGCGGCCGGATATGCGCTGGCGTGGTTTATGGGCATGTTGCCAGAAAGCAACGAACCTATGACGCAAGAACTGATTATGGTGCCAACGCCGCTCTATTACGGTCTTGGCATTGAATGGAGTCTGCTGCTGCCGCTGATGCTGGTCTTTATGATCACTTCGCTGGAAACCATTGGCGATATCACGGCGACCTCTGACGTTTCCGAACAGCCAGTGTCCGGTCCGCTGTACATGAAACGCCTGAAAGGCGGCGTGCTGGCAAACGGCCTGAACTCGTTTGTTTCGGCGGTGTTTAACACCTTCCCGAACTCCTGCTTCGGGCAAAACAACGGAGTGATCCAGTTGACTGGTGTTGCCAGCCGCTATGTCGGTTTTGTCGTCGCGCTGATGTTGATCGTGCTGGGTCTGTTCCCGGCAGTGAGCGGTTTTGTACAACACATTCCAGAACCGGTTCTGGGCGGCGCAACGCTTGTAATGTTTGGCACCATCGCCGCCTCCGGTGTGCGTATCGTTTCTCGTGAGCCGCTGAACCGTCGGGCGATTCTGATTATCGCGCTGTCGCTGGCGGTTGGTCTGGGCGTGTCTCAGCAGCCGCTGATTTTGCAGTTTGCCCCTGAATGGCTGAAAAACCTGCTCTCCTCCGGGATCGCCGCGGGCGGTATTACTGCCATCGTGCTGAATCTGATTTTCCCACCAGAAAAACAGTAATTCACTGGCGGCGGTAAGATAATTACCGCCGCAGTCTCACCTCTTTAACCATTCCCGCCTTGAGGATTGCGCGTAAATCGTGCATAACTCCCTTATGTGCATTTCACGGGATGGAAGACCATGAAATTTATTGGGAAGCTGCTTCTCTACATTCTCATCGCTCTGTTAGTGGTGATCGCTGGCCTCTATTTTCTTCTGCAAACCCGCTGGGGAGCAGAACATATCAGCGCATGGGTTTCCGAGAATAGCGACTATCATCTGGCCTTCGGGGCGATGGATCACCGTTTTTCCGCGCCATCTCATATCGTGCTGGAGAACGTCACGTTTGGTCGTGATGGCCAGCCCGCGACCCTGGTGGCCAAAAGTGTCGACATTGCGCTAAGCAGTCGGCAACTGACCGAACCACGCCATGTCGATACCATCCTGCTGGAAAACGGGACGCTGAATCTCACCGACCAGACCGCGCCGCTACCGTTCAAAGCCGATCGTCTGCAACTGCGTGATATGGCGTTTAATAGCCCGAATAGCGAATGGAAACTGAGCGCGCAGCGGGTAAATGGCGGCGTAGTTCCGTGGTCACCAAAAGCCGGTAAAGTGCTGGGTACGAAGGCGCAGATTCAGTTTAGTGCCGGATCGCTTTCGCTCAATGATGTTCCTGCCACCAATGTACTGATTGAAGGCAGTATTGATAACGATCGCGTTACGCTGACTAACCTGGGTGCCGACATCGCGCGCGGGACATTAACCGGAAACGCGCAGCGTAACGCCGACGGCAGCTGGCAAGTGGAAAACCTGCGCATGGCGGATATACGTCTACAAAGCGAAAAATCGCTAACCGACTTCTTTGCGCCATTACGCTCTGTCCCGTCGTTGCAGATTGGTCGCCTGGAAGTGATCGATGCTCGTTTGCAAGGTCCGGACTGGGCGGTGACCGACCTCGATCTCAGCTTGCGCAACATGACCTTCAGTAAAGATGACTGGCAGACACAGGAAGGCAAACTGTCGATGAACGCTAGCGAGTTCATTTATGGTTCGCTGCATTTATTTGACCCGATTATAAACACGGAATTTTCCCCGCAGGGCGTAGCGCTGCGCCAGTTCACCAGCCGCTGGGAAGGGGGTATGGTCAGAACGTCAGGGAACTGGCTGCGTGACGGGAAAACGTTGATCCTTGATGATGCGGCAATTGCCGGGCTGGAATATACCTTGCCGAAAAACTGGCAACAGTTGTGGATGGAAACGACACCCGGTTGGTTAAACAGCCTGCAACTGAAGAGATTTAGCGCCAGCCGCAATCTGATCATTGATATCGACCCTGACTTCCCGTGGCAGCTCACCGCGCTCGATGGTTACGGTGCCAACCTGACGCTGGTTACCGATCATAAATGGGGCGTCTGGAGTGGCTCGGCGAATCTGAATGCCGCCGCCGCGACATTCAATCGTGTTGATGTTCGTCGCCCGTCGCTGGCGCTGACCGCCAACAGCAGCACGGTGAATATCAGCGAACTGAGTGCATTTACTGAAAAAGGCATTCTGGAAGCCACTGCCAGTGTTTCACAAACGCCACAACGTCAGACCCATATCAGCCTGAATGGACGCGGTGTGCCGGTGAATATTTTGCAACAGTGGGGATGGCCTGAATTACCGTTGACTGGCGACGGCAATATTCAGCTTACCGCCAGTGGCGATATTCAGGCCAATGTCCCGTTGAAACCTACGGTTAGCGGGCAATTGCATGCCGTGAACGCCGCAAAGCAGCAAGTGACTCAAACCATGAATGCTGGCATCGTTTCCAGCGGTGAAGTTACATCGACGGAGCCGGTGCGGTAAACATCAATCTCGCCGGGTACGACTCAGACGTACCCGGCATTCCATCAATAGATTACAACGTAATTGTCAGCGCATTCCCTTGAGGCTTCACCACCAGCCCCTGCTCACTTTCAGCCTGCGAACCGTCTTGCAGACCATTTACTTTCACAACATTGCGCAGGCACAGTGTCCAGTTCTTCGCCTCGCCCGCACCAGTCACAGTAATCGTGTTGCCAGTACGTGCTGCTTTTAAAGTAAAGATCACCGATCCGTCAGCAGCGGGCACTTCACAGACGGCTTCATGCCCGTCTTGCAGATTAAAGAGGTGGAATGCCGTGCCTTCGTGCCACACGTAATCGGGACGTTGATCGTTGTTGCCCAGCGCCAGTAGAGTGTTATCACGCACATAAACGGGCAGACTCAGGAAGCCGTGCTGCTGTTTATGCCAGCGACTACCGTCGAGTTCATCGTTGTGCCACAGGTGTGTCCAGCGACCTTCCGGCAGGTAGAACTGCACATCGCCCGCTTCAGTGAACACCGGCGCAACCATCACGTTGTCGCCTAACATGTATTGACGGTCAAGGTAATCACAAGCCGGATCGTCCGGGAACTCCATCATCATGGCCCGCATCATCGGCGTACCCCGCGCGTTCGCACGCGCAGCTTCACGATACAGATACGGCATCATGCGGCATTTCAGTTGCGTGAAGAAGCGCACCACATCACAGGACTCATCATCGTAGGCCCACGGCACACGATAAGATTTGCTACCGTGTAAACGGCTATGGCTGGAGAGCAAACCAAACGCGCACCAGCGTTTGTAAACGTGCGCCGGAGCGGTATTTTCAAAGCCGCCGATATCGTGGCTCCAGAAGCCAAAACCTGAAAGGCCAATAGACAAACCACCGCGCAGGCTTTCCGCCATTGATTCGTAGTTAGCGTAACAATCGCCACCCCAGTGTACCGGGAATTTCTGCGCATCGACGGAGGCCGAGCGGGCAAACAAGACAGCTTCTTCCTCACCAACGGTGTCCTTGAGCACGTTCCACACCAGTTCGTTGTAGATGTACGCATAATGGTTATGCATTTTCTGCGGATCGGAACCGTCAAACCACTGAACATCAGTTGGGATACGTTCGCCAAAGTCGGTCTTAAAGCAATCAACGCCCATCGCGACCAGACCTTTCAGTTTGTCGGCGTACCATTTGCAGGCATCCGGATTGGTAAAGTCATAAATCGCCAGACCTGGCTGCCATTTATCCCACTGCCATAGCGAACCGTCCGGGCGTTTGAGTAAATAGCCTTTCTCTTGTAACTCTTTAAAGACGGGGGATTTTTGACCGATATAGGGGTTAATCCAGACGCAGATTTTCAGTCCTTTCGCTTTCAGGCGGCGGATCATCCCTTCCGGGTCAGGGAAAGTCAGCGGGTCCCACTCAAAATCGCACCACTGGAAGGCTTTCATCCAGAAACAGTCAAAGTGGAAAACATGCAGCGGCAGATTGCGTTCCGCCATACCATCGATAAAGCTGTTTACCGTCGCTTCGTCGTAGTTGGTGGTAAATGAAGTGGTTAGCCACAGGCCGAAGGACCACGCGGGCGGCAGCGCCGGACGACCAGTAAAGCGGGTATAACGATCAAGTACCGCTTTCGGCGTCGGGCCGTCGATAACAAAGTATTCGAGATATTCACTCTCAACGCTGAACTGCACTTTGGAGACTTTCTCCGATCCCACTTCAAAAGAGACACACTGGGGATGATTGACCAGTACCCCATAACCACGGTTAGTCATGTAGAACGGGATATTTTTATACGCCTGTTCAGTACTTGTGCCGCCGTCCCGGTTCCAGGTCTCTACCGTCTGGCCATTGCGCACCAGGGCAGTAAAGCGCTCTCCCAGACCGTAAACTGTTTCGCCAACGCCAAGATCAAGCCGCTCAAACATATAATTGCGTTGATTATTCGTGTCCTGCACGTAGCCATTATTTTTCACCTGACTACCGGTAATACGTTCGCCGTTGCGCAGAAAATCCAGTGACCAGAACTCACCTTTGCTGACACGCGCGCTTAAGTTGCCACTTTTAAACTCAGCATAACGTTCTGTGTTTTCGATTGTGACCTTCACGTCCTGCAAAATATTGAGCGGATAATGAGGACCGTTATTCAGCGCCCCCTGAAAATGCTCAATCCGCACACCGACAATACCTTCCTGTGGGGAGAAAAAGCGCAGCGTAAATAAAGGCGTATCAAGCTGCCAGGTACGTTCACGCACATCACGGGGGGCAGCATAGACCACCATTTCATTATCCTGCTGTTCAACCTCGAACACCTGAAGCGGGTGAATCAAATTGAGGCCAGGTTGAATCAACCAGTTTCCATCGCTAATTTTCATTGCCGTTCCTTAGTTCTGCACTTCTTGAGAGGTGAATTGTTGCTGGCAACGGCGTTTACCCTGAGCCAGCTGTTCCATAACGGTTTTCAGATTGTGCGTCGTGAGTGAGTAGTAGCGTTTAGCGATAATCGCGCTCAGCAAATAACAGATCGCCGGAACAATCGTGAATAGCGCAATAATGATGCTAATCGTGGCGCTGTTCTGCGCTTTTTCTGCCGCATCATATCCGCCATAAGCCAGCATCCAGCCGATAAGAGCGCCGCCGAAGGCCAACCCCAGTTTGAGCACAAACAGCGTGCCAGCAAAACTGATCCCGGTCAGGCGTTTACCATTGCACCACTCGCCGTAGTCGACGGTATCGGACATCATTACCCACTGGATAGGTGTCACCAGTTGATGCAACACACCAATCACGAAGATGAAGACAAACATAGTGATGCTGGCCTGCATGGGAACAAAGAACATCGCGAGGCTAATCACTGCCAGCAGGGCGTTCGTCCACCAGAAGATAGTGACTTTACATTTCCAGTCGGTCAGAGGTTTTGCCAGTGCGGAACCAATCAGGTTACCCACGCAATAAGTGGTGAGAAAAGCGACAAACACTTCCGGCGTGCCCAAAATCCATGTGACGTAATACATCATCGCCCCACCGCGTACGCACACCGCCAGGATATTGAAAATGGTTAGTAAACCGACAATCCGCCACTGGTCGTTTTGCCAGATATCACGTAAATCTTCCCGCATAGACGTTGTTGTAGGTGGTGCTTCAACGCGTTCTTTAGTGGTGAAGAAACAAAATGCCAGCATCATGAATGCCACCACGGAAAGGACCGCGATACCGCCCTGGAAACCGAGTGGTTTATTATCACCGCCAATTAAATTAACCAGTGGCATCATCAGAACAGTAGAAAGCATGCCTCCCGCGGTCGCCAGCACAAAACGCCAGGATTGCAGCGAGATACGCTGAGTCGGGTCATTGGTGATTACACCACCCAATGCGCAGTAAGGGATATTGACGACGGTATAAAGTAAGGTAAGTAGGGTGTAAGTAATTGCTGCATAGATCATTTTGCCGTTCATACTGAGATCTGGCGTGCTATAGGCCAGTACACAGACGATCCCGAATGGCAGTGCGCCAAACAGTACCCACGGACGAAATTTACCCCAGCGAGAGCGCGTTCGATCGGCCAACAACCCCATGCAAGGATCGGAAATCGCATCCAGTGCACGAGCGACCAAAAACATGGTTCCGACAAAACCGGCAGGAATGCCAAAAATATCGGTATAAAAGAACATCATATATAACATTACGTTATCGAAAATAATGTGGCTGGCGGCGTCTCCCATGCCATAACCAATTTTCTCTTTAACGGACAACACTTCACTCTTCATCTGCTTTTCCTTGATGCTATAGGGGTGCTGAGACCGATAACGCATTTTGTAAACCATCCCTGTGAGAGCGAATATTCCGATATCTGGTTATTAATTTATGATTCTTGTTTTATGTGATCGTGGTAGCGTTAATTCCGCTCATATATCATTGTAAAATATGGGTTTTATATGAACTATAATGCTTTCGTGATAATACGCTGCGTGTATTAGGCGGAAAAAACTGATCTGGGGGATGTAGAAACTCAAGGAAGTAGCTATAATGCGCCCCGCCTCCATGTAGCAATCGAGGCGCGGAAGATCGTCGTCTCCGGTGAGGCGGCTGGACTTCAAATCCAGTTGGGGCCGCCAGCGGTCCCGGGCAGGTTCGACTCCTGTGATCTTCCGCCAAAATGCCTCTCCTGACGTTCTCCAACCCCTTGTAATACTGTCAATCCAGATATTTTCTACTGCTCAATATTCAATCGGCTTCAGGAATACCTGGTCTAAGGTTTTGTGATGGACGATGAGCGGCTGAAGAATCCGCCTGTCGGTTCTTCTGTCCTCGAACGCATCCGCGATATTCACGCCAGTATGCGCCGTGTTTATTTGCAGGTGATTTGCCCCCCTGCTGACTCTCAGCCAACTGTATCGCCATTAAGGTGAAGATGTTGTTTTACTCGCCCCAGAACACCCTTTTTTATACGACTATTCTATTTCTTTAACCGCTGGCGAAAAAAACTGACTATAAACTTCACCAATAATCAGACTGCCATCAAGATTAATTTGTTCATTTAATATATCAAATCAACTTGTTTTATTTTTACTATCAAAAATAGCTCATTGCCTTACTATAATTAATATATAAATTCGGTAATTAATTCTTAACATGCTTTTACTAATAATCTCAATTGCTGGCCCTATAATATTGCGCTAGCATTGCTTTCTGGTTGTATCAGCGATACTCAAAAATTCTTAATACAATACTCATTCGACTGGTACTTATTTGTAACTCAGTTATATTTTTTCGCCCGGTGATTCAGAAGAATGCAAAAAACGGCTACCACTCCATCAAAAATACTTGATCTCACTGCCGCGGCATTTTTACTTGTCGCCTTTCTGACGGGTATTGCGGGCGCTCTTCAGACTCCTACCCTAAGTATATTCCTCGCAGATGAACTGAAAGCCCGTCCTATAATGGTAGGTTTTTTCTTCACCGGTAGCGCTATTATGGGAATTCTGGTCAGTCAATTTCTGGCAAGGCACTCCGATAAACAAGGCGACCGTAAATTACTGATTCTGCTATGTTGCTTATTTGGAGTGCTGGCCTGCACGCTTTTTGCGTGGAATCGCAACTACTTCATTCTCCTCTCAACGGGCGTACTTCTGAGTAGTTTTGCTTCCACCGCAAACCCGCAAATGTTCGCCCTCGCCCGTGAACACGCCGACAGAACAGGCCGTGAGACGGTCATGTTCAGTACATTTTTACGTGCTCAGATCTCGCTTGCCTGGGTTATCGGGCCACCGCTCGCTTATGAACTGGCAATGGGATTTAGTTTTAAAGTGATGTATCTCACCGCTGCCATCGCATTTGTTGTTTGCGGACTGATAGTCTGGTTGTTTTTGCCATCAATACAAAGAAATATTCCTGTCGTTACCCAACCCGTAGAAATTTTACCCTCCACCAACAGGAAGCGGGATACGCGGCTACTTTTTGTGGTCTGTTCAATGATGTGGGCGGCGAATAATCTCTACATGATAAATATGCCGCTATTTATTATTGATGAACTGCATCTAACCGATAAACTGGCTGGAGAAATGATTGGTATCGCTGCCGGTCTGGAAATTCCGATGATGTTAATCGCAGGCTATTACATGAAACGTATTGGCAAGCGACTATTAATGCTCATTGCTATCGTGAGTGGAATGTGTTTTTACGCCAGCGTACTCATGGCGACGACTCCGGCGGTTGAGCTGGAATTGCAAATTCTTAATGCCATCTTCCTTGGTATTCTCTGTGGTATCGGCATGCTTTATTTTCAGGACTTGATGCCTGAAAAAATAGGCTCTGCGACAACGTTATATGCAAATACTTCACGCGTCGGCTGGATTATCGCCGGCTCTGTTGACGGAATTATGGTTGAAATCTGGAGCTACCATGCGTTGTTCTGGCTGGCGATAGGGATGTTGGGTATTGCGATGATTTGCCTGCTGTTTATTAAAGATATTTAGCTCACCAGTCTGGGCTAAGAAAAATCGGCGTGGCGCAAACAGAGCCATCCTCGCCATTTTTGCTATCATGCCTGCATACATAAACGACAAAACAGTATGCAGAGGGAAAAATGGGTTCCACCAGAAAGGGGATGCTGAACGTTCTGATTGCCGCCGTGTTGTGGGGAAGTTCAGGGGTCTGCGCGCAATACATCATGGAGCAAAGCCAGATGTCGTCGCAGTTTTTGACTATGACGCGTTTGATATTCGCCGGTTTGATTCTACTGACGCTGTCATTTGTTCATGGCGATAAAATCTTTTCTATTATTAACAATCATAAAGATGCCATTAGCCTGCTGATTTTTTCCGTGGTTGGCGCGCTAACTGTACAGCTCACTTTTTTGCTAACCATCGAAAAATCGAACGCAGCCACGGCAACGGTGCTGCAATTCCTCTCACCGACGATTATCGTCGCCTGGTTCTCACTGGTGCGTAAATCGCGCCCGGGCATTCTGGTTTTCTGCGCTATTTTGACATCGCTGGTCGGGACTTTTTTATTGGTGACACACGGTATTATCGATCTCTCCTGCCGCGTTGTTCTGGGGCATTGCCTCGGCATTTGCTGCTGCATTCTATACCACCTATCCCTCAACGCTAATTGCCCGCTATGGCACGTTACCAGTCGTCGGCTGGAGTATGCTGATTGGCGGTCTGATTCTGTTGCCTTTTTATGCCAGACAAGGAACAAACTTTGTCGTTAACGGCAGTTTGATTCTGGCGTTTTTTTATTTGGTGGTCATTGGTACGTCCCTGACATTTAGTCTGTACCTGAAAGGAGCACAATTAATTGGCGGTCCAAAAGCCAGCATTTTGAGCTGTGCAGAACCATTAAGTAGCGCGCTACTCTCTTTGCTGTTGCTGGGGATCACGTTCACATTACCGGACTGGCTGGGAACGCTGCTGATTCTGTCATCGGTGATTTTGATTTCAATGGATTCCCGTCGCCGCGCCAGAAAAATAAATCGTCCGGCGCGGCATAAGTGAGAATTACCAGCCAGGCACCGCGCCACCGTTAAAAATGGTTTCTGCCGCTTTAGCGACTTCGGGTGATTGATAAGATTGCAGAAATTCCTTCACGTTTTCTGCATTCTTATTATCTTCCCGTGCCACCAAAATATTCACATACGGCGAATTCTTATCTTCAATAAATACGCTGTCGTGCACCGGAGAAAGCCCGGTCTGCTGAATGTAAGTGGTGCTGATAATCGCTACATCAACTTTGGGATCATCCAGTACGCGCGGGAGCTGCGCCCCCTCGAGTTCCATAATCTGCAAATGACGAGGATTATCGGTTATATCCAGCGCGGTAGGTAATAACCCTTTTCCCTCTTTCAGAGTAATTAGCTTCTCTTTTTGCAACAGTAAAAGTGCGCGACCAAGGTTGGTCGGGTCGTTGGGGATCGCCACTGTCGCGCCTTCTTTTATTTGCGCCACGGTTTTGATTTTTTTGGAATAACCCGCCATAGGGAAGACAAACGTATTTCCCACCGCTACCAGTTTATAACCATGCGCCTGATTATCTTGTTCAAGAAAGGGTCGATGCTGGAAGACATTCGCATCAAGTTCGCCATGATTTGTCGCATCGTTCGGTAGCAACGAACCGCTAAATCCTACCAGTTCAACATCGAGGCCATATTTCTCTTTTGCCACCTTTTTAGCGACTTCCGCGACATCTTGTTCTGCGCCATTTATAACGCCAACTTTAATGTGTTTTGCATCTCTGCTACTCTGGTCGCAACCTGCCAGCAGAATTCCGGCCAGCAATAATGCGGCCCCTGTCCGTAGATGATGTGTTGTCAGTTTCATTTTTTTATCCTTTTATTAATGATTACCTGACTATAGCGGTAAGGTCGCTGCGGTTTAAAAAACGAAACGCTATCGATAAGAATAAAAAGGAATAAAAGTGGAATATAAAGTCTGGCACTTCTTACTGACCACGCAAGCGCGTTTCGTACAGCATGATGAGAGCGATGAAAGCAAACTACACTTATGCTTCATTCGATACACATTTGTAAAAGGTTGAATCCATGAAACCAACGACACTACTGCTTATTTTCACTTTTTTCGCTATGCCAGGCATCGTATACGCCGAGTCGCCTTTTAGCTCACTGCAGTCCGCAAAAGAGAAAACCACGGTATTACAAGATTTACGTAAAATTTGCACGCCACAGGCGTCATTATCAGATGAAGCGTGGGAAAAGTTAATGTTGTCAGATGAAAACAATAAACAACATATACGCGAGGCCATCGTGGCGATGGAACGTAATAATCAGAGCAATTATTGGGAAGCGTTGGGTAAGGTAGAATGCCCGGATATGTAAGAACAGCAACAACTACTGACCAACGCTTCTTTACCTGATATCAGGATTTCTTCATTTTCACCTTTGCAGTAACCAACAATGCAGTCAGCAACATCAATGTGCCGGACAACATCAACGGCGAAGTCAGACCAATATTATCCAGCGCATAACCGCCGATTGCCGCGCCACAGGTATTAGCAAGCTGAATAACCGCCACCTGAATAGACCCGGCTTTTTCTGCCTGATCGGCCAGCGAGCGGGTGATCCACGTTGACCAGCCGACGGGAACCAATGCAAAAGTTAGCCCCCAGATAATCGCCACGCCGGTAGCAACGATTTTATCGCTTCCCCACAACGTCAGTACCAACGCACTCACAGCCAGTATTAACGGCGCGCCTGCTAAGGCCAGTTTTACCGAACGTTTAAGAATGAACGACGAAAGCGACGTACCAATAAAGCTGGCGATACCAAAACTCAACAGCACCAGCGTTAAGCCATCCACGCCGAATCCCGCCAGGTTCATATACACCGGGCGAATATACGTGAAGAAAGCAAACTGCCCGGCGAAAGACATGAAGATGGCGATCATCCCTGCCATCACACCCGGACGTTGTAATAAGCGGAAAGTATTTTGTTTCTGATGCGAGGGTTCGCCTGGCAGTGAAGGCAATGATTTGATAATCCAGAAAATACACAGCACGCCCATCACCGCCGCCGCATTAAAGACATTGCGCCAACCGATAAGCTCGCCTAAAAAACTGCCCAACGGCGCGGCAATCACCAGCGCAATAGAAACCGCGCCGAAGATCACCGACAGCGCCTTCGGCACCGTACGCGGCGGCACCAGACGCATGGTCAGCGACGCCGACATCGCCCAGAACCCGCCCAGCGCCAGCCCCAGACAGGCACGACCGATTAAAAGCAAACTGAATGAGTTAGCAAAGGAAACCAGCAAGCAGGAGAGCGTCAGCAAAACGGCAAACAAAATAACAACGTAGCGGCGGTCAGTAGCCTGAATTGTCTGGGTAATAAACAAACTGGCAAACATTGCCACAAAGGCGGTCACGGTCACCGATTGCCCGGCAACCCCTTCCGAAATGCCTAAATCCTGGGCCATTGGCGTCAACAAACTGACGGGCAAAAACTCAACGATAATCAGACAGGCGACACAAAACGCCACCGAGAAAACGGCTGACCAGTTCGGTCGGGTGATGGCATCCGCGCCGCGGTTTTCGGCAATAAATTCACTCATGGTGTTACCCGTGGCATGTTTCAGGGGAAAAGCCGACCACTTTAACATTGAAATGTGTGACGCATTTAACGTTTTTGCAACTTTTACGGTGTTGCTTGAGCTGGAGTTAAGATCGAAACGGAACAGGGCAAAGATTACCGGATGCGGCGTGAACGTCTTATCCACCTGACAGGTCAGGCGCGGTCTGTAGGCTGATAAGACGAAACGGTTTCAATGCAACCAGTGAACGCCCTCGGCAGGCTGAAAGAACGCGTTATAGCGCATCTGAAAAGCATTAATATCCTGCATTTCAGGTTCGGTTTCGCGCAGAAAACCTAGCGCCAGCCTGACCTGAGCGTCGGTAATCGGCGCGGCGAGGCGAGCTTTTTGTAAAATCCGATGCCATTGCAGCAGGTTCTGTTCGCTACCATCGACAATGACAATTTGCCAGATGAGCAACACCTGCGCGGCGTTTTGCAGGTGCGACTCATCCGGACGATGCAAATAACGTAAAAATTCGTCACCAGCTGACTTTCCCATTTGATCGACCATCGACTCCACGGGTACGACATCGATGTTCAGCCGATCGCTGAGACGGCGAATCGCTTTTCTGGCCCCGGATGTCAGCACCCGAAAACCAACCACAAACACTACCGCCAGCGTGGCGAGCATTATCCAGATCATGAGTTCTCCTGCGTAATCAGAACTCATGATATCTGGAAACCCTCGCCAGTTACTAATCCACCAGAATAATCTTCAGTGCAAACAGAGCTGCGACCACCACCACACACAGGTTCAGATCGCGCCAGCGCCCGGTGCATACTTTCATGATGCAGTACGACATAAAGCCGAGTGCAATCCCTTCGGTGATCGAGAAAGTAAAGGGCATCATCACCGTGGTAATAAACGCAGGCACCGATTCGGTAAAATCATCCCAGTTAACGCGCGCCAGGCTCGAAGTCATCAGCACGCCAACAAAGATTAACGCTCCGGCGGTTGCGTAAGGAGGAACTATCACCACCAGCGGTGAGAAGAACATAACCAACAGGAACATAACGCCAACCACAACCGCAGTCAGCCCCGTGCGGCCACCGACTGCCACACCAGAAGTACTTTCAATATAGGCAGTAACAGACGAGGTGCCGATAAACGCACCCGCCACCGAACTGACGCTATCAACATACAGCGCCTTATTCATATTGGGGAATTTACCGTTACCATCTATTAAGCCCGCTTTATCAGTTACACCAATTAATGTTCCTGATGAATCAAATAGGTTGATCAGCATAAAGGAGAAAATGATACCGGCGAGTTCAAGTGTTAACGCGCCGCTCAAATCTACTTCACCAATGACGCCGCTAATATCAGGCGGAATGGAATAGACGCCGCTAAAATGAACATCACCGAAAAATAATCCACAGCAAGACGTCACCACAATAGAAACCAGCACCGCGGCATGAAAATGACGTGATGACAACACGGTTATAATAAAAAACCCTAAAATACCTAACAACACGCCGTGAGAACTTAAATCGCCAATCATCACCAGCGTGTCTTTATTGGCGACAATAACGCCAGTATTTTTTAATCCCATTAAGGCGATAAATAATCCAATTCCGCTGGTGATACCAATACGTAAACTTAAGGGAATGTTGGAGATCATCCAGTACCGGATACGAAACAGCGTGAGCAAAAATAGTCCAACTGCGCCCCAGAATATTGCGCCCATCCCGGTCTGCCAGGAGATGCACATCGCCCCCACGACCACGAAGGCAAAGAAGGCGTTCAGCCCCATTGCCGGAGCCAGCGCCACGGGTAAGTTAGCAAATATCCCCATCGCAATACTGCCGATACCGGCAATCAAACAGGTGGTAACAAACACCACTTTCGGGTCCATTTGTGCCGCGCCGAGGATTTGCGGGTTCACAAAAACGATGTACACCATGGTTAAAAAAGTGGTCATCCCCGCAATCAATTCTGTGCGGACGGTGGTCCCATGCTGAGGTAGTTTAAATAATCGCGAAAGCGTCCCTGATTCATTACTCACGTAATCGGTATTGTCATTATTCATTTTTTTGTCCATTGGAGGAGATTTAATCCCTTGCTTTTGTAAAACAAATGACAACAACGGTTCAGTGATAATTATCACATTTCAATTGCACATTAATGGATATTCTTTAATAATCTCGCGACGTTTCTTTATGATAAATAATAATCAAATTGATAAAATCAAAATGAGAAAAATATGAATAATTCTATTAACCATAAATTTCATCACATTAGCCGGGCTGAATACCAGGAATTGTTAGCCGTTTCCCGTGGCGACGCTGTTGCCGATTATATTATTGATAATGTCTCTATTCTCGACCTGATCAATGGCGGAGAAATTTCCGGCCCAATTGTGATTAAAGGACGTTACATTGCCGGTGTTGGCGCAGAATACACTGATGCTCCGGCTTTGCAGCGGATTGATGCTCGCGGCGCAACGGCGGTGCCAGGGTTTATTGATGCTCACC
>ERZ839489.1401-NODE-1401-length-15302-cov-19.408146_pt1 | contig 15302 bp, 15 predicted proteins | sample MGYA00519938_ERZ839489 | MGnify/ENA primary metagenome ERZ839489 (study PRJEB31850, sample SAMEA3708846) | human gut metagenome | biome: human gut; feature: human-associated habitat; material: faeces | place: China | collected 2014 ... | reverse complement strand
CATTTTGTGTGAATCTGACTATGGTGCAGGACAAGGCAAATGGAACAAGGAAGGATTTTAATGTTTCGCCGGTCAGCAGGGGAAAAATTTATTTGGGATATTTTCTCTCAACAGTTGCTAATTCTTTAATGGTCAATGGACTTGCATTTGTATTATGCCTGGGATATTTATTTGAAATGGGATGGTATATGAATGCAGCAGACGTATTATGGGTTTTATTTGATATGATATTGCTCGTCCTGTTTGGAAGTACACTTTCAAGTATCATTAGCTTTCCGTTGACAACACAGGGACAGCTTTCGGCTGTAGGTACAATTGTCAGCGCAGGATATGGTTTTATATGTGGTGCTTATATGCCGATTTCAAATTTTGGTTCAGGTCTTCAGAAGGCACTGTCTTATCTTCCTAGTACATATGCCACTTCATTGATCAAGAATCATATGCTTCACGGAGTATTCATGGAGATGGAGAGAAAACATTATCCGGATGAAATGGTTGAAGCGATAAGAGACACTCTTGATTGCAATCCGGTATTTCATGGAAATGTGGTAAGTGTAAATCAGATGATTGGCATTATGATGGGAAGTATAGCTGTATTTGGAATTATTTATTATTTTGTTACATTGCTGCCAGAAGGTGAAGGCAGACGATAGGAAATATTATTTTCAGTGAGTGAAATTCCTTTGTTTTGTCCAAAATGCAAAGAAGAAAGCCTGATTAATGCAGAAAAATTTATAGTAAAGGAAGCCAGACGCTAAGACGCAGTGCAGATTGTAATATTACAGTTTTGCACTGTGTCGTTTATATTATGGAGGTCAAATAAGAATGAAAGCAATCATATATACATCAAATACCGGAAGTACAGCAGAGTATGCACAATTACTGGGAAAGGAATTGAATCTTCCGGTACATAGTTTACAGCAGGCAAAAAACAAGGTGCCTGCAGGCAGTGAAATCATTTATCTCGGCTGGATTATGGCAGGAGGAATCAAAGGATATAAAGAGGCAGCAAAATTGTATAAAGTGCGTGCAGTCTGTGGTGTCGGCATGGGACAGACAGGCACACAATTAAAAGAGATCAGGGATAAAAATGTTATTCCAAAGAGGATTCCTTTATTTACGTTACAGGGGAACTTTGATGTGAAGAAGCTTCATGGAGCATATCGTTTCATGATGAATGTCATGGTTAAAATTGCCGGAAAGGGACTGGCAAATAAAACCGACCGTACGCCCGAAGAGGATGATATGTTAGATATGATGGTAAATGGTGGGAAACGAGTATCTTTACAGAATTTAAAGGCAGTTACAGAGTGGTATAAAAGTTTGAATTAGCAGGAGAAAAAACAGATGAAGCTTTATATAAAGCATTATCGGATTATTCGAACGTAAGTGATAATGAAAGTTATGCTGGAACAGTTGTCAGACAGAGCGTTTTGCCTGAGCCATGATAAGCTGGATGTGTGGCAGTGGTCAGAAAAAGTATACTCATTTGTGCATGAGATAGTAAGAGGTAAATTAGATGGAGGGAGAAAAAGGATATGAAGAATAAGTTATTTTTGATGATTTCGTTAATTATGGTATGTTCATTGTGCGCATGTGGTCAGCAGGAAATCGGGACTATGACAAATACTGGAAATAGTACAGAGAAGGTCGTTGCGAGCGAAGGTAATAGTGAGCTGTCAACAGCAGAAGATAATAATATGGAACAAACAGAGGCGAAGGAACAAAATCAATTACAGGAGGTGAAGTCGTCATATAAAGAATTCAGAGATGTATTAGATGAAATTGATTCGGATATTCAGCCGGGAACAGCCGGAAATGGAATGGATTCTATTAAGACAGCAGCGCATTTGCTTAACTGGGGAGTTGGAACCAGTATGACGACAGATGAGATTAAAAAAGAAACAGTATCATGGCTTTCTGATAAAGGAAACTCTGAACAGGTGGAATTTTCGAATAAGCTTGCATCTGTGTATGATGCATATCAGAAATTATTAGGTTCTGATGCAAAAGAATTACTTGAGCAGGCAGGCTGTGATGATGCGGCATATCCATGGAGTGATGCTCCGGTTGAAACAATTGAAGCAATTGTAGAGGTAGTACAATTCCCAGAAGAACCGACAATGGATGGTTCAAATTCATCGACTGAAAAATTCGAGAATAAAGATAATTGGTCGGATGTCGAAGAGTTGGTTGATCAAAGGGGCGATGAGACTACTAATGTCATTAACTTAAGAAAATTTTGATTATTGCAATAAGTGTTCAGATTAGCTTTTTTGAAAAATCACAAGATTTAGGCATAACAAATAAACAAACCAAAAGTCTGTTTTTTGCCATCTATATTCATTTGAATAATTTTTATCCCATACGATATGCAAAACTAACCCATCGTTTCTTTATTGCTCGACGCTGATATTGTCGGTGCGGTCTTTGGGGCGATAGTTCTTTCTTGATCAGACCTTCAACATCTATCGTTACAAATGTCTGACGCAGATAATGCCTGCATATTTGAATTGCCATTGTGTAGTTTAATTGGTATGTGTACTTACGGTTTCTTTCTTCCAGTATGACATTTGCTGAAATAATTTCACAAAAATTATACAGGATCAATTTTGCGTAAATTTCCTGACAGATATATTCCACATTTTTAGAGTGAAGATTTGTCAGGCCAATCGTATATTTCAGCTCACGGAAAGAAGTTTCGATTCCCCATCGCATATGATAAAGTTCCTTGATCTTTTCAGGTGGGAATTCTTCTTTATCCAGGTTGCTGGCTATACATTCATAAACTCCATTTTCCAGCTGAAACTGTGTGAGTCTGAGATGAAGTGTATAAAACAAATTCTCAGAATCAAGAAAGTCAAATGGCGATGAATTTGAGAGATATTTATAACCTTTCGTTTTATAAAACTTTTGTTTACGTGTCAGAATCAGTTCGATTTCTTCGTCAAATTCACAGGATACCGGCAAGGAAAGGCTTCCGGAAATGCTGCCTTTTTTCGAGGTATCTTTAATCCGGATCAGATAAAAGAGACCACGTTCCTGAACATTTGCAAAAATGTTATAAGTTTCGTATCCACGATCTGCCATAATGATAGTCTTCTGATTTGTAGTCAGTTTTTTAACCATTTCAATCATGGCAGAGGATTCATTTTCTTCATAAGGCTCCTGAATCAGAGCATCGACATATCGCCTGCTTTGGAGGTCATACAAGGCATTAAGATGCAGTTGATTAAAACCAAAAGTTCCTTCTTTACCAGCAAAATACGTGTGTGGATTTAGTGGATCACGAAATATATTCAAGTCAGAACCATCACAGGCAAGTAACTGATAGCCTTGGTATTTTTTGTTACATAATATCTGCTCATGAAATTTGTGAAATAAATGTTCCATGGTATCTGGTTTCAATTTGTTCCTTTGCTTTATGAACCCAGAACGGGTTATTTGATTCAGATCATAATTAAAATATTTATGTAATTCTGAGTTAAGTGAACCACCTTCCATAGTAAGTAGAAAGTTTATTGTCGAGGTAAAGTTCATCTTCCGATTTCTGGTAAAATCATGCCCGGGATTTTTGACGTAATCTTCTATCTGACTGGACATGCTGGAAATGGCAGCGTTGAGTTTGTTGCGGACATAATCAGCGTAAAAGTTCATTAGCAATTCCTCCTAAAATGTATTCATTCAAGGAGGCTTCGCCACATTTTTTCTGACATTTGTCAAGACCTTTTTCTGTTTTATTTTATAAATTTTCTTAAGTTAATGACATTAATGAGACTACGGTCTATTTACTGGCAGATGGTCGCTATATGGATCGTATAAATGTTGTTTATATTTATGATGGAAAAGATACATGGACAGATGAATCGGGAGTGGAATGGAACAAAGTTGTAAAATAAGAACGAGTAGAAGAGAAAAGGCAGCTTATAAACAGCTTATAAAGGCAGAATTGGAGTAATAATCATGAGAATTGAACATGTTGCACTTTATGTAAATGATTTGGAAAAGACAAAAAAATTCTTTATGAAATATCTGGGAGCTAAATCAAATGATGGATATCATAATCAGAAAACAGGCTTTTGTTCTTATTTTCTCACATTTGCGGATGGAGCACGTATTGAAATAATGAATTTACCGGAAATGGCTGATTTACCGAAGAAAATAGTTCGTACTGGATATTCACATATAGCTTTTAGCGTGGGAAGTATAGAAAAAGTGGATGCATTGATAGCAGAATTAAAAGCGGATGGTTATGAGGTTATCAGTGGACCTCGGACTACAGGTGATGGATATTATGAAAGCTGTATTGTTGCAATTGAGGATAATCAAATTGAGATCACAGTATAATTTGAAATATATGAATGAGTTAAGCCACAATCGTTGGTAGGGAGACTACCGGGATTGTAGTTTTTAATATGAATATATGCTCAATTAATTGTATGTTAAATGTATTGACAACGCACTACGCTTTGGCTAGTATAATATGGGAGATTGGAGGAATTATTAATGGCAAATACAAGTACATATAAAGGTATTTACGCAATGCATAAGTATTGGGGAAAAAAACCTTTTAATGAGATATCAAAGTTTATAGAACAGTACTCTTCGCCTGAAGAAACGGTTATGGACTGTTTTTGCGGATCAGGTGTAACTTTAATAGAAGCAGTGAAGGCGGGGCGAAAAGCGGTTGGAGTGGATTTGAATCCAATTGCTATTAAATTGGCTAATGTATCCATGACTGCAGTTGATATTGATATGATAAATGCGACATTCAAGTCTATCAAGAAAAAGCTGCAGAAAACGATTAACAGTTTATACGAGATGGAGTATAATGGGCAACCTACGATGGTTACTCATACTATATGGAAAAATGGTGAACCTATTGAGGTATGGTATTGTACTGATAGGGATAAGAAAAAAATAAGAGTAGGGAATGAAAGTGATATCAAAATGTGTAATGAACCTGCGATTGAACCCAAATGGTATCCAGAAAGCATTATGTATGAGAATTCAAGAATTAATGTTGGTAAAGAGCAGAAGGTTTCAGATTTATTTACACCAAGAGCATTAGTTGGTCTATCATTAATATGCGATGAAATAAAACATATAGAGGATGAAAAACTAAGAGCTGTATTTGAATTAACACTATCCGGAACACTATCACAAGCTAGTAACTTAGTTTTTGTAATCAGGAGAAGAAAGAAAAATGAAGGCGAACCTTCTAAAGCAGAAGTAGGAAGTTGGGTTATTGGATATTGGGTTCCAGAAGAGCATTTTGAAATCAATGTATGGAATTGTTTTGAAAATAGATTCAAAAGAATACTAAAGGGTGAACAAGAAATATATGATTTGTTTTCAGAAAAAACAGATGATTATATGAATGCACATTTGAATTTGATAAATGGATCTGCAACAGCAATTCCTATAGAGGATAATTCAATAGATTATGTATTTATTGATCCGCCTCATGCAAATAGAATTTTATACATGGAGCAAAGTTTAATGTGGAATTCTTGGCTTGAATTGGATTCAAATATTTGTTGGGATGATGAGATAATTGTTACGGAAGCTAAAGATAGAAAAGAAAAAGATACAGATAATTATAATGCTTTACTCGGTGGGGCGTTTGCAGAAATTAGTAGAGTTCTAAAACCAGGAAAATATTTTTCGCTTGCGTTTAATTGTCTCGATGATGATACTTGGATTGATACATTGAATCTATTTGTAACACATGGATTTGAAATTCGAGATATTGTTCCTTTGGAATATTCTGCGACATCGGTAATTCAGGATAATAGAAAAAATGCCTTGAAAACAGATTTTGTTTTGACATTTCAGAATACAGAAAATAAAGAATTATCAAAGGTTGTCTTCAAAAACGATGAAATTGAATTAGAAGAAGATATCCAGGAAATACTAGATATAAATCCGGAATATGAGGTATATAATGTAATGAATGCACTGTTCAAAAAGACGATACCTGAGGGGTATATTTATAAGGTTTCTAAAATTGTTAAAATGTGTGCTGAGTTAATGAAATAAAAAATGCCTACCAACAGTAACTAGTTGGTAGGCATTTTTTATTCAGAATAAATTGTTGACAAAGAATATACGGTATAGTCGCCTATAAGTTTTGGATCTTTTTCGTAATGATATTTAATAGTATGAATGGATTTTTTCGAAAGACTATCAAGTAAGGCGTTGATTTTTCTTTCGATCTCAGTAGTGTTGCCTTTTAAATCTCTTCCGTCAACAAATTTTGTTTTGTAGGCGAGAAATACGAACAATCTATTATTATTGCAGAATAAGCGTTCCCCTTGATATTTATAATTCCACCATTCTAGCATTTTGAGAGCATCTTGGTCTGCTGGTACGTAAGCTGCGTGAGCCTGTTGCAATTTGATAATAAAATCTGCTGATTTAGAATCGAGAGAAATAATATAATTTGATAAAGCGGCTTTTGTGTCAGTTTTGAATTCGCTAATATTTGCTAGAGAAAGCTGTTTGTGAGTTTTCTTATATTCCTTATAGTAAGCTTTTATTGTTTCTAATTCGCTGATATTCTCTTTGTTTACAATAAAATCGTCATGCATATTATTAGCCACAGATATTCCCCTTGAAGCTAATTCAAAATAATCATCTGATACATGAGTGATTTTTAAATCAAAGGGTATGATTTCGTCATCAACTCGTAAGAAGAAGTCAATGTTGTAGATTTTTCTAAGTGTGGGAATAACATTCTTGTGCTTTAAAAAGAACAGTTCAATTATGTCATTGGATGTCTGATTGTAATAAGACCATAAACAATACTGTTTAACACGTGATAATATATCGTTGTTTAATGATGCCTCTAGCTCTTCATAGGTTTTTAAGGCTTTATTTCGTGTGAATGCTTGCACAATGGTATCAACATTATCATTTCGAACGCCACAACCTACAACTGGAATTTGTTTAAGAACTTCTTCTAATCCAGCTACTTCTTTTTCTCGCTCTTTAATGAGTTCCGGGCGTTTTGCTTCAATATAGTCAAGAAGATCTTTAATAGTAATATTAGAATCGTAGGTTATTTGCATGAGCTCTTTCTCTTTACCACTTGAAAAAGAGATATTATGTGTAGTAAGTAGTTTTTTTAGATTGCCCGAATCAAATGAGCGAATAAGCAAAAAACGAGTTGCTACGGAATTTGATTTATATTTTTCACAGAAAGCATAAACATCACCGTTTTTAGTGTTGGCGTATTCATTAAACAGTGAATCGAAATTAGACATTAGTAATCCTCCTTTTTTATGATTTTCATAAGTTTTCTACCTTTTCAAATAACCTTGAAAGGCTGATTTCAAAGCCATCTGCAATTTTCTGGCTGTTTTGCAAGGAAGTGTTTCTTTTTCCTGCTTCAACAGATGCGTAATAGGTACGATCCATTCCAATTTTAAGTGCAAATTTTTCTTGGCTAAGGTTAATTTGTTCTCTGAAATATTTACAGGCTATACCAAAGTTTTCTTGTGACTCCTGTGTGTTAGGATACATGGAAATTTGAACCTGAACAAACAGCTGCTGGGCTAAAGAGTCTTTTGCACGATGTATCCGTTGATATTCAGCATATTGGAAGCACTGCCATTCCTTCTATCTTCATAGGCAGAGTACCACGTCCATAGGAGCTGCTGCACCGCATTGGCGTGGGTGAATGCCCATAACCTACCGATTGCTTTGATTTTGAATATACTGTTTTGCTACTTTCAGACTGTTTTCGCTAACGGTCGTGATAAAATAACTGTCTGACCAGAAATAAGGTTTCCAATAATACTTCTTTAAAAGTGTTTCGCCATAAAGTTTTCTTGCCCGTCGTGCTGTCTGCGTCTTTAAAACATTTGCCAATTCTGCAGGAGAGGTTATCGCATCCACTTCCATGAGGATCTGGATATGATCCGGCTCGCCATTAATCTCCAGGATACGGAATCCGCGCTGTTCGGCAATGTAGTGGATACGTTCATAAACAGTATCCTTCACGTCCCCGGTAAGTACCGGATGCCTGTATTTTGTGACAAGCACAATATGATACTGTAACAAAAAGCAACTGTGTCTGTGCACATAATAATCTGTATTTTCTTTCTTTTTCATAACGGTTCTCCTTTACATCCAAATATATGTTTAGTATAATTATATTATAAAATACAATGCATTGCAATGCATTAGAAAGGAGACAGTCAATGGCTTATTCTGTAGCACAGCGTGTCATTTCAAAAAAAGACAGCATTTACGATTATTGTGATGATCTCAGCAGAAAATCAAAGCTGCTGTATAACGCTTCCCTCTTCCGTATCCGGAATATTTTTACCGGATATGAAAAAGAGCATCTCACTTCCAACGAAGCCGGAGTATTCGAGGAAGTAAAATTGCTGCATGAATCTTATCCGGGCATCCATATCCAAAAAGTAATCTGCTACAAGCATCTAGAGAAGCTGATGCGTGTGACGGAGAATCCTGATTTCTTTGCCGGACTCCCTATGCAGACAGCCCAGGCGATTGTGAAACAGGCAGTCACAGATTTCAACAACTGGCTGAAATCATTGAAGGCTTATGCGAAACATCCAGAGGACTTTCTTGGCAGACCTAAGATGCCACATTACAAAAAGGACAGCCTTACTACTGTCACGGTCACAAACCAGGATGCTGTTTTATATCCAGAAGAGTCCGGGGTCTCCTTAAAACTACCGCTCATCAAGGAGCGGATTCTGTTATCTAACATTTCCGGCAGGTCTACGCTGAAGGAGATTAAGATCAAACCGTATTATGGGCGCTTCCTTCTTTGTTTGACTATGGAAGAACCAGATAGAACAGAAACATCTTCGATGCCCCATGTCTGCGCCATTGATTTTGGTACGGATAACTTCGCAGCCATCGTATGTGATGATCATTCATCAGCTATTTACAAAGGCGGAGCTGTCTTATCCAACACCCAATGGTTTCATAAACAGCGGGCAAAGTACATTTCCATCATTACAAAAGGTCATAGTCAGAGGAATGCAACTTCTGCAAGATTGAAAGCTCTTTCTTTTCATCATGCGAATTTTACCAAAGACCAGTGCCATAAGATCAGCCGAAACATTATCAACTTCTGCCTGGAGCACCAGGCTGGGACTTTAATCCTTGGAGTAAATCCACTTTGGAAGCAGCGCACCAACATGGGTACTGCAAGCAATCAGAAGTTTGTAGCTATGCCAATCAGCATCCTGCGTACCATGATCTCCTATAAGGCATTGAACGCAGGTATCCGCATCATCGAGCAGGAAGAAAGCTATACATCAAAAGCGGATATCACCAGGAATGATTATCTTCCTACTTACGGAAAAGACGACAATAACGCAATTTTTTCCGGTGCACGTATTACACGTGGGCTTTATCGTTGTGCGGATGGGACACTCTTGAATGCAGACTGTAATGCAGCCGCAAACATTATGAGGAAAGCAATCCCTGATATCTGGAAGGATACCAGTGATTATACATTCCTTTCATCCCCAAAAGTGTATGGATTCCACGAACTGAACCCTAAAAGTATTCCTGTCAAAAGGATAGTGGCATAAATGAATCTGCCTTAATTGGTACGGACAGCCAGATTTTTTTGGTCAGAAATGGGTAACTGTTACGACTGTTAGAAACCACTTCCATAGGAGCCACTGCACCGCATGGGAGGGGTATTCATATCGACAGGTGTGTACAGCTTTCCGGTAGAGTTGGCAGCGAAAGTTGCAGTTCATACAGTTAATAGATTCCTGCAGGATAATCCAGACAGCTTTGACTTGGTGGAATGGGGGCTGTTCGATGCACATACTGAGGCGGTATATGAAGCTGAGGTGGATAAGATATATGAGGTAATCTAATGATTTGTTATATATCATATGTGAAATCAAATATAGTATGGTAATATTATGAGATATACTTGTATTTATTGTAAAGAGGAAAAAGATGAAAAAGAATTTAATAGAGAGCATGTTGTGCCAAGAATGATGGGGAGATATACAGATGGTTTGGTATTATCAGGACATCAGGTGTGTCAATCTTGCAATGCATATTTCAGTGAGAATATAGAAGATAAAATAGGACTTGATTCATATGAGGCTTTAGTAAGCGTTCGGGAATAAAAAAATGAAAGATGGGCGTCGTATAAAAAATAATAGATTATCTATTATAGGTGCAGAGGGAATTTTCAAGGGAATTCGGTTTGTTCCAATTTTGGAAAGAAGAGAATTGATAAGGTTAAATTATCAGAAGCGAAAGCATGGCTGATTAAACTCCAGAAAGTTGATAAGAAAGGGTATAGTTCAATTCATACAATACGAGGTGTCCTAAGACCAGCATTTCAAATGGCAGAAGAGGATGATTTGATTCGTAAGAATCCATTTGGATTTGAACTGGTTAATGTAATTGTGAATGATAGTGTACGAAGAGAAGCTATTACTAAGAAGCAGGAGAGAGAATTTCTTCGATTTATAAAAGAGGATTCGCATTTCTGTAAGTATTATGATGCGATTTTCATTTTGTTCAATACAGGACTTCGTATATCAGAGTTTTGTGGACTTACAAAATCAGATTTAGATTTTAAAAACAAGAGAATAAAGGTGAATCACCAATTAAAGAGAACAAGCCAGATGCAGTATATCATTGAAAAGCCTAAGACGGAAAGTGGTGAGCGATATGTTCCTATGTCTGATGAGGTGGTGGCTTGTTTTAAGAGAATCTTGGCTAATCGGATTAATCCAAAGGTGAAACCTATGGTGGATGGCTTGACAGGGTTTCTGTTTCTTGATAAGAATGATATGCCTATGGTGGCATTGCATTGGGAAAAGTACTTCCAACATATCAGAGAAAAGTACAACAGTGTTTATAAAGTTCAAATGCCTGTTGTAACACCACATGTATGCCGACACACTTATTGCAGCAATATGGCAAAATCAGGAATGAATCCCAAGACACTGCAGTACCTTATGGGGCATTCGGATATATCAGTCACGATGAATGTGTACACGCATATCGGATTTGATGATGCTGAGGAAGAACTGAAACGAATGGAAGAGTTTAGGAAGGCACGGGCGGAGGTTGAGCAGAAGAAAGAGAAACCAATGTCACAGAAGATGTTTAAGGTAGTTTAATATGGAAGTGGGATGACGCTCTGGCTTAGGCTGGGGCGTTTTTTTTCTATGGAAAAGAAGTGAAAATGACGATATAATATAAAAGGTAAAGTGAATTGGGAGGTGAAGAAATGGCAAGAAGTCGAAGAGCAGATGCTGTTGTTTTTGGATTTGATTTTCAAGTTAATGCGGCAATTGTCCTTTTATTGGAGAATATAGAAGATGTAGAAAAAATATGTTTGGAAGGTAATTATGAAGACATAGAATTAGAGCTTTCTTCTGGAAAAATGATACTGGCTCAAGCGAAAGCCGTTGAAAAAGCAAGTTCTGATTTTACTAATGTGAGAAAAAATTTGAAAAAAGCACTTATATCATTAACGGAAGCTGGAGAAAGGGTTGATGCTAAGGAACTAATTGTGATTACAAATTCACCTAATCCATTCAATGATGATAAGTCGAGGAGCGCTTTTTACGGACATGCACATAGAAATTATGTTACATTGCCACCATCTGCTAAGAATATAGTTGATGGTTATTTGTCAAAAATGGACAAACCTCTTGATACTGACAAGTTAAAAATACAAGTGTTGCCTTTTGAGACAGATGACGAAAATGAAAGATATAAGGTCATTATGGAATGCATAAATGATTTTATGGGAAAATTGAATATAAGTATTTCTGGAATTGGAAGAAAAATGTTAGAAACGTGGCATTGGCAAGTCTTTGATAATGGTGGGAAAAAGAATGCTGCTATAAAACTGACAAAAAAGGATATTATATGGCCGATACTTGTAAAAGTAACAGAAATTGACCAATGTGAGGATGCTTTTTTAGAACAATTTGATTCTGGTGTGTATGAAGAAGTGGTAAATCGATATTCCGAGATAATTGATTCACATTGCGAGCAGTGCGAGTTTTTTATAAAAGTTTTAAGTGATTATAATAATTTTAGAACAGTAAAAAAGCAAGGTGAAAAAATAAATGAATTTATAGAAAGTCAATGGAAGGAATACATTTCAGAATTTGCTGCTGATGGAGTAGAGGAAGAAATACAGGAAGCTCTTGCTAAGATTGTTATACATAATATTATAAAAAGACGGTTTACAATAGATCGAATCAAGAAAGGGGTGAAATTGTGTTAATAAAATCAATTTATATTCGAGATGGATTGTTTGAGCGGAATATTTCGTTCGGAACAAATGCAAATCTGATTTTTAGCGAAAAAAATAGTTGTGGAAAAACTACTTTAGTAAGATTTATATTATATGCATTAGGGTATTCGATACCTAGTACAAAAAAAATAAAATTTGAGAAATGTTTTGTGAAAATACAAATAATTCTTGATAATGATAAAAGCATATTCTTAACTAGAGAAAATACTTCTACTATATCATGGACTTGTGATAATGAGGAGACGATATACGTTCTACCAGAGCAAAGCGATGAGTTACATTCAAAAATATTTAATACAAACAGCGAAGAAATTTTAAACAATTTATTAGGAAGTTTTTATTTTGATCAGGAGAAAGGATGGACGTTATTAAATAGAGGAGTTGTTATTGGAAGCATATATTTTAATATAGATGAACTTGTTAGAGGAATTTCGGGTAAAGATTGTTCTGAATTAATTTCAAAAGAGAAAAGACTTGCAGCAGACTTGGCTAAATACAAACAAATGTTTAGTATAGCACAATACAGAGATAGTATAAGCGAAGATAGTTTGATTGACGATACCTATCAAGAAAAAATAAATGTTGAACTTGAACAGCTGAAAATGAAACAGACTTCTATTAAACGTGAAATTGCTAGAATTAATCAAAGCATAGCTGGAAATAAAAAATTCCAAGAATTTGTTGCAGACATGAAATTGTTGATAAGAACAGATGAAGGACAATTTATAAGTGTGACTAAGGATAATATAGTTGGTTTAAATGATGCAATTGACTTATTAGTAACTAAGAAAAAAATGTTATCTTTCGAACTGGCTGAAATAGTATCAAAAATGGAAAAAATACAGCGAGAACAAGAAAAAGAAAATGGTCAGCTTTCTTTTTTTGAATCAGATTCGGTTGCAGCTGCATTTGATAAAAGAATTGTGTCTATACCAATGAATCAAATTGTAATAAAAAAAGAAATAGAAAAAATAGAAAAAGAATTAAAAAGCGTTCGAGAAGAGATCGCTAGAATATCGAGAAGTGATAACACGGTTGTTTCATCTCTTTATCAAACAATAGTGAAATATGCAACAGAATTAGGCATTGGAGATGCGGAAAGTATTACTAAAAAGTATTTATTTACGTCAAATTTAAAAGAATTAACAGGAGCTGTGCTTCACAAAACTGTATTTGCATTTAAAATGGCATACATTGTAGAACTTGAAAAGCATTTAAAGATAAAATTACCAATAATTCTTGATTCGCCAAGGGGAAAGGAAGTTGATCAGGAAAATATTGAATTGATGATGAATATATTGAAGCGTGATTTTAAAGAAAATCAGATAGTAATTGCGTCTATATATCGTTATTCTTTTCCAGAGATTCATGAAATAAAATTGGAGAAAAACCTGCTTGATCAAATGGTTATGAATAAAGAAAATAGTTGAATATGAGCATATACGATGAATGGGCTTAGTAGTATCCCATTCCGTTTTACTACCAATTTTACTACTAACAGCTCGCAATAACTTGCTCCATCTCGCCCTATTTTGCCAAGATGCCAGCCAAAACACACATTTTACAAATCCCCGAAATCCCTTGCAAAACAGGGCATTCCGGGGCTAATCAAGGAGAAAAGAGTGAAAAATAAAGTGGATTTTAGGGCGCACTTGTATAAGGGTTCATAAAACCCCGTTTTTGCAAGTATAAAAATCAGAGCAGGCGAAAGCCCACACCATGAGCATAAATGTTTTGCATCATCAAAAATGTTCATATCAACGCCTGTTTCTGCAAGAACAATCGTGGAGCTTAACTCCGTCATACCGGGCATGGTGCTGACAAACTCCACAAACTCGTAATAAGGTTTGATACGGACATAGAGTTCCACCTCGGTCTGGGTAATCATATCGTCAAGATATTCTAAATGTCCACGGGCAAGCTCTAGTTTTTTAGCCTGATCTGTTTCAATAGTGTAGCCTTTGATGGCTTCGATGATTTCATCAGACTTGGATTTAGCCCCTTTCTTTATGAATTTGCGAACAGCTTTTTCATCCATGGAATCGGCAGTATGCTCCAACAGATAAGACATGATTTCAGTTGCTGTCTTGCCAAAAGGATCAGAAAGAACACTGGCAATGCCGACATTGGAAACGGTCATACAGTTCTGGATGCGGTTCTTCTCGGAAGACTTCATGCAGACCAGCTTAAAATGGTATCTGGAAAGTTCCCTAAGCTGACGAAAATCTTTCGGAGGAATAAAGGAACATCTGACAAGATCAAATTTGTAGAGGTCGGCAATCCATTTAGAATCCTTTTTGTCTGTTTTCTTGCCTTTAATAGCTTTGACATACTTCGGATGTGTAAGGCAGACATCAATGTCATTTTCGAGATAATTAAAAATAGGAATCCAATACTTTCCGGTGGATTCCATACAAACATGATAGCAATTATTCTCGATAAGCCAGTTGTGAAACTTTTGAATGTCCGAATTGATAGTTGAAAAGGATTTTTGATTATATTCAGATATTCCGTCTTTATTGGTAGTTACGATGGTTGCAACGATAACATTTTTGTGGACATCAAGTCCACAGCAGATGGAGTATTTTAACTTCATCATAAGTATCACCACCTTAATAAAAGGGGAATAGCAACATTGACTGTCATCCTGCGACTGAATAAACATGGTTTATTACCAATGATAAGAGTCCGGGCTCAATGTCCCACTTGTTTGTGCTTGTAAGGATGACGGCACATATAACTATACGGGGTCGAAATAAATTCGCCACTCCTCCTTCCGTGCTCTGTAGTGTATTGCTATTCCTTGAAAGAATTATAAATCAAAGAAGGGAGGGGCACAACATTTTTCATAACTTGTTTGTGCCTTGAGCGAAGCGAAAGGAATGACAAAAACAATGATAAAAATACTATTCATCTGCCACGGCAACATTTAAAGTATGGCGAGAAAGCCTTGATTTTGTAGGATTTTCTAGATAGAAACAAATAATTTACACCTTATTTATAC
>ERZ839489.1397-NODE-1397-length-15326-cov-13.768057_pt1 | contig 15326 bp, 7 predicted proteins | sample MGYA00519938_ERZ839489 | MGnify/ENA primary metagenome ERZ839489 (study PRJEB31850, sample SAMEA3708846) | human gut metagenome | biome: human gut; feature: human-associated habitat; material: faeces | place: China | collected 2014 ... | reverse complement strand
GAGCTCCACGGCCTTCGAGATGCTGGTGCCGCTGTTGCCCGAGGGCGTCTCGCTCGGCACGGCGCGCCTGGTGTTTGCCGTCGGCTTCTTTGTCGTCGCGTTTGCGCTCACGCTGCGCCCGGGCGTCATCACACACGTGCTCGGCCGCATTACGGGCCCCGCGCTCATTGCGCTCATCGTGCTGGTCGTTGGTGCTGCCGTGATCTCGCCGCTGGGTCCCGCTGCCGCGCCGCAGGCCCCCTACGATGCAGGCGCTGCCGTGCAGGGCTTTCTGACTGGCTATCAGACCATGGACCTGCTCGCGTCGCTCGCCTTTGGCATCATCATCGCCGAGACCATCCACGAGTTGGGTGTTACCGATGACAAGCGCGTGGCCTTCGAGATTTCGCGTTCCGGTGTGATCGCCGGCGTACTCATGGCCATCATCTACTGCGGCTTGGGCCTTGCCGGTATGCAGCTCGGCACCGTGATGCCCGACGCTACCAACGGCGCCGCCATCCTCGCCCGTTCGGCCTCCATGCATTTTGGGCTTGCCGGCACGGTCGTGGTCTTCGCCATCTTCTTCCTCGCCTGCATGAACGTGTGCATCGGCCTCATCAGCTGCTGCTCGCGTTACTTCTGCGAGACGTATGTGGTCGAAGGGGGAGCGGAGGCCTCTGAGGAGGCCATGCGCCGCCCCTTTGCGGTTCTCGCCTTTGTGTTCGCAGCGTTTTCGTGCGTGCTCTCCAACGTGGGCCTCGACGTGATTCTTATGTTCTCGGTGCCCATGCTCAATGCCTTGTATCCCGTTGCCATTGTGCTGGTGCTGATGGGCCTGGTGCACGGTTTTTGCGACGCGCATCCGCAGGTATGGGTCTGGGTCGGCGGCGTCGTCGCGGTGCAGAGCGTGATCACCTCGGTCCGCGACGCGTTCTTTGCTGGCGCGTGGCTACCGTTCGATGCGCTGCCGCTGGCGGATATCGGTGCCGCGTGGGCGCCGGTCGCCGTGGTGGCGTTTGTGATAGGCCTGCTCCACAGCCGGTTTGTCGCACATTCGAGGAGCTAGAATATCGCCGCTTGCACAGGCGGGAAGTCTCCCCTATAATTTCCTTCGCTTTGGGACACGCAAGGTTTAGACCTTAGCTGCTCAACACCTTCGGGACGTGGCGCAGTTTGGTAGCGCGCCTGCTTTGGGAGCAGGATGTCGCAGGTTCAAATCCTGTCGTCCCGACCATATCTTGCGGGCGTAGTTCAATGGTAGAACCCCAGCCTTCCAAGCTGATGACGCGGGTTCGATTCCCGTCGCCCGCTCCATAAGAATTGTTTTAACGGCTTTGGTTTCCTTTGGGAATCAGAGCTGTTTTCGTTTACGCGCCGGGCGACGGGAATCGAACCCGTCAGGGTGCGGAGCTGAGAAAATGCGTGAGCATTTTCCAGCGCAGCACGCAAGGGCCGAAGGCCCGCAGCGAAACAAGGATTTGCGAAGCAAATCCTTGGACTTCCCGTCGCCCGCTCCAAGCTATATAATCGCAGGCCAATATGCTAATTTGGCTCGCGTTTATTTTTATACCGTCCGACCTCGCGGGGCAAATGAACCAAGAGCGTTTGTCCCACATCGTAAGAAAGTAGTGATTGCCATGGCACAGAGTAAGGCAGAATACCCCACCCCCGACTGCCTGGCGCCCGCCGCGATCGAGGCTAAGTCCGAGGCCGCCGGCGTTACCAAGGCCAACCTGCCGGTCTCGAAGGCCTTTTTGCTCGCCATGTTCGCCGGAGCGTTTATCGCCTTCGGCGGCCTGTTCTTCACGGTCTTTCTGAGCGATCCCACGCTTGGCTGGGGCGCCCAGCGCTTCGTGGGCGGTCTTGCTTTTTGCCTGGGACTGGTGCTCGTGCTCATTTGCGGCGCGGAGCTGTTTACCGGTAACTCGCTTATGGTATGCGCGCTTAAGAGCAAAAAGATTACGCTCGTCCAGATGTTCAAGGCTTGGGCTGTTGTGTGGATCGGCAACTTTGCCGGCGCCCTGTTCGTTGTCTTTTTGATTTACATGGCAGCTATTTATAAGCTCAACGGCGAGGCCGTCGCCAATGCCATGGTGAGCGTCGCCGCCGGTAAGGTTGCGATCGACGCCGTTACCATCTTCTTCCGCGGCATTTTGTGCAACATCTTTGTCTGCCTGGCCGTATGGATCGGCACTGCCGGCAAGACCGTGGTCGACAAGGTCGTGGGCATTTTGCTGCCCATCGCTGCCTTTGTGGCCTGCGGTTTTGAGCACTGCGTCGCCAACATGTACTTTTTGCCCATGGGTATTTTGATGCACTCCTGCGGCTATGGAGCCGATGTCGCTGGCGCCGATGCCCTCAACGCTGCCGGGTTGGCGCTCAACCTTACGGTCGCCACGCTGGGCAATATCGTGGGTGGCGCCCTGATCGTGGCGCTGGGCTACTGGTTTATCTACGCCAACAAAGAGTCCTAAAGGACCCAACCCATAACCGACCAAAAAGGGACAGGTTTATTTTGGCAGGTTTTGAGCGAGGCGCTGCGCCGTCTTGTCACGAGCTGCCATAATGGACCTGTCCCTTTTTGCATGTGCGTTGCCGCATTTTGCTGCTGACGACAAAGGGGGCCCGCTTTTTATTGAACATGTCGAAAGGCTTTCCATGAGCGACTGCGAATCCATGCCTGCCGAGGTGCGCGACCGCCTGCGCTCCATTCCCGCCGTTCACGAGCTGCTGGCCGAGTGGCCGGTCATGAAGGCTGCCGGCGATGCGGGCGACATGATTGTGCGCGAGGCGATTGATGCCGAGCTCGATGCCGAGCGCGAGGCGATTCGCTCTGGCGTCCCCGCTAGGAATAAGCGCGAGCTCGCCTTGGCCATCGAGCAGCGGTGCCACCGACTGTCGCTGCCGACCCTGCGCCCTGCCGTCAACGCGTCGGGCGTTGTGATTCACACCAATCTGGGCCGTGCTCCGCTTGCTCCCGCAGCGGTGCAGGCGGTGGCCGATGTCGCCCGCGGCTACAGCACGCTTGAGTATGACGTCGCGACCTGTGCCCGTGGGGGCCGCAAAGAGCATGCCGCGCGTCTGCTGCGCACGCTCACGGGGGCGCAGGACGCCCTGGTTGTCAACAACAACGCCGCGGCGGTGCTGCTGGTGCTTGCCGCGCATGCAAGCGGCAAAGAGGTCATCGTGAGCCGTGGCGAGCTTGTCGAGGTGGGCGGCAGCTTCCGCATTCCCGATATCATGGCGGCTTCGGGTGCCAAGCTTGTCGAGGTGGGCTCCACCAACCGCACGCATCTGGATGATTACCGAAGCGCCATTACGCCCAATACGGCGATGATCTTGAAAGTTCATCCTTCTAACTACCGTATCGAGGGTTTCCACGAGGAGGTTTCCGCGGCGGAGCTTTCTGCGCTGGCGCATGAGCACGGGCTGTTACTGTACGAGGACCAGGGCTCGGGCGCTTTGCTTACAGATGAGGTGCTCGTCGATGCTGGGGAGAAGCCCACGTCCGCCTCGCTTTGCGCCGGCGTTGACGTCGTCTCGTGCTCGGGCGACAAGCTGCTCGGCGCCTCGCAAGCGGGCATTATTCTCGGTAGCGCCCAGGTAATCGCCGCCTGTGCCTCGCATCCGCTTATGCGCGCGCTTCGCCCCGGCAAGCTCACGCTCGCGGCGCTCGAGGCCACTTTGCGCCTGTATGTGACCGGATCCGATACAGCGCATCGGGAGATCCCGGTGCTCAACATGCTTTCCGGCGCGCCGGCTCCGCTCGAGCGTCAGGCCAAGCGCCTGCATGACCGCATGCTGCGCAAGCTTCGCGAGTCTCAGTGTGAGGAGGCGGTGGAGCTGCAGGTTGTCGAGGGCGTGTCTGCTCCGGGCGGCGGTTCGCTGCCGACCGTCGAGCTCCCAACTTTTTGCGTTGCCGTCTGTCCCGTCGATGGGCGTCTATCCGCCGATGGCCTAAAGCGCGCTATGGTACAGGAGCCCGATACGCCGGTTGTGACGCGCGTGCGGCACGACCAGGTGCTTTTTGACGTTCGCACGCTTTTGCGCGACACCGACCTTGACCTGTGTGCGTCTGCGTTGGCGGATGCCGTGCGGGCAGGTTTGCGTCGATGACCGCGCGCGAGCTTGTCGAATGTCCCGTTATCGTCGGAACGGCAGGACACGTCGACCACGGAAAGTCGGCCCTTATCGAGGCGCTGACCGGCAAAAATCCCGACCGTCTGGAGGTCGAACGGCGCCGAGGCATGACCACTGAGCTCGGCTTTGGCGAGCTCGAGCTTCCCAGCGGCAAGCTTGTCGGCTTGGTCGACGTACCCGGGCATGCGCACTATCTGCGCGCCATGGTGCAGGGCGCCACCGGCGTGGACGTTGCGTTGCTGGCGGTTTCGGCCGTTGAGGGCGTGATGCCGCAGACCCGCGAGCACGTTCGGGTTCTGAAGCTGTTGGGTGTGACGCGCATGGTCGTCGCACTCACGATGCGCGATTTGGCCGACCACGAGATTGCCGCGCTGGCGGAGCTCGATGTCGAGGCGTTTCTGGACGGGACCGTGTTTGCGGGTGCCTCTATAGTGCCGGTGTCCTCCAAGACGGGCGAGGGCCTGGACGAGCTGCTTACGACGCTCGATAACACGGTTTGTTCGTGCTGGTCGGAGCATCTGGAGGCGACCGCTGGCTCGGGCGCCGCGCCCCGTCTTCCCATCGACCGTTGCTTTAGCATCCGCGGCACCGGAACCGTCGTGACGGGTACGCTGCACGACGGTCCCGTTTCGGTTGGCGATGAGCTCGTTGCGCTGCCGTCGCAAACGCGCTGTCGCGTGCGCGGGGTGCAGGTTCACGGGGATACCCAGTGCGCGGTTCCCGGCCAGCGCGTCGCCCTGAACCTGGTGGGCGATGGCGTGGCGGGCCTCAAGCGCGGCGAGATGCTCGGCGTCGAGGGTCGCGTGGGCCAGACGCTGCGCTTTTTGATGCAACTGACATATGTGGGGCGCGATGGCGTGCGAGCCGGCGTTCTTGCTTCGGGTACACGCGTGCACGTTATGGCGGGCACGGCTGAGGTGCTCGGCCGCATTATGCTTTTAGACGACGAGCCGCCTATTGCGGTCGGCGAGACGCGTGTGGTGCAGGTGCGCCTGGAACGGCCGCTGCCGTTGCGCGCCGGCGATCATGCCGTCATTCTGTCGTATTCGCCGATTTCGCTGCTTGGCGGCGGACGCGTCCTGCTATCGCGCTGTCGCCGCGCGCGGGTCCTGTCGGCGGGGGAGCGCGCGTTGTATGCGGCGCTTGAGTCCGGAGATGTCGCGGACGGCGTACACGCGTGGCTGGCGCTGCAAACGCTGCCTGTTGCTGCTGCCGGTGTTGCCGCAGCGCTCGATCTTGTTACCGGCGAGGTCGAGATCGTTTTGCGTGGGCTTGTGGACCAGGCTGCCGTGTGCGAGCTTGCTGCGGGCGGTGCGGTGCTCTACGCAGATGCCTCGGCTCTCGATGCTGCAATGGATGTGCTGGCTGCGGCCTTGTCCTCCATGCACGCGGCGGCTCCCAAGGAGATCGGCTTTACGTCCGGTGCGGTCGCGCACGCGGCTTGGCCGGGCGCCGGTAACGATGTCGCGATGGCACTTATTGCCGAGGGCTGTGCACGTGGCGTGTGCGCCGTCGACGGTGCCGAGGTGTTCGACCCGCATTCCGCCGCCGCGGCGATACGCGTGGTGCGCGAGGCTGGCCAGCGTATCGTGGCCCTGCTGGATGAGGCCGGTCTTAATGCGCCGACGCTTCCCGAGGTGAGCGAACAGTTGCAGCTCGATCGCGACACCATGACGCGTGCACTGCGCGAGCTTTCGCTCAACCACTCGATCGTTAAGGTCGAGCGCGACGTTGCCTTGTCCGCCGCTGCCGAGGCCCATGCGCGTGAGGTTGTTGCGACGGCTATCGAGGCTGCTGGCGGCGCCGCCACCACGAGTGTGCTGCGCGAAGCCCTGGGCGTGTCGCGCAAACGAACCATTAGCATCTTGGAGCACCTGGATGCCGTGCGCTTTACAGTACTCGACAAGGAGTCCGGCGGTCTGAGATCGCTGCGTTAGCGGTTTCCGCATCGCTCTTTTCGGTTGTGGTCTGTTGGGTTTGGTAAAATACCGCCACGTTTGGGAACGGATGGGCTCCGGTGGGCCCCGCGGTCCTCAAAACCGTTGTGAGGCGTGCAAAACGTCTTGGATGTGTTCGATTCACATCCGTTCCCGCCAACGCATCTCGCCAAAACCACCACAAAGGTGCCTGTCCCCTTTGTGGTGGTTTCGAAACGTGCGGGAAACAGCTTCGAAACACGCGATTTGTACGTCGGGTGCTCAAAAACGCTTCTACCTGCATCGTAATCAAAACGAAACATCTGCTCGTCGGCTTATGCGAAACTTTGCTGCAACAGTGCGATATTATCCATACTCGATAAAGCTCGCGGCGCATGGGGCGCCGCGAACGACACCTTTTTTCCATCAATTGGAGGAAGCATGAGCTACACGCAGAAAGTTCTCGACGAGCTCAAGGCCCGCTATCCCGAGCAGCCTGAGTTCATCCAGGCCGCGACCGAGATCCTCGGCACCATCCAGCCGGCGCTCGACGCCCATCCCGAGTACGAGGAGGCCGCCCTGCTTGAGCGCCTCGTCGAGCCCGAGCGCATCGTTATGTTCCGTGTCCCCTGGGTCGATGACCAGGGCAAGGTCCAGGTCAACCGCGGCTATCGTGTCGAGTTCAACTCTGCCATTGGACCCTACAAGGGCGGTCTGCGCTTTAACCCGACGGTCACCCTGGGTATGCTCAAGTTCCTGGGCTTGGAGCAGATCCTCAAGAACAGCCTGACCACCCTTCCCATGGGCGGCGGCAAGGGCGGCTCCGACTTTGACCCCAAGGGCAAGTCCAACAACGAGATCATGCACTTCTGCCAGTCCTTCATGACCGAGCTCTATCGCCATATTGGCCCCAATACCGACGTTCCCGCCGGCGACCTGGGCGTTGGCGGCCGCGAGGTTGCCTACATGTTCGGTCAGTACAAGCGCCTGACCAACGAGTGGACCGGCGTCCTTACCGGCAAGGGCCTCTCCTTTGGCGGCTCGCTCGCCCGTACCGAGGCCACCGGCTACGGTCTGGTCTACTTTGTGGACGAGTACCTCAAGAGCCGCGGCGAGTCCTTCGAGGGCAAGAACGTCGTCGTTCACGGCTCCGGTAACGTCGCCATCTACGCGGTCCAGAAGGTCGCCCAGCTCGGCGGCAAGGTGCTGGCCTGCTCCGACACCCACGGCTGGGTCGAGGACCCCGACGGCATCGACTACACCGTGCTCGAGCATGTCTATAACAAGAAGCGCTCTGGCCACGACAAGGGCGTCACGCTCGCTATGTACGTCGACGAGAAGCCCAATGCCACGTGGCACGAGGGCGACGGCCGTGGCGTGTGGCAGCTTCCCTGCGACATCGCGCTGCCCTGCGCTCGCGAGAACACGCTGCTGCTCGAGGACGCCCAGGCGCTCGTCGCCAACGGCTGCAAGGTGGTCGGCGAGGGCGCGAACATGCCCACGACCATCGAGGCCACGACCTACTTCCAGGAGAACGGCGTCGCCTTTATGCCCGGCAAGGCTGCCAACGCCGGTGGCGTGCTCGTGTCCGGCCTGGAGATGAGCCAGAACGCCGAGCACCTGTCCTGGACCTTCGAGGAGGTCGACGGCAAGCTCGAGCAGCTCATGCGCGGCATGTTCCACAACGTGGACGACACCGCCAAGGAGTACGGCGAGGAGGGCAACTTTGTCATGGGCGCAAACATCGCCGGCTTCCTGAAGGTCGCCGATGCCATGCTCGCCCAGGGTGTCTGCTAAATCTTCGCTTGACATAGCATTGATAAGGCTCCCAGTCATCTTGGCTGGGAGCCTTTTTTGAACCGCATGCGACGGAGGAAAACGGTTCATTTTGTCCCGACACGAGCTGTGCCCCCTCGTTTGGTACACTTAAAGGTACTGGACAAGTGAAGAGATGGGGGAGAACGTGCTCAAGTTCGGTACCTACGTCCGTGTTGGAAACGCGGCCGAAGCCTATGAGCTCTTGCAGAAGAACCGCAACAACAAGATTGTGGGCGGCGGCATCTGGATGCGCCTGGGTTCGCGTCGCGTGGCGACGGCGATTGACCTTTCGGCCTGCGGACTCGATCATATCGAGGAGACCGAGACCGAGTTTCGCATCGGTGCCATGTGCACCCTGCGCCAGCTCGAGCGTCATGCCGGGCTCAACGCGCTTGTCAATAATGTCTTTGAGTTCGCCGTCCACGACATCGTGGGCGTGCAGCTGCGCAACACCGCCACGGTGGGCGGCAGCATCTACGGCCGCTTTGGCTTCTCGGACGTTCTCTCCGCCTTTCTCGCGCTCGATTCCTATGTTGAGCTGACGGGCGCCGGTCGCGTGCCGCTCGCGGAGTTCGTGGACATGGGCTACGTACGTGACGTGATCGAGCATGTCGTGGTCGTCAAGCACGATTACCGCGCGAGCTATGAGGCCGTGCGCAAGGCCGCGACCGACTTCCCCTCCTTAAACGTCACCGCCGCCTGGTGGGACAACAGCTGGCACGTCACCGTGGGCGCCCGCCCGCTGCGCGCTACCTTGCTGCAGGGCGAGGCATGTGGCCTTTCCAGCGAGCAGCCTTCCGAGGACGAGCTTCGCGCCCTTGCTGCATCCGTGCGTGCCCTGAGCTACGGAACCAACCTGTGGGGCTCGGTCGAGTACCGCCGTCGCATCTCGGCACCGCTCGCCGTCCAGGCCGTGCGTCGTGCCGCCGGCATCGAGCTTTCTGCCGCGCTTGCCCGCGAGCTCGAGACCGTGCAGATTCCTAAGTTTGCCACGGACGAGTATTCCTGCCGCCGCGTGCCCGGCGTCGATTCTAGCGAGGTGCGCTAATGGCTGCCAAACTCATCGATCTTTCCTTTACGCTCAACGGCCGCAAGGTCAAGGTTCAGATTGCCCCCGACACTATGCTCTTTGCGCTGCTGCGCGAGCAGGGCTGTGCGTCGGTGCGCTGCGCCTGCGAGACCACCAACTGCGGCCTGTGCACGGTGTGGCTCGACGGCGACCCGGTGCTGAGCTGCTCGGTTCCCGCCGCCCGCGTTGAGGGTCACACCATCACCACGCTCGAGGGTCTCAAGGCCGAGTCCGAGGCGCTTGCCCGCGCGATGGCTGCCGAAGGCGCCGAGCAGTGCGGTTTTTGCGCCCCCGGCCTTATCATGAACGTGCTGGCGCTTGCCCGCGCCGCCAAGGAGGACCCGAGCCTCGTCGCCACGCGCGAGGAGCTCTCGCGCCAGCTCGCCGGCAACCTCTGCCGCTGCAGCGGCTACGAGAGCCAGCTGCGCGCCATTGTCCGCTTCCTCAACGAGTCCGGCGTGCAGGTGGGCTTTGAGATGCCCGAGCTGCCCGTCAACGACACCAGCTGCGACGGTGTTTCCTACAAGCAGATCACCCACAAGCAGCCCAAGAAGGACTCGAAGGCCCTGCTCGAGGGGCGTCCCGTCTACACGGGCGACCTGGTGCCTGCCGGCGCCCTGATCGTCAAGCTCAAGCGCAGCCCGTATGCCCGCGCCAAGATCCGCTCCATCGATACGTCGCGCGCCCTGAAGGTGCCCGGCGTGGTGGGCGTCTACACCTACGAGGACGTGCCCAAGCGTCGCTTTACCATCGCCGGCCAGAGCTATCCGCAGCCGAGTCCCTACGACCGCCTGATTCTCGAGAACCTCGTGCGCTACCAAAACGAGGAGGTGGCGATCGTCGCCGCCGAGACCGAGGAGGCCGCAGACAAGGCGCTCAAGCTCATCAAGGTCGACTACGAGGTGCTCGAGCCCCTGCTCGACTTTACCCAGGCGCTCGATAACGACATCGTTGTCCACCCCGAGGGCGACGTGACCTTTATGTTCCCGCAGGGCGGCGATGTCCCGCGCAACCTGGTGTGCAGCGGTACCAGCGATTTTGGCGACCTTGACGAGGCCTTCGCCCAGAGCGACATCGTCTTTGAGCGCACCTACACCAGCCAGGCCACCCAGACCGCGCCCATGGAAACCTTCCGAGCCTTCGCGACGACCGACGCGTTTGGGCGCATCTCCGTGACCACCTCTACACAGGTGCCCTTCCACGTGCGTCGCATGGTCGCGCAGTCGCTCGACATTCCGCAGTCGCAGGTGCAGGTCATTAAGCCGCGCATCGGCGGTGGCTTTGGCTCCAAGCAGACGGGCTGCTGCGAGATCTTCGTTGCGTTTGTGACGCAGCAGACCGGCCGTCCGAGCTACTGCTGCTACACCCGTGAGGAGACCATCACTGCGGGCAACTCGCGCCACCAGATGCAGATGACCGTTAAGCTGGGCGCCATGAACGACGGCACCATCACGGCCATCGACCTGCACACGCTGTCCAACGCCGGCGCCTATGGCGAGCACGCCACCACGACGATCGGCCTTTCGGGCCACAAGAGCCTGCCCATCTACAACCACGTGAAGGCGAGCCGCTTTAGCTGGGACGCCGTCTACACCAATACCAACCGCGGCGGCGCGTATCGTGGCTACGGTGCCACCCAGGGCCAGTTTGCCGTGGAGAGCGCCGTCAACGAGCTCGCCGACATGCTGCACATGGACCCCGCCGACCTGCGCCTTAAGAACATCGTGCGCGAGGGCGAGATCATGCCGCAGTATTACAACGAGAAGCTCAACGCCTGCGCGCTCGACCGCTGCCTGCTGCGCGCGATGGACATGATCGGTTGGCGCGACAAGCCGCTGGCCGTCGACCTGGGCGACCGTGTGCGTGCTCTGGGCTGTGCGCTCACCATGCAGGGCTCGGGCATCTCCAACGTGGACATCGCCGGCATCGACATGCGCCTGGAAGAGGACGGCTTCATTACCATCGGCACCGGCGCCACCGATAACGGCATGGGCGTCGACACGATCTTGGCGCAGATTGCCGCCGAGGAGCTGGGCGTGGAGAGCTCGCTGATCGTGGTGCGCGGCGTGGACACCGACGTGTCGCCGTTCGACGCCGGCTCGTACGCGAGCTCCGGTACCTACGTGACGGGCCTTGCCGCCAAGAACGCCGCGACCGAGCTGCGCGAGAAGATTTGCGCCAAGGCCGCTCAGATGTGGGACGTTGACGCCGCCGACGTGGTCTTCGACGGCCAGTACGTGCGCCTGTCCGACGAGCGTGCCGCTCGTGAGCAGAACCGCTACCTCACACTGCGCGACTTTGCCAACCTGTGCGTCAAGAACATCGCTGGCGGCGACGCACTGACCTCGCATGCTTCTGCCTGCCTGCCCGTTTCTCCTCCGCCGTTTATGGCCGGCATTGCCGAGGTCGAGGTCGACAAGGCCACCGGCAAGGTGACCGTGGTGGACTACGCGGCGGCTGTGGACTGCGGCACCGTGATCAACGAGGCGCTCGCGCGCGTCCAGGCCGAGGGCGGCATTGCCCAGGGCATCGGTCACGCACTCTACGAGATCGTCGAGCACGATGACCGCGGTCGTCTGCGCACCGGCAACTTTATGAGCTACAAGCTGCCCACGCGCTTGGATATCGTCAGCATTCGCGTGGCCTTTGAGCCGAGCTACGAGCCGACGGGCCCGTTTGGCGCCAAGTCGATTGGCGAGGTCGTCATCAACACGCCGCTCGCCGCTGTGGCATCGGCCGTGGCACACGCCACCGGCCATCAGGTCCGCTCGCTGCCGATCACGCCCGAGAAGGCCCTGCTGGGGGAGTAGGCGAGCTCGTCCGCTGTTGCCCTGCATCCCGCTTTTCGTCCGAATCGCGGGATGTAGGGCAGCTAATTTGGGACGGGGCTTTTTAGCTACCCTGGGCCATCGCAACTCGTGGTGAGGTCGTGAGCCTGTAAAACGTGTGCGTGCGCTTGTCGTTCGTATCTGCTATCATTCCTAGTCTGTGCGCTCATGCGGGCGTGGCGGAATTGGTAGACGCGCCAGATTTAGGTTCTGGTGGGATTCCCGTGAAGGTTCGAGTCCTTTCGCCCGCACCAACGCATCTGCGTCGGCTTCGGCCGTCGCGACTCTTTGTTGCATAAAGGTACCAGCACCTCAGATAAGCTGGGCAGTATGAGGAGGAACGTGTTGAACATCACCGCTTCTGACGTCAAGGACGCCAAGCTCACCGCTACGGTCACCATCCCGGCCGCCGACGTCGACGCCGCGATCAAGAAGGCCTACAAGGACACCGCCAAGAAGTACCGCTTCCCGGGCTTCCGTGCCGGCAAGGCTCCCCGTCCGGTCATCGATTCCGCTCTTGGCGCCGAGGCTACCCTCGCTCAGGCCACCAACGACCTGATCGCCGCCAACGAGCCCGCCGTCCTCAACGAGCTGGACATCGTCCCCACCAAGAACGGTGACTACAAGGAGCTCGACCTCGCCAAGGATCACGAGGACTACACCTACACCGTCGAGTTCTCCCTGCGTCCCGCCGCTGAGCTCTCCTCCTTCGACGCTGTCGAGATCGAGATGCCCCCTGCGGAGGTCACCGAGTCCGAGATCAACAACCAGGTCGAGATGCTCCTCAACTACCGTGCCACCTTCGAGGACGTCGAGGGTCGCGCCGTCGAGGCTGACGACTATGTGACCGTCGACCTCAAGGCCGTCGAGAACGCCGACAACTTTGCCGCCGAGGGCCGCATGCTCATCGCCGGTAGCGACAGCAACCCCAAGGAGTTCAACGAGGCCCTGATCGGCGCCAACGTTGACGACGTCAAGTCCGTCACCTGGACCGACGAGGCCGAGGAGGGCGAGGAGGCCGAGACCCACACCGTCGAGGTCACCGTCAAGGGCATCAAGGTCCGCAACACCCCCGAGCTCACCGACGAGCTCGTCAAGTCCGACTTTGGCTTCGACAGCATCGACGCTATGCGCGACGCCATCAAGATCGAGATCGAGCAGGACAAGGCTTCCCGCCTCCCGGCCGAGAAGGAGAACCGTTGCGTCTCCGCTCTCGCCGAGCGCCTGCAGCTCGACGAGATGGATGCCGACTACGAGCAGTCCGTCTTTGAGGAGCTTGGCCAGAACTTCCTGTCCAACCTCGCTGCCCGCGGCATGACGCTGGACACCTGGCTGCCCGCTTCCGGCCTGACCATGGAGCAGTTCATCGGCGACCTGCACAAGCAGGCCAACGACGTTGCCCGTGAGTCCCTGGCGCTCGACGCTCTCGCCCGTGAGCTCAAGATTGAGGTCACCGAGGACGACATCAACGCCGAGTTCGAGAAGGCTGGCGTCAAGGACGTCGAGGCTTCCAAGGCCGAGTTCATCGCCGATGGCCGCATGCCTGCCGTCCGCGAGTCCATCCGTCGCTCCAAGGCCGTCGATCACCTGGTCGAGAACGCCAAGGTGACTGAGGTCGACGAGACCGCCAAGGACGCCGAGTAATTCTCGCCACCTTGCACGCGAGCGCATGTATGTGCCCGTGATGGGGTAAAGTTATAAGCCGGTTATCCGGTTGCTTCGTACGGTGCCAGCCAATGCATAGCATGCGGGCACCGTACGTTTATCTAGAACCACTATTGGTCCGTAAGAGAAATGGAGATGCGTATGATCGCTAAGTTCGATTCCGCCCTCGTGCCATACGTTATCGAGCAGACGCCGCGCGGCGAGCGCAGCTACGATATCTATTCGCGCCTGCTCAACGACCGCATCATCTTCTTGGGCGAGGAGATCAACTCCGTCAGCGCCAACCTGGTCGTTGCCCAGCTGCTGCATCTTGAGAGCCAGGATGCCGAGAAGGATATCTCGCTCTACATCAATTCGCCCGGTGGCGAGGTTTACTCTGGCCTGGCGATTCTTGACACCATGAACTTCATCAAGCCGCAGGTCTCCACCATCTGCGTCGGTATGGCCGCGTCTATGGCTGCCGTGCTGCTTTCGGCCGGCGCCAAGGGCAAGCGCTTCTGCCTGCCGCACTCCAAGGTCATGATTCACCAGCCCAGCGGCGGTGCCCAGGGTCAGCAGACCGAGATCGAGATCGTGGCCGAGGAGATCAAGAAGACCCGCCGCGAGCTCAACCAGATCCTGTCCGATGCCTCGGGCCAGCCGATCGAGAAGGTCCAGGCCGACACCGAGCGCGACAACTACCTGACCGCTGCCGAGGCCCTCGACTACGGCCTGATCGACCGTATCGTCACCTCGCGCGATCTTGCCGCGAAGGACGCCTAGGATGGCAGGAAACATGCAGGACAACTTTGACGAGAATGGCAACCCCATCCGCTGCTCCTTCTGCGGAAAAGAGCAGGGGCAGGTTCGCCGCCTTGTAAAGGGTCCGACCAACATCTTTATCTGCGACGAGTGCGTTGCCGCCTGCTCCGAGATCCTTGAGGAGTCGCTGGCTTCGGACTTTATGGACGCTGCCCGAAACGGCAAGCTGCCGGGCTTCCTCAACGACCACGGCCAGGCTGCATCCCAGCCCGCCGCGGACCCCGAGACCGAGGGTTTTGAGCTCGAGGACGATCGCCAGGTCATCACGCACGTGCCGACGCCGCACGAGATCTATGACGAGCTTTCGGCCTATGTTATGGGTCAGGAGGACGCCAAGCGCGCCATGTCGGTGGCCGTGTACAACCACTATCGCCGCGTGATCGAGGGTGGCGCCGCGGTGTCTGCCTTTGACGGCGGCATGGGCTCGCAGTTCGACGACGATATGGACGAGGTAGAGCTTGCCAAGTCCAACATCCTGCTGCTCGGTCCCACCGGTACCGGCAAGACCTTGTTGGCCCAGACGCTCGCGCGCATCCTCGAGGTGCCGTTTGCCATCGCCGATGCCACCGCGCTCACCGAGGCCGGCTATGTGGGCGAGGACGTGGAGAACATCCTACTCAAGCTCATTAATGCTGCCGATGGCGACATTGAGCGCGCTCAGGTGGGCATTATCTACGTGGATGAGATTGACAAGATCGCCCGCAAGGCCGAGAACCTCTCCATTACCCGCGATGTCTCGGGCGAGGGTGTTCAGCAGGCGCTGCTTAAGATTCTTGAGGGCACGGTGGCAAGCGTTCCGCCCACCGGCGGCCGCAAGCATCCCCAGCAGGAACTGTTGCAGATCGACACGACCAACATCCTGTTTATCTGCGGCGGTGCCTTTGTGGGTCTGGATAAGATCATCGCCGATCGCGTTGGCAACAAGGGCGTGGGCTTTAACTCCGAGATCGCCGGCCCCACCTCGGTCGACGAGAACGACCTGCTGCGTCAGGTGCTCCCGCAGGACCTCAACGCCTTTGGCATGATCCCAGAGTTCGTGGGCCGTACGCCCGTCGTGACCCAGACGCAGGCGCTCGACGAGGACGACCTGGTGTCGATCCTGACCGAGCC
>ERZ839489.1384-NODE-1384-length-15468-cov-2.999092_pt1 | contig 15468 bp, 8 predicted proteins | sample MGYA00519938_ERZ839489 | MGnify/ENA primary metagenome ERZ839489 (study PRJEB31850, sample SAMEA3708846) | human gut metagenome | biome: human gut; feature: human-associated habitat; material: faeces | place: China | collected 2014 ... | reverse complement strand
CATGGTCGGCCAGAGTCCATCCTCTGTCATCATAAAAACCGATGGAAGCATACATTGCAGAGTTCTCCCCTCCCCCTGAAAAGGTCACAGTATGTGTATGGATAGGCCTATGTGTAAACAGTTCTTTAAACCAATTGGTGTTAGCATACTCTCTTTCACGCATGAATGCCCTTTTGACATCATCCGTATTCTCCAGATAATATTGACCGGTAGCCGGATCAATGGTATTAAGAGCCTTATACATCTGATAATATACTCCGCTGCGACGACCATATAGCGTATTTTGCAAAGAGAAATATCCCTTTCTGCCCATCTCTTGATAAACAGACATACTCTCTTGAGAATTAAGCAAATCGAAATTTGTATAAGAAGGAATAGATCGCATACTTAACTCATAAGAATAAGAAAATCTGTTCGGTGCATTTCTTTTACCGGACCGGGTGGTAATTACGATCACCCCGTTCAATGCCCGGGCACCATAGATGGAAGTTGCCGAGGCGTCTTTCAATACCTGAATATCTTCTATATCAGATGCATTCAGTCCGGCAACAGCCGAACTGATAAGGGTTACCGCATCACCGGAAGCCAATTGATCAAGTGTAAGTGAAACAAGATCCTCGTATACTGCCCCGTCTATGACCCACAACGGTTGTACATTTCCCATAATGGAAGCACCACCCCGGATATTAATTCGGGGCGCGGCACCAAAGCTACCTGTCACATTCTGTATGGAGAGACCTGCAATACGCCCTTCGAGCATGCGCGACACATCCGACACACCGTTCAACTTGATTTCATCCAGCTTTACCGAAGCTGCCGCTCCCGTAAAGACCCTGTTTTTAATTTGTTGATAGCCGGTGACTACCACTCCCTCTATCTCCTGCACATTATCCTGAAGTATGATGTTCATAATGCCGGATGAGGCTTTAATCAGACGAGGTTTCATTCCTACGAAACTCACCTTCAGCATCTGTCCTTTTCGGGCCTTGAGAGTAAACCTCCCTTCTACATCTGTAATAACTCCTCGTGCAGTTCCTTCCACTATCACCGTAGCTCCCGGCAAACTTTCTCCGGTTACAGAGCGTACTGTACCTTTTATCTCTACTGCCACTTGTGCCGGACAAGTCTGAGAAAAAATTGCCATCAGCAAACTACTGATTACTATTCTTATCATTGATGAAGTATTCATTGTTTTATTCTCTATATTTCTTCGTTTTATGGTTTATCACAATTAAATTTTATAGTTAGAACTGTACATTAGCTCCTGCATAGATCCCAAAAGGATGTCCCGCTCTCAAACCCGCAGGATGGCGGGATGTAAGGTAAACCCTATTGGTCAGGTTGATTGCATTTAATCTTACTGTCAAGTATTTATTCACAAAAACATTGAGCGAAGCATCAAATATAAGGTTTGCCGGTACTTTTTCTCTCTCCGCAATCGTCCCCTGCCCGGGTGAAGTACGCATATCACTGTTATAGCGTGTACCGATATTGGCATAAAACCATTTACATTCTATACCCAACTGCATGTTCAGAGCATGCTTGAAGATGTAAGGTATTTCATCACCTCTAACCACATTACCCCATGAATGGCTTTCAAACGAATTTCTAATTTCAGTATCCGTATAAGTATAGGATACCTGCAACGGCAACCTCACATTACAGTTCTTCGGAAGAGGCTGATATTGTACCAGAAACTCCGCACCTTTTACCCGGGCCTCCCCTACATTAAACTGTTCAAGTGTTCCGGCCCCACCCGAAGCAGCCAGATCACTTCCCAGCATATTACTGTAATTATTGTAGAACCCGATTAGTTCCGCCCTAAAATTCCCGATAGCAACACGTGTACCCAGTTCCATATTCACACTGCTTTCAGGCTTTTGATATAATTCCGCGCTTGGAGGGGCAAAGCCTTTATGAATCCCGAAGAAAACAGAAGCAGCCGGCATCAATTGATAATGTAATCCTACCCCCGGAATCAGTACACGCGCATGATTCGGAGTTTCAATACGTACCTTACCCGACCGTGCCAAATCTTCTTTCGTATAGTCTTTTTTCAGTAAGTCTACATCCTCATATCGCAGCCCGGCAGTGACAGTCCACGCGTCATATCTTAATTTAGCAAGCAGGTAACCGGCTAACGCGTTGGCAGAAGTAACACGGTTAGCATTCGTACCATGAATACCCTCCATAAACAGTACCATTTTCTTATTTTTCATGGAGTAAGAATCATCCCACTGAAAACGATCTTCCTCATCGGCATGATAACGAAGTCCGAACTCCAGATCGAAGAAAAACTCGTTCAGGTTGAAACGGTATTCGGCCCTGGTTTGTATACCTCTGGAACGGTAAGTTCTGTTATTGGCTCTTACCAACAGTGCTTCCTCTTCCCGATCTGTTTTCCCCGTCAAAATGTCGAAGTAACGGATATTCGTTTCCGGATCCACAAGTACATCGGCGATGGATCTCTTCTCTTTTGAAGTGATTCCTGCGCGCACATCATTCAGTTTGTACCAATTTCGGTGGAAATAGTTGTAATAGGCGTTGGTCGTTATTTTCAACTTGTTGGAAAAAGTCAGCAGATAAGTTGCTACCCACTGCCGATGATCGGTCTTAAGTTTATCCATTTGCGAACCTGCATACCTGAGAAAAGGAGTCTTCTTAAAATCATCTGCAGAGAGTCCCACATACGTTTCATCCGAATTTTCGTCTGCGTATCCGAATTTCAGTTCCAAAGCATGATTCACTCCTTTTACATGATCCGTTTTAACCCTTATTTTAGCTATAATATCATTTCTTTTAAATCCTTTGGCAGCATGATCTTCGTATTTCTTAAAACCATCTGACTGATAACGCAAATATTCTACCATATACCCGAAATGCTTCCAACTGCTTCCGACAGATGTATGCGACTTAAACGTATTTTTGCTTCCGTAAGAAATGTTCGCTTTACCGGAAAAACTGTTCGGAATAGGAGTCGATACCAAATTAATAGCTCCTCCCGTAGTGAACGGACCATATTGTACCTGGCTACTTCCTTTCAGCACTTCGATGGCCTCCATCCGGGCTACATTGGGGAAATAATAAGCTGCCGGAGCGGAATAAGGAGCCGGTGCCGCCAATACACCGTCCTCCATAATCGAGATGCGTTCACTTCGCTCGGCTTTCGTTCCTCTCAAACTAATGTTCGGGCGAAGACCGAAACCGTCTTCTTCATACATATTAACTCCGGGAACGGCCTTCAACATACGATTAATATCCGTATATCCCAACCTGCGAATTTCCTCTGGCGAAATATAATATGCCGATCCTGTGCGGTTTCTTGCTTTAAACTTACTCCCAAGTATCTGTTGGGACGATACCACTATCTCTTGCAATTGGTAGACAGAGTCTTTCTTCACCTGCTGTTCCTGTGAGTATATTCCTGAATATCCCAAAGAAAAGAGGATGATAAATAAAGGTTTTCTATTTGTCATATTAATATAATTGTAACATTGTCAGGGGGCTTCTATTCGATTTACCTCCACAAGAGATGCGCTTTACAGAAATCAAGCTACGGATAGCGGTATTACCTGCTTACTTAACACCCATATCGACTCTTTTTGAAAAGTTGTAGTGCCTGCATGGATAGGAAAAAAAGGAAAGCAAAACTCTAATGTTTTTAGGGTTATAGAAACTGTATTCCTTAAATCTGGTTTAGTTGTTTGTTTATTTACGGCGGCAAAGATAAAGACACTAAAATTAACCCACAATCACTATATTTAGGTATTTGTATAAATCAAAAGTTATATTAATATTGCATAAAAGCACTTGCTTATATAAAGAGTATAAGCATTATATGGCATCCAATTTATAGTGTTACCCTGGCAGTAGGATAATAGCCAATTAAGTAATATTTGTATGTTGCAACGGATCACATAAAATTGAACTTACAGTTCAAAAACGGCTTTTATCACTTAAAAAACAGGATGACGGATGGCTCACTACAGAGATAAATCTTGTACCATTTCTCTCAGTAAAGTTCTTAACTGCACTCTTGTTTATACAGAAACTTTTCTACTTTCAGGTATTAATATTGTCGAATGGATGCAAAGCACTAAAAACTCAAAGCAATTAAGAGCATCATCAGATGGAACAAAAAAATGAAGGATCAGAGTTAGCAAGCCTCCCAACGAAAGCCCAATAGCCCCAATTAACTGTATAACAAAGCATTGCCAAGACAAAAAGCCGGAATAGGATACCCCCCTAATCCGGCCTTTATATGATTCTTCGCTATAAATACGTATATCAGTACTCCAAATCAGGAGCAACCTTCTTACTTTCTGTTCTCAATTTGCTGGGAGTCATTCCAAATAATCTCTTACAGTAAGAAGTGAAATGAGCTTGCGAATTGAAATCAAAATCCATTGCGATCTCTTGAAAAGGAGTATCCGACTCACTTATTTTTTCTCTGATCAACTCCGCCTTCTTTTTTTGCATCCATTGATAAGGACTTTCTTTAAAACAATTTTGGAACTTACGATTAAAAGAGCGCTCAGAAGTACAATACAAACCGGCAAATTCCTTTACACTCTTTACTTTCCTATAATTATTCATTACAAAATCTTCAAAATGCCCTGTATTCCCCAATATAGAAGAAAAAAAAGTAAATAATTCTTTCTTCGTATAATATCCTCTCAAAACCAACAAAACTTCTTGTTGTTTGATAAGATGCATATGTTTACACTGCATCTTAGCATATAAATATGCGACAATGGAGTTTAAAACAGCTTGCAAAGGATCTCTTATAGGAAGCACACACATCTCTTTTTTTCTTTCCTTATAAGAAGAAAGAGAGTTCATATATACTTTGTCACACACCCTTATGTCTTTATTCCAAAATAGTAAAAGACATTTTGCATCATATATAACTTCAATTTTATTATCTACATGTTGCGGAATAAGAACCATTTTATCTTTCTCAATATGTACATTCTGATACTCACCACTATCAATAGACACCTCTCCATCAAGAAGGAAAAGAATACAAGGAGAAGCACTATTATCTATTTTACTTACACTATCTTTCTCTAAATTATAATAAACAAAACCTGTATTAACATTTATTTGATAGTTTATGCATGACAGATGTTCTTTAAAATAAAGTAATTTCATAACATCATTTTATTTAATATATAAAATTAAGCTATTAGAGATTACTTATCATACAATAACCTTTTACATAAATTCGCCAATTATGTCTATAATTATTCATAAGATAATCTTCTTTAGCATTTCTTTTTCATAAAGTTCTAAGAGCTAGTTAGTTTTAGGCCAGATGATGATTAATCCTTCAACATTCTATTATTTCTTCAAATCATTTCATTCTATATCAAAACAACGGAACAAAAAAGGCAACAAAAACAGAATTGTTCTTGCCGCCTTTATGTTTTATACAAAATTAATGTAATACATTATTCTTCATTCGTTAACCAACCCCAATAATCTGAATTCGTCACTCTCTCAATGGACACCTTTCGATCACCCATCCTGACTTTATCCGGACCTGAAGCCGGCACCGAACTAGCATGATATCCGACTCCGCGCCATTTCAACATATGTTGAGGTACTTGTCGTTTCAGCAATGCACTATACACAGCTTTAGCGCGGCGTTTCGACAAATCTATGTTATAATTGTCGCTTCCTCTTGCATCTGTATACCCGGTTATCAAGAAATTGTTATCCGGATAACTTTTCAACAGATCTGCAATCTTATCCAAAGTGATTTCAGATTCGGAAGTAATCACATCCTTATCAAACGCAAAATGAATGTTATCGAATAAATCACAAACATGACTTTCCACCACAGCCGGCACTTCAATTCTCTTTTCAACAATTCGTTCTACAATCCTATCAACCGGACGGTCTATATATTGCACAACCGGCATAGGACGTTTTGTACTTCCACCCAAACGGAACATAATACGCATCGAAGCCTGAACAAAACGCGTTTGTTTTTTATCGACAGGCATGATGTATTCTCCCTGTAATCCTACTCCCCAATGATCGTTAAGCCAAGCTTGTACTCCGGCTCCGAAGGATAAGGGGAAATAGGATTGTTTAGATCCTATTTTCTCTTTGTTCCAAGGATTGGATGATGTCCATTCTGCTTCTCCTATAGGATCATTTTCAAACTTTCCTGCATTAATTGCATAAAAATCATGATGGAGGTAGTTAACACCTACGCGTAAATAAGGTTCTACATATTTTGATTTAAACAATGGGGTTAACCGGAATTGAAGTCCCGGACCGGCCATATACATGAAATCAAACTTACGCCCGCCTGTTTCAACTTGTTTTCTTGCCAGTCCCAATGTCCCCTGCAAATCAAGATAAAACCAAGGATTCAATTCACGAGCTGCATAGAGTTGGATACCGCCAAAAAGATGATCGATATTCATTCGATACAGATAGTTCCCATCGACCTGACGAAAATCCGAGAAAGTCACTCTGTCCCAGTTGATAAGAGCTCCACCTACCCCTATTTCCCAGGCTTTGGTTCTATGTGCTGTTTGTCCTTCCATCTTATCGTTTTGAGCATGAACATAAAAGGGAAAAACAGTGATGGCCAATGCTCCTATAAGAAGTCTATTTTTTATTTCATTGAAATTCATATTATTCTATTTTTCTTTATAGGTTACACTAATTTCAGGCATATCTTTATATGTATTCTCAACATAATACGTACCGTTATCTGCTTTCTTCTTGAGAACTCCTAAAGACACATTGTTAGAGTAGATAAAAGCGCTACTCGCTCCTACCGAATAGATTGTAGCTCCCAAGTACGGGCTAAGGGCAGCATACTCAGGTTTCTTGTAACTCGACTTATTAAGTTCGCTTGTGGCTGTTTGTACCCCCAATGGAGAGGTATAAGTAAACTTAACATAACAGAGTAGAAGTTCCTTCGCCTCTTCCGGAGCATAAAATTCAGGTTCAATGTAATCTATGCCGTTCGGTTTTACTGTTTTTACCAATTCACGTTTACATATGATATTAAAATCAATAGTCGAAAAGTCAAATTCCCCCTGGGCTTTATTCAAGAATACATCATCTCCACTTTCAGCAGATGCCTTTGTTAAGGCTAGAGTTTTAAGTGTAGGAGGTATCTGATAAGGTGCCATCTTACATACTCCATTCCAATAAATCGTTTCTCCATAATAAGGGGTATCTTTTACTATCGAGAAATAGTTGTCTTTTCCATCCCAAAAGTCAGTTATTCCATTTTTTATACCGGCAGGGTTCTCTTTAACATATCTATTAGGATTAATAGACATTGATGTACTACTCATATTAGGTGTAGTACTTTCTATTTTTTTCGTTTTATCAAGAGATGTCGGGTCTTCCGGATTTGTAACCTGATATGCCGTAAATCCGGCATTGACATTAGGCAAATAGCTGGGCAATGTTTTCCATTCCGCACCAGGATCTGTCTTTCTCTCTACTCTAAACTGCAGGTTATGTTCATAATCAAGATATGGAGAGGTACCAATATAAATCATTCTAATCTGCATTCTGTTAGGGACATAAGTGTTTTCTGCAGATTCCTTTGTCACATTATTAATAGTTACCTCCTTAACTTTCCCCCATCGGGCATCTATATCGTCAATTTGAGGAAGATCTTCTTTCGGAATAATAAATTCTCCCTCTTCATTAGCTGTATAAGTTTTAGCCGGATCCAAACCGGGAATTCCCTTAACCACAGCCTTCGGAGCCTTATTGCCAGATTCGTCATACACACGATAAGCTACTCCTCCATCGGTTGTACGAACATACTCTCCAAATTCTTGTTGTGAATAAAGTGCAATCACGTTAGGTACTCCTTTGATAATAGTAACTTCAGCACCCGGTTTTCCCGGAACACCGGGTTTTCCATCCTTACCGTCCGCACCATCTTTACCATCCGCACCTCTCAAAAACTCCCAAAAATCACTTAAAGTTGTTTTACCACAATCCCAATCCAAAGATGGATTATGAGGATTTTTCACTTTAGGGCCAGTATTGTTACAACCCGCCTCAACACTCCCTACCCACAATTCATAGGCACTTTTCCCATTAGCACCATCTTTACCGTTAGCGCCGTCTTTTCCAGCAGCCCCGTCCTTACCGTTAATACCATCTTTTCCGTTGGCACCATCTTTACCGTTAATGCCATCCTTACCATTGGCACCATCTTTACCGTTAATGCCATCTTTACCATATGCACGAATACCGGTATCTTTCCCATTAATATACCAGTTCCCATTGGTACCGATTATTACCTCTGGCGATCTTCCATCTTTACCTATCGCAGCCTTTCCGGTATCTTTTCCATTGATTACCCAATTTCCATTTTCTCCAATTGTAACAGTAGGTGTTGTTCCTGCAACTCCTTCTTCACCTCTGGAAGGTTTTCCTGTATCTACTCCATCAATCAACCAATTACCATTATCCCCGATCGTAACTACCGGTGGAACAGCATCTTCTCCATTCTGTCCATCCCTACCCTGAGCACGTATTCCGGTATCCTTATTGCCAATCCACCAATTCATATTATTACCAATATGAGGTGTTTGCCCATTCTCGCCACTCGCTCCTGTCAGATAATACCAAAAATCTCTAAGATTATTCTGGGATACAGGCCACATACTTCCCGGGCGGTGAGGATTATCCAGAGCACCAGTAGCTACTTCTTCCTTCCACAGTTCAAAAGCACTTTTTCCATCCAGACCGTCCTTACCTTTTAAATACTTAAAAAAATCAGTTATTTCAGTCTCTTTCTTAGGCCAAGAAATCACTCCATTCTCTACATTCTCTTTCCAAAATTCATAAGCTGACATTCCTCTATCACCTTTCGGTCCTTTGGGCATCGTAATATCCACTTCTGTACAAGACTGCCCTAAAATAATGGTTAAGATGTAAACCATTAAATGTAATAATTTAGCATTGTTCATTTTGTTATATCAATAAATTACACAAAAGAATTATACAAACAACAGTCTAGAACACATCTATAAGTCCAAAAAAAATCATATTCAGAACTGCGTTTGACAAGTACGTACTTTTCGATGCAAAGGTAATGCCCCACAAACACATATATTTACATAAAGAAGAATACTATTTATATGTATCAGACAATTTCAGAATACGAGTCCCTGCAGCCGGTTACATATCAAATAGACACAGACCGCTTCGAAAAAAGTCAAATAAAAGACTCCGCAAAAGAACAGTATAAATCAGTTACCAACCTCTACTTACCACGAAACGACAAAAACTGTATATGCACGTCAGTCCCGAACGTTAATACCCAAGAAGCCAAGCCTGGCAGATAAAATCCTAAGAAATGAGGATTGCCAACTCTAGGGACATGCCCTACCTTTGCCGCAAACCCTAAAATATGATAAAAAGATTATTTTTCCTCCTACCTTTCTCTACGATAGTCTCGGCCAATGAGCCCGATACAATACAGGTTAAGCGTATCAATCTGGATGAAGTTACAATAGTAGCTTTTAAACAAAACACACCTAATCGTGAGCCACTTTCTATCTCTACCTTAGATAATCGTTTCCTGAAAGAGAATAAAATATCGGGAGCTAAAGACTTAAGTTCCTTACTTCCTAATTTCTATATGCCCGATTATGGGTCCAAGCAGAATTCTCCGGTTTATATTCGGGGGATAGGGGCCAAAAAGGATGCTCCATCAGTAGGCTTTTACGTAGATGGCATTCCCTATTTTGAAACGTCCGCTTTCGATATTGACTTGTCGGATATAAGTAGTATAGAAGTACTTCGCGGACCGCAAGGCACACTCTACGGACGTAATTCTATTGGTGGAACCATCAATGTATATACCCATTCGCCCCTCGATTATCAAGGTACGTATTTCCGGTTGGGATATGGCAGTTACAATGATATGCGATTAATAGCTTCGAACTATACAAAGGTGAACGAGCAGTTAGGTTTATCCTTTAGCGGTAATTATCATCACAATGATGGCTTTTTTACCAATTTGCATACCCATAAAAAGGCAGATAAACTTGATAACGGAGCCGGACGAATCGGGCTCACATGGAAACCCGCAGCCCATTGGACTACCCGCTTCATAACCTCCTACGAATATTCCAATCAAGGAGGATATCCATACGGATTGTATAATGCCGACAAGGGAACAACAGAAGCCGTAAACTACAACAATGAAGGATTATACCGACGAAATCTGCTAACCTCCGGAATCAACATACGGTATAACGGCCCCCATATCAGCTTCAACAGCCAAACATCCTATCAATATATACAGGACAAGATGGGAATCGATCAAGATTTCTCGCCTCGCAATATATTCTATGGTCAAAATAAGATACGGCAACATATGTATTGCCAGGAATTTACGGTTAAATCGGTCAATAAGAGCCGCTATCATTGGATAACGGGTGCGTTTGTTTTCCGACAGACCATAAACAGGAAAGTTGACCTTAGTCGTTTTACAGATACCACCCGACACCTTACTAATAGTGGAATTCCCACACAAGGGATCGCATTTTATCATCAATCTACACTCGATCTGTTGCAAGGACTGTCTTGTTCTGTAGGGTTACGTTACGATTATGAACACGCCCGATGCGATTTTTCCAAAGTACAGCAGCCATTAAATGGAAATGGGGAAACAAAATCGCTTGAACAATTCAACCGATCGCTTCACTTCGGGCAGTTTACTCCTAGGTTCAGTATGCAGTACCTTTCTTCTCACAATCAATTGTTCTATGCCTCCGTATCCAAAGGATATAAAGCCGGAGGATTCAATGTCTCTTTCCTCAACAATGACGACTACCTTTATTCCCCCGAATATAACTGGAATTACGAAATAGGTACCAAACTATCATTCCTGAACAATCGGCTATCAGCTGATTTGAGCCTGTTCTATATAGATTGGCGCAATCAGCAGATAACCAATACTATTCCAACTGTAGGTAACGTAATCCGAAATGCCGGTCGCTCTCGTAATAAAGGCATCGAAGCCAGTTTTCAAGCTCGTCCGACGAAATCATGGATGATGTATATGAATTATGGATATACAGATGCACGATTTGTTCACTATCAAAAAGAAGAACGCGGTATCCTAAAAGATTATGAAGGTAACTATCTGCCTATGGTTCCCCGCCACACTTTCTCTTTGACAACCGGATATTCATTTTATGACATCTGTTCCTGGATCGACCGCCTTACCCTCAACGCCGGCGTATCGGTAACAGGTCCCATTTATTGGTATGAAGATAACCAAGCCAAACAAAGCCCGTATGCATTGGTCAATCTAAGAATTAGCATAAACAAAGGATGCTTTACATGGGAAGCCTGGAGCAAGAATCTCACAAATACCGACTACCTGAGCTACTACTTCGTAACCAGTAAAGCCTATGCTCAAAAGGGAAAACCCATTACCTTAGGTACATCAGTCAGCATCAGTCTCTAATCAAACGATATGAATCACATGCGTATAAACAAGCTTTCACCGCTTTCCCGGAAAGCACTGAACCTCAGTACATTTTTTTGCTTATACATTGCACAAGCCATCCCGATGAGTTTCTTCTCTACAGCCATACAAGTACTAATGAGGCAAGCCGATTACTCTCTTTCTTCCATCGCCTTATTACAACTCATCAAACTCCCCTGGATATTGAAGTTTCTTTGGGCACCGCTTGTCGACCGGCATTGTATCACCCTAAAAGACTATAAACGCTGTATCATTACATCCGAAATCGTATATGCATTACTGATCCTGATGGTAGGCCTGCTCGATATCCAAACAGATCTCTACCTTATCATTGGATTAGTATTTCTATCATTGATAGCCTCAGCTACACAAGATATAGCTACAGACACACTTGCAGTGCTCTCCTTTGGTAAGTCGGATAAAAGTTTGGTCAACAGCATGCAATCAATGGGTAGCTTCGGAGGCACATTGATAGGAACAGGTATATTACTCCTCGTTCTTCAGCACTATGGCTGGCATGTGGTGATACCATGCTTATGCATTTTTGTACTATTGGCAATTATTCCGTTATTGAAAAACAAACATATGAAAATAATACCCAAAGAACCTTCGAAACGGGCACAATTCACTGATTTTATCTGGTTCTTTGCCCGTCGTAACATCTGGAAACAAATAGGATTCCTATTACTATATTATGCCAGTATTATCGGAATTTTATCGGTGTTACGCTCTTATCTGGTCGATTTGGGTTATTCAATGAAAGAGATAGGCATTATGATAGGTATCGGAGGTACCGGAGCTGCTTTCGCATCATCTTTCCTGGCCGGATTGCTGGTTCGTAAAATCGGGCGATATCATTCCAGAATACTATTTGCAATATTCATCCTGCTTACTACACTCTATTTTATGTGTATTTCATGGACAGTCCCTTCATTTTCAATGCTTTGTTTAGGGATCGTCCTGCTATGGAGTGCCTATGGAATGGCAACTATTGTAGTGTATACCACTTCTATGGATTGTGTACGCAAAGGATGTGAAGGAACCGACTTTACCATCCAAACAGTACTCACACACTTAAGCGGCTTACTAATAGCCTTTCTTAGCGGGGTGGTAGCCGATAGAACCGGTTACCACGGTCTCTTTATTTTCGAAGTTATATTGGCTTCCATATCATTGATCTATATATTTTATTTCTTCAGAAAAGAATCTCAACCCATTCATTCTTAACATATATGTATACTGAAATAATCAATAAATACAATGTACCGGTACCTCGATACACCAGTTATCCACCGGCCAATTATTTTGAGCCATTTACCAACGCCCGCTACCTGGAGGCTGTACAGCAGTCGAATCAGGCTTCAGAGCGCGCATTATCGTTTTACCTGCATATCCCGTTTTGTCGGCACTTATGCCACTATTGCGGATGCAATTCGTATCCCATGGCACGTCCCGAGATTATTGAGTCATATGTAGAAGCTTTGCATCAAGAGATAGATCTGATTCTTCCCCTGTTAGATAAGGATCGGTCGATCGCGCAGATACATTATGGCGGTGGAAGCCCCACAGCCATTCCCGTTGCTTTAATCAAAGAATTGAATGCTCACTTATTATCATCATTCCCAGCCATCGACCGCCCTGAAATAGCCATTGAATGCCACCCAGGCTATCTCTCAGAAAAAGACTGGCTGCAACTTACCGAATGCGGCTTTAACCGCCTCAGTATTGGTGTGCAGGACTTTAATATCGAGGTACTGAAAACAGTCAATCGCCGCCCTTCTTTATTACCGATGGAAGATATATTTATCCTGCTACGCGAAAAGGGAATAAGTATCAACCTTGATTTTCTTTATGGTTTACCCAAACAAACTGTGGAGAACTTCACCCGCAACATAGAGCAGGCTATTCTTTTATCACCCGACAGACTGGTTATGTTCAGTTATGCCCACGTGCCTTGGATTAATAAGCGACAGTTGCTTCTGGAGAAATCAGGCCTACCCGACAACCATGAAAAACGGACAATGTTTGACACTGCTGCCGGACTATTGCATAAATCCGGTTATCAATCTATCGGAATGGATCATTTTGTACGCCCCAATGACGAGCTGAGCATCGCCATGCAAACTAAAAAATTACATCGTAATTTTCAAGGCTACTGCACCCGGCGTACTACCGCACAGGTATATGGTTTGGGAGTAACCGCTATCAGTCAGCTTGAATCGGCTTATGCTCAAAATACGAAAGATATTCCCCATTACATCAAGACTATCAGTAAAGGCGAACTAAGTATTACCAAAGGTTATGCCCTTTCTCCAACCGAACAGCTCACCAGAGAGGTTATCGAAACCCTAATGTGCAATGGCTGTATCGATTGGAGAGATCTTTCAAAGCGCCTGCATGTATCGGTATCCACTTTAAAGGCTGCCACTGCCTACGATGAAAAAAAACTATCTGGCTTTGCCGATGACGGACTGATTTATTATACAGACGACTATCTTGAGATGACAACCGCAGGTTCGGCATTTGTACGCAACGTAGCGGCTTCACTTGACAAACTGATGCTCCACTCTCCACACTCATATTCAAAACCTTTATAACAATGAACCAGACAGTAACAGAAAATCATCGTTTGCGAGATACCATCATCATCGGTGCAGGTCTAACAGGTCTGACTACCGCCTATTGCCTTACCCGTAAGGGATGTGATATCGAGGTAATTGAACAGAGCCCCTGCGTAGGCGGCCAGATACGTACCTACCACGAAAATGGTTTTACGTTTGAAAGTGGGCCCAATACCGGTGTAATCTCCCACCCTGAAGTAGCCGAACTCTTGGCGGAACTATCCCCCACCTGCCGTTTAGAAACGGCCAGTGAAGCGTCCAGGCAACGCCTTATATGGAAAGGAGATCGCTTTCATTCTCTCCCCTCAGGACTGTTCAGTGCAATCACCACCCCATTATTCAGTACAAAAGATAAATTCAATATACTGGGTGAACCCTTCCGTTCAAAAGGAAACAATCCCGATGAAACGATTGGTGAACTGGTACAGCGGCGCCTGGGTATCTCTTATCTACATTATGCAGTAGACCCATTCATTTCCGGGGTTTATGCCGGTGACCCTATGCGATTGGTTACCCGTCATGCCCTGCCTAAACTTTATCAACTAGAACAAACTTATGGCAGTTTCATTCTCGGTGGTATTGCAAAATCATTTTCACATCGAAGTGAACGCGACCGGTTGGCTACACGAAAAGTTTTCTCTACTTATGGGGGACTTAGTAACCTGACAAAAGCATTGGAACAGGCCATTGGAATCAAACGATTCTCCCTGGGAGCTACTTCCACTTCCCTAATGCCATGTGAACAAGGATGGGTAGTTTCTTTCACAGATTCCTGTGGAATAGTTAACCGAATCCACTGCCGAAAGGTGATAACCACCGCACCTGCCTTTGCCCTCCCTTCACTTCTTCCTTTCGTCCCTGACAAACAGATGAATCGGATAAGTAATCTTACCTATGCCCCTGTGATGCAAGTCTCCATGGGATTGCGTAATACTTATGGAAAAGAGTTTCATGCCTTTGGCGGATTGGTTCCTTCCTGTGAACAAAAACCAGTTTTAGGTATTCTGTTTCCATCGGCCTGTTTCGATAACCGTTCCCCCGAAGGAGGTGCATTATATTCATACTTCTTAGGCGGGACGAGACACCCTGAACTTCTAGAGAAAAGTGACGACGAAATTATCAGGTTGATAACCACCGGCCTGAATGAAATGTTAGATTATCCTGCCGGAATAGTACCTGATCTTATACGTATCTTCCGGCATAAGAAAGCCATCCCCCAATACGAAAGCAGCAGTGCCGACAGATTTGCTGCGATCAATGAACTGCAAAAACAGTATCCCGGATTGGTGGTAGCAGGAAATCTCAAAGGAGGAATCGGCATGGCCGACCGCATCAAACAGGCTT
>ERZ839489.1377-NODE-1377-length-15498-cov-3.160202_pt1 | contig 15498 bp, 12 predicted proteins | sample MGYA00519938_ERZ839489 | MGnify/ENA primary metagenome ERZ839489 (study PRJEB31850, sample SAMEA3708846) | human gut metagenome | biome: human gut; feature: human-associated habitat; material: faeces | place: China | collected 2014 ... | reverse complement strand
CGGGTGCGGCTGGCGCTGCTGCCGTTGTGAGGAAAGAAAAATGAAACCGAAGATTCATGTGATGCTCTGCGATGATATCGGCGAGCGCTTTTTTGGCGAAGGCCCCTGCCGCCTGCTGCACCGGATTGAAGAGACCGGCTCACTGCGGGCGGCGGCACAGGCCATGGGGCTTTCTTACTCCAAAGCGCTGCGCATGGTCAAGCGGGCAGAAAAAGAATTGGGCTTTGCGCTGACCCGCAAAACCATTGGCGGGCGCGGCGGCGGGGGCAGCACCCTGACAGATGAAGCCCGCAATTTTATGGAAAGGTATGAGGCTTACCGTGATGCCTGTGTACAGACCAGCCGCGAGCTCTATTCTGCGTTCTTTCCTGGCCAGCGGTAAGCGCCATCTGCTGCTGACCGGCGGGCGCGGCAGCGGCAAAACAACGCTGCTGCGCGCACTTATACCATCCCTCTGCCCCGATGCCCCGATGCTTCTCACCGCTGCCGTCCCGGGCAGATGGGTCGAGATGCGCGATACAGCCGCTGGGGCAGCGGCGGTCATCGGCCGGTTTGATGCCGCCCTGCCCCCCGGTGAAAACCGGATGCGCTCCGTACCGGCCGGCTTTGCCGCCGTGGGGCTGCCCGCCCTGCAGCGGATGGCGGCGGCCGGCGGCTGGGCCGTGCTGGACGAGCTTGGCTATCTGGAGAGCGGCTGCGCGGATTTTCAACAAAGCGTGCTGGATCTGTTGAAGGTCTGCCGCGTTCTCGCGGTCGTCCGCAAGCAGGACACCCCGTTCCTGCGCGCGCTCTGCGCCGACCCGGACGCCTTTGTGTACGATCTGGACTGCCCTGTGCCGCCGCTGGGCTGCATCGTCATGGCCTCGGGGCTGGGGCGGCGGTTCGGCGGAAACAAGCTGATGGCCGAGCTGAACGGCCGGCCGCTGGCTGCCCATGCGCTGGCGCTGGCCGCCGCGCCGGTGTTTGCCGGGCGCATTGCCGTGACCCGCTCAGCCGAGGTCGAGGCCCTCTGCCGCGCAGAGGGTTTCCCCGTGCTGCGCCACGCCGAGCCGCGCCGCAGCGATACGGTGCGCCTTGGCCTGACCGCGCTGCTGGCGCAGCAGCCCGACCTGCAGGGGTGTGTGTTTCTGCCGGGGGATCAGCCCCGCCTGACCCGGCAGACGCTGGAGGCGCTGGCGGTCGGTGCCGCGCCGGACACGATCCGGCGGCCTGCCGCGCCTGACGGCACACCGGGCAGCCCTGTGCTGTTCGGCCGGGATTACTTTGCCGCCCTCCTTCACCTGCCGGAGGGCAGCGGCGGCAGCGCCGTGCTGCGCGCCCACCCGCAGGCGATCCGCCTGCTGCCCACCCCCGCCGCCGAGCTGCGGGACATCGACACCCGCAGCGACCTTGAGGCGCTGCGAGGGGGTAAGGAGCAAATGCCGCATTTTTGATTTATTATCCGCCGTTTTTCCACAAAGAAGCGCCCCGGATGTTGAAACTCTCAGCATCCGGGGCGCTCTTTTTTTACTCTTTTTCCGGCAGGGGGATCACCGTGTTGTCCCGCTCGGTATAGCTGCCGCCGCCCATGTGGGGGCGGACAAAGGGGACGCCGCCACGGACATAGAAGGTGTTCTCCTCTATCCGTGCGTCCGGGTTTTCGGAGGGGCTGATCGTGCCGCCCAGATCGTCATAGCTGACATTGCGGCGGAAGGTGTTGTGGATGGCCTCCTGCAGGCAGAACATCACGCAGCCGCCCTCGTTCATGCGGCTGTAGTTGTGCTCATACACCGTGCCATCGCCGGAGTCCGCATCGTAGGCCATGCCGTCCTGATTGAGGCGGGTGTCAACGGCTTCGTTATAGCGGAACAACGCATCCTTGCACTTCCACGGCCAGATGGCTGCCGCCACCTTGCCCAGACGGTTGCCCGGCTCGCTGTAGATGCGGTCGTTCATCTCGCAGGCAACGGAATCCGCCGTGTTGTGCTCGACCAGCGGGCGCAGCGCATACATGACGGTGATGCCGTCACCGCCGGCCGCCTTGACATAGTTGTCGCGGATGACGATGTTCTCATGCCCGTATGCTGCAAAGGGCTTTTCGTCCAGCGCCGCACCCTGAAACTGTGCATGCGCATAGGTATAGCCCACGGCGATGCCCCAGCGGCTGACATGCGCGACATAGCAGCCCTCTACCAGAATATCCCCAAAGCGCGCCGCGCCGGTGGCGGCCTCGTTCTCCGGGCGCAGGGCGGTCATATAGATGCCGCCGTTGTTCATGTGTTTATCATACACATTGCCGTTTACATCATGCACCTGCAGGTTTTGCAGCGTGATGCCGCGGCGGATGCCCTTGTCCTTAGCCACCACAGCCACGCCGGTGCGCTGCATCTTGTCAGCCTGAGAGTAACGCTCCCCGATGACAGCCTCGGCGCGGTTGGTGATCTCCAGCTCGCGCACCGTGACATAGGCGGCATCATACAGCAGCACGGCGGAGGAAACATAGCCGTGATGCACATGGGTGGGCGAGTCCAGCGCACACCCATAGTCCTGATACCAGATGCCCTGTCCATCGGCGGCGATGCAGGGGGCGCAGCCTTCACCATAAGCGCCGATGGTGATGGGGCTGCCCTCGGTGCCGCTGCACTGCAGCTGCAAAAACTGCTTTTCAAAGCGGCAGCCGCGCCTCAGCAGGACGGTGTCACCCGGTGCCAGCGCAAGGCGGTTTACCGCAAACAGCGTGGCAAAGGCACGATCCTCATGCAGGCCGTCATTCTCGTCCTTGCCGGTCAGCGGATTCACATAATATGTCTTGCACAAGGTTGTCGTACACCTCCTCCCGCATACGCTTTTCAATGATCTGGCGCGATTCCTCGTAGGAGAAGCTGTCCCCGAAATAGCGGGTGAACAGATCGCGGTTCGCGTCATACCACGCGCGGGTCTGCGCCTCGGTAAAATCGGGGCAGACGCCGAGCGCGCGAATCTTCCCGCACGGCTCGACAAAATCCAGCTTAAAGCGGGTCAGCTCATACTGCAGGTAGGCCGGGGCGGAATAATGGCGCACGCCGTACACCGTCGTACCGTCTGCCTTACAGCGGGCGGCCGCAGCATTTTTGGCGGCGCGGCGCTTTTCCAGCGCGGCAGGGGTGTCGTCCTCGATCAGCCCAAGGCGCTTGGCCAGCGTCAGGCAGCCCTGCGCATAGCGCCATTCCGCCGGGGTCAAACAATAGGTCTGCTCCATCACTTGACTGCACCCGTAATGCCGTTGGCAAAGCTCTTCTGCAGGCAGAGGAAGATGATCGCGGTGGGCAGCGTGCAGATCAGAACGCCCAGCATCAACATACCGTAGTCAACGCTGTAGCCGCTCTTGAGGTTGGCGACCAGCATCGGCATCGTGATGGAGCTGTTGTTCTGGAATACGATCTTCGGCCAGAGGTAGCTGTTCCATGCGTTCATGAAGGTAACGGTCATGGCAGCGCCGTAGGTCGAGCGCATGATGGGGATGAACATCCGGAAGAAGATGCCGATCTCGCTCAGGCCCTCCAGCCGCGCGGCCTCGATGATGTCATTGGGGAAGCTGCGCGCGGCCTGACGGAACAGCATGATCATGAACGGGGTCGAGATGGACGGCAGCACAAAGGCCGCCCAGCTGTTGACAAGGCCCCAGCCGGAGATCATCTTGAACAGCGGGATCATGATGGCGACAAACGGCAGCATCATGGCCAGCAGCAGAACGCTCATGAGAATATCCTTCGCCTTATCGTGATAGATCTCAAAGCCGTAGCCTGCGATGGAGCAGACCAGCAGCGTGATGAAGGTCATCAGGAGCGCATTGCGGAAGGAGTTTGTCATGGCAAGCGCCAGATTCTGGTTGGCGACCAGCGCCTTGAAGTTCTCGATCAGATAGGTGCCGGGGATCAGCTTGCCACGCACAACATCAATGCTGGGGTTCGTAGCGCCGCACAGCATGTAGTACAGCGGGAACACCGATAAGAAGCTTGCCAAAATCAGGATGGCGTGGGTCAGAATCTTTTTGCCCTTAGTCACGCTTGTCACCTACTTTCATCTGGATCGCGGACAGCACGGCCACTACAACAAGGATAAACACCGACAGGGCCGCCGCATAGTTGAACTTGGGCGTCTCGACAAACGAGATGTTATAAATATAATGCGTCAGCGTCATGGTCGCCTTGCCGGGGCCGCCCGCCGTCAGGTTGACCGATTCGTCAAACAGCTGCAGCGTGCCGGAGGTGGACATGATGGCGGTCAGCAGAATCGTCGGCTTGAGCAGGGGGATCGTCAGGTGGATGAACTGCTGCAGCGGGGAGGCACCGTCAATGCGGGCCGCCTCATAGATCGAGTAATCAATGTTCTGCAGGCCGGCCAGATAAAACACCATGTTGTAGCCCGTCCAGCGCCAGACCAGCGCAATGACGATGACCCAGCGCGCCGCCCATGCGTTCTGGAACCAATCCACTGTGGGGATGCCCACGGTGGACAGCACCCGGTTGACAAGGCCGTCGTTGGCAAACAGCGACTTGAAGATCATGGAGTAGGAAACCAGCGAGGTTGCACACGGCAGGAAGATCATGGTGCGGTAGATGCCCTTGCCCTTCAGATCAGGGCTGTTGAGCAGCTGCGCAAGGATCAGCGCCAGAATCAGCATGATGGGCACCTGAATCACAAAGTAAAATACTGTGTTGAACAGGCACTGCTGGAAGGTGGCGTCCTTTAAAATGCGCGCGTAGTTTGCAAAACCCGCGGGCTGTACATTGCTGCCCATACCCTTCTGGAACGAGAGGATCAGCGCCTGTACCATGGGATAGAAGCAGAATATAAATATCAGGATCGTAGCAGGCAGCAGAAACGCCCAGCCGATCAGGCTGCGTTTTTGCTCCATATCAAGTCCTTTTTTCTTCATCGTAGTGTCTCCTATTTTGCCACAAAAGCAAGGGCGCGGCTTGCAGCGGACGTATCAGATGCAAACCGTGCCCTTGGCAAATTCTCAGTTGTAACCGGACACAGTGTGTGTCATGTTTTGCTTAGCCAGCGATATTGAACTCCACGGTATCCTGGGCGTTCTGCATCTCGCTGTCAATGTCGGCGTTGTTCTGGACGACGTTGGTGACGGCATCGGTCAGGGCGCTGCGCACGTCAGAGTAGTAAGCGCCGCAGTCGAAGGCGGGAACCTTGCCTGCAAACTCAACGATGTCCTTGTAAACGGTCTGGCCGCCGTAGAACTCGGAGGGCTGGTTGTAGACGTCGCTCTCGGCAGCGGGCAGGTAGCTGGCGATGGCACCGGCGTTGGGCAGCAGGTCGTCATACAGCTCGACGCTGGAACCGAAGGTGCTCTTCAGGAAGTCGAAGGCCAGCTCGGTGTTCTTGCAGTTGGAGGAAACGGCCCAGCTTGCGCCGCCGCAGTTTGCGTAGTTGGTGGCACCGTCGATGCCGTCCAGCTTGGGCATATTCACGATAGCCCACTTGCCGGACTGATCCGCGGCAGCCTGCACGCTGGACATGATCCAGCAGCCGTTGATGACGCCGGCAGCCTTGCCGTCATTCATAGAAGCAATGTACTGGTCCCAGTCGGTGTACTCGGCCAGAATGCCCTTGTCGACCATGTCCTTGTAGACGGTCAGGGACTCTTTCAGCGCGGCATTGTCGGCGATCTTGACCTCGCCGTCCACCACGGGGGAGGCACCGGCAGACTGCATCATCTCGATGATCAGCTCAGAGCCGCCGCTGGAGGTCAGCATCGGCACGCCGTTGGCGTCCACAACCTTCTGCGCCTTCTCCTCGAACTCGCTCCAGGTCAGATCTTTGAAGTCGTCGACGGTCAGACCGGCATTCTCGATCATATCGGAACGAACCGCCATGACGGAAGCGCCGTTGTCGAAGGGCAGACCGTAGTGGTGGCCATCGACGGTAGAATCAGCCAGCTTGCCGCCGGAGAACTTGTCCCAATCCAAGCCGGAGTCGGTCAGGTCGGTGTAGATACCGGGGAAGTTGGCGACCATCTTGTGGAAGGAGTAGTCCTGCATCAGGAAGATGTCGGGCAGGGTGCTGTAATCCTCGCTGGTGGCAGCGGTGATCAGCTTGGTCTCGATGTCGCTGTAGACGTTCTCCTCAATGTTCAGCTTGAAGTTGGGGTGATCCTTCTGGTAGATGGCCTCAGCCTGCTTCAGCGCATAGATGTTGAAGTTCGGGTCCCATGCCCATACGGTCAGGGTCTCGTCGCCGTCAGCGGTGGTGTCGGCGGCAGTGGATTCTGCGGTGGACTCGGCGGGCTTGCTCTCAGCGGCAGAGGTGGCTTCGCTGCTGGCGGCACCGCCGCAGCCGGCCAGCAGGGATGCTGCCATAGCTGCCGCCATAAGGGCTGCTGCATTCTTCTTTTTCATGGGGTTTCCTCCTTAAAATTGTTTCTCCATTCTTTGGCTGTATAACGTATGTCCCACGGCGGGGCATAAATTATCGGGTGTTATTCGGCATCGTCTACCCAGCGCATCTCGCGCGGGGCCAGCGTCAGGCTGTCAATCAGATGCCCCTTGATGTACAGGTCGGTCTTTTCCTCGGCATCCGCATTGTTGATGACCGCGATACGCTTCGTTTCGGGGAAGACGGTGACCTCGGTGTCCACATTGGTCACATAGTAGTGCTTCATCTCCTCCGGCATACCGGCGGCGTAGTAGATGGCGCGCAGCAAAATGCGGCAGTTCTGCGGGGAGTAGGGCAGCCCGGCAAAGTAGACGCTATGGCCCTTGCCGTACTCGTTCACAACAAGCTGGCTGTACTCGCCGTCCTGCGCCAGAATCTGATAATGCTTGCCCTGCGCGTAGATGCGGCTTGTGCCCTCGCCGAAATCAACGGCGGTATCAATATCCTCAAGGATAAAGTGGTGCGGGTCGCAGGTGTTGTACTTGTCGGTGCTTAACGAGAAGCCCATCTCACGATCCACGCCCATCACATCGGACAGCTGGAAGTACCGCCCCTGATGCTGGCAGGCGGTGGGCTCGCCCACGCCGATGAAGCCGCCGCCCTCGTCCACAAATTTGCGGATGGCGGTCACGACCTGTTCATCGATCCAGTTCTCGGCACCGCTGAAGGCCGTGTAGGCATCGCCCACATTGATGATAACGCCGATGTCCTCAGGGATGCCGTTGCGGATGTCGTCAAAGTCGATGAACTCCACGTCAAACGGCATACCGCTCAGACATTCGAGAACGCCCTCGGCGGAGTAGGTCTCGCGGTGGTAAATGGAATGATGCACCTGGTTGCTCATCCACTTGCGCAGGCCGCCCCAGCAGTTGAGGATGGCCACCTTGAACGGCGCCACGTAGGACTTGGTGCCCTGCATATTTTCGTGGATCTGGCGGAACTCGCTGACCACATTCTGGATCTCGTCAATAAAGCCGGGCCAGTTGCTGGCAAGCTTTAGGTAGCCGCCGTAGCCGATGCGGTCCAGCGGGCTGCGCAGGATCGCGCGGCGGGCCTTCATCCAGTTGGTGCGGGCCTCGCCGATCGGGTCGCCGCCCTCGGTGAACACATCGGGGAAGAAGTAGGGCAGCAGACGGCCTTCGGTGTACTTGACGCCCTTGATGTCGGAGATCATCCGCAGCGTAACGCCGCTGCCGACCGAGCCGACCACAGCGTCCAAGCCGATGGAGGCAAAATACTTGCCGTAGGGCTCGGTGCCGATCCAGTGATCGCCGAGGAACATCATCGCCTCTTTGCCGTAGGAGTGGACGATATCGACCATCTCTTTGGCCAGCTTGCAGACCTCCTGCTGCTGGAACTCGATGAAGTCGCGGAATTCCTTGCTCGGCACGCGGAACATCGTGTTGTGATAGCCCTGATCCACGATGAACTCCGGGCGGAACTTGTACCCTGCCCACTTTTCAAATTTTTCCAGAATGTAGGGGCTGACGCTGGCGCTGTAGCCGAACCACTCAACGAATTTCTCGCGCTTCTGGTCGTCAAAGGTCAGCGTGAACTGGTGGAAGAAGGTCGTGAACCGCACCACATCAATATGGGGGTTGGCCTCGCACCAGCGGCGCAGCTTTTCTTTTACATAGGCCTGCGTCTTGGGCTGGCGCACATCGTAGGTCAGCTGGTGGGGCGTGTCCTTCCAGTCGTTGGTCAGGAAGTTGTACATGTGTACGGGGTCCCAGATCAAAAACGCCAGAAAGCTGACGGTGTACTCGTGGTAGGGAATCGTCTCAATTTCAACCTCACCGGTCGGCTCGTCAAAGAACCACTTGTCGGTGGGTACGACCTCACCGGTCGTGCGGTCGATGACCTCCCACCAGCGCTTGGGGTCGTCCAGCGTGTTGACCTTGAGCTGCTGGGTGTGGAAGCCGTCCATCAGGTGGATGCGCAGCTTCGTGCCGCGCGCCGTGTGTCGGTCACTGATGAGATACTCCTGCTGGACCTCGTCGGGGTTTGCCTCCGCCCAGGCGTTGTCCTTGCGGGTCGTATAATAGGTAGCGTACTTTTTGGCGGGGTCCGTCAGCAATTCCTGCGGCATTTCGGTACCGTCGCAGTCGCGCAGGGCATCCGCGCCCAACAGATTTTTCAGCCGCAGGGTCTCCTCCACTACATCTGCGTCTGTGGGAAGTGTCAATCTTCCAAGCTGCTCCATGTTCCCGTCCCTTTCCGGTCCGCCGTAGGCAGACCATGTTTCATTGACAACATCATACCGGTTTCTTGCGAACTTGAACAGACCATTTCTTGTTTCGCATTTGCACTATCTTGCTATACTTGTCTGTTTTGCAGGCAACATTCTGCCGCAGCAAAAATATTGTACAAAAACAGACCTACTTTCTTGTACAATCTGCTGTTTTCACCGTCTGTTTAGCGTTCTAAAGCGCAAAATTGAGCAACAACGCTGTTTTTTTAACAAAACAGCGTTGCAATATTGCGCCATCTGCGCTATAATAGCAGAAAAATCATCCTCCTGCCGTCACTTTTATTTGTCACATCTTGCTTTATTTTTGTTTTATCTTGCGCGCAGGGTTTTTACCATTTTGTCATCGTTTCAGAAAAGGCGGTATTCCCCATGAACACACGGTATGAGCTGAACATGGATGTTCCCCCGCGGGAGGCCATCCGGCTGATGTATGTCAGCAAAAGCCGCTTCGGCGGCGACTGGAACTCGGTGCCGCACACCCACTCCTGCACCGAGGTTTTCTACTGCGTGGACGGGCGCGGCCAGTTCAATGTCGAGGGCAAGATGCTCGATGTCGCCCCCGATGACATGGTCATCGTAAACCCCCGCACGCTGCACACCGAGTTAAGCTATCAGGCCTGTCCGCTCGAGTATATCGTGCTCGGCATTGAGGGGGTCGAGATCCTTTTCAACCAGCGGGATCAGGGCTACACGATGGTCAAGTGCGGTGCCATGCGCGAGGATATGCTCGGCCTGACCAAGATGCTGCTGCGTGAGATCGACGCGCGCGAGGACGGCTGCGAGATGGTCTGCCAGGACCTGACCGAGGTGCTGCTTGTCAGGATCGTGCGTATGGCGTCGGTTTCGCTGCGTCTCACCGCGCCGCCCGCCGAGAGCAAGGAATGTGCCACTGCAAAACGATATATCGATGAAAATTACAGTGAAAGCATTACCCTGGACAAGCTGGCGGAGATTGCCCACGTAAACAAGTATTACCTGTCCCACTCGTTCAAGAACGAGTATAAGGTCTCTCCAATCGACTACCTGATGAAGCGCCGCATTACCGAGGCCAAAGCGCTGCTTACCAGCACCGATTTCAGCCTGACCCAGATTGCCGAGCAGATCGGCTTCCGCTCGCTGGCCTACTTCTCCAAGTGTTTCCGCAAGGTCGAGGACATCAGCCCCAACGAATACCGCAAGACCGCCGCCCGCAAAGCCCCGCCGGGCAATCTGTAAAGGCGCGCAATGCTCGCCAAGTTGGCGGGCGGCCAATGGCCGCCCCTACACATTCAGCAGGTCAAAAATGTGATTTTTCGACCTGCTCAAAAAAAACTCGTTGAAGCAGCGCTTCAACGAGCTTTTTTAATTTCATCTTTTACAGCACAATGCGGAAGCGCACGCTGCGGTCGCACTCGCCGCTCAGGCGGTAGGGTGCCTCCACATCGGTGCACCAGCTGTCAATGCCGCCGACACCGCGCGCGGCACCCAGCACCGTAATGCTGGTGCGGCCGGTTTCGGGCAGCTCGCAGAGGTGCTGCGCGGCTTCGATCTGCTGCGCCGTGTTGGGCAGCGCGCTGAAGGCAAATGCCTCGCCGGTCTGCTCGATCGTCAGGGTCTTGCCGTTGGCCAGCTGCAGGCACACCTGCTGGGTGTCCATGTGCAGGCCGCAATCCTGCGGCACCAGCGCCGGCTCGATGTGCGGGGTCTCCGCATGGCAGCCGAACACACCGCCCTTGCGGCGGTCAGGGTAGGTCTCGCCCGAAAGGCCCGTCCAGCAGGTGCGGACCACGGGGGCGGTCGTCTCAAACTTGACGCCGAAGCAGGGCAGCTCGGGCGCGCCGGGCACTGCATGGTAGACGGCCTCGACCTGCAAAGCACCCTGTGCCTCGACCGTGTAGGTCATCTCGACAAGCGCGCCGGGCACGCCGGGCACGCCGAAGCGGTACTGCACCCGCACGCGCTGCTCGGATTTTTCCTGCACGGTAAAGCCCATTCTCTGCACAAAGACATCAGCACCCATCCAGACAGAGGCCCGCTGCGGGAAGCTGCAGCCGCGGTCATTGTCGGTGGAGGCACGCCAGAACGCCGGGCGCGGGGCGCGCCACAGCCATTCGGTCCCGTCCCTGCGCAGCGAGATCGGGCCTTGCTCCGCAATGGAGAACAGCACCTCAAACCCGCTGCCCTTGACGCCGATGTTGCCGTCACCCTCGACCACCGTCAGGGGGTGTGCGGGGCGCTTTTGCCATGCGGCGGCCAGCGCGGCGGCGCTGCGCTCTGTAGCCAGCTTGTTGCGCGCATCGTGCGCGGCGCGGCGTTCGGGGGTGTCGTACCAGTAGCGCACCTCCTGCATGGCAGGCTTTTCGGTGCCGTCCGCATAGACGATGCCGTTGCCGCTGAAGTTGTAATCGGTCGTGCGCTCGTTAAAATCTCCGCCGTAGCCCAGCACGCGGCGGCCCATTGCATCGGTATGCCAGAGCGCCTGATCCATGTAGTCCCAGATGAAACCGCCCTGATACTTTTCGTACCGGTCGATCAGCGCAATGTAGCTTTCCATCCCGCCGAGCGAGTTGCCCATGTCGTGCATATACTCGCAGAGGATAAACGGCTTCTTGGGGTCGGCGTCCAGATATTCCCTGATGGAGGCGGGGCTGGCGTACATCCGGCTTTCCATATCGCTGATGTCGTCAAACGCACGGCACTGGAACACGCCCTCGTAATGCACAAGGCGGCCGGGATCATTTTCCCGGAAAAACGCCGCCATCGCGCGGATATCCTCGCCGGCATAGCTCTCGTTGCCGCAGGACCAGATCAGCACTGCCGCGTGGTTTTTGTCGCGTTCAAACATGCTGCGCGCGCGATCGACCACGCAGTCCCGCCATTCAGGCAGGCTGCCGGGGACATTCCAGCTCGGCTCCACCACACCCAGCTTCTGCCAGCTGCCGTGGCTTTCAAGGTTCGTCTCGTCAATCATATAGATGCCGTTTTTATCGCAGAGGTCATACCACCGGCTCTGGTTGGGGTAGTGGCAGGTACGCACAGCGTTGATGTTGTTGCGCTTAAAGACGGCCATCGCAGCGTGCATATCGCTCTCGTCAATGGCGCGGCCCTTCTCGGCATTCCACTCATGGCGGTTGACACCGTTGAAGATGATGCGGCTGCCGTTTAAGCACATGATGCCGTCCTTCATCTCAAAGCGGCGGAAGCCGATGTCGTAGGGCACGACCTCCTGCACGGCACCGTCGGCGTCATACAGGGTCAGCAAGGCATGGTACAGCACCGGCGTCTCATGGCTCCACGGGTGGATGGCGCTCAACTCGATGGTGCTGCCGTCAATGTCCTCATCAAAGAGGGCAAACTCCTCGCCGTCGGTCAGGCGCAGATGTACCCGCGCGCCGTCCGTCTCGCCGTCCAGCTTGACGATGGGGGTCAGAAGGCCGGTGGTGTTGCCCTCGGCCAGCTCCGCCTTGAGCCAGATATCACGGATATGCACCTTGGGCTTGGCGTAGAGATAGACCGAGCGGAACAGGCCCGAGAAGCGGAAAAAGTCCTGATCCTCCAGCCAGGAGGCACTGCTGTGCTTGTACACCTCGACACACAGGCGGTTGCCGGTCTGCCTGATATACGGTGTCAGGTCAAATTCCGAGGGAGTAAAGCTGTCCTCGGCGTAGCCGACGAAGTGGCCGTTGCACCAGACATACAGTGCCTGCTCGGCACCCTGAAAGCTGACGCAGACGCGCTGTCCGCGCAGCCCCTCATCGAGATCGAACTCCCGCAGATAGCTGCCGACGGGGGTGTCGTCCCAGTCGATCTGCGGCGGGCGCAGATAGCTGCGGCCGTCCCACGGGTAGAGGGTGTTGGTGTACTGGATCTGGCCATAGCCCTGCAACTCAATATGCCCGGGCACGCAGATCGTGCCGAAGGCAGAGAGATCCGCGTCCTCACGGTAGAAATCCGCCGGGCGGGCGGCGGGGCAGGCGCTGTAGGCAAAGCGCCAGCTGCCGTCCAGACTTTGGCGCAGCGAGCTGCTGCCCAGTCGGATCTCCGCCTCGCTGCGGTAGCAAACATGGTCCGAGTGTGCATCCAGCCGGTTCACAGCAAAGACGGTCGGATCAGTCAGCCATTTCAGGTCGGGAGTCATAGTTCAGATACCTCACTTTTCAGTCGTTGTTTTTCAGCCCGGCGCGGCTTGGGGGGCCTGCTGCGGGCGGCAAGCATCGGCATTGCGTTAAGGCCATTGTCCCACAACCGGCAGGTATTGTCAAGGCATCTGCAGAGAGATTTACAATGTCGTAGGTAAATAATTTTTTGCCGTTTTCGGCAGCCTGCGGGCGCTGTGAATCACAGGCCGGCGGCCATCGCCTGCAGATAGTGCAGATCGGCCGTGTCGGCAGTCAGGATCACCTCATCGCGGATGAGCGGGGCGGCGGGGGCGCACGCAGCCAAAAAGGCTCGGATGGCCGTATAGTCCATATCCCCCTCGCCCAGCGGCAGCAGGGTCTTGCTGCCGTCGGCCTCGATGCGGCAGTCCTTGACATGCACGGCGCCAAGCTGATCGCCGATGACCTCCAGCCAGAGGCTCCAGTGGGCAGCCTGATACGCCCTGTCCTGCCCGTCCGCGGCACAGAACAGGTTGACAGGGTCAAAAATGACCCTGCAGTGGGCTTCGTCAGCGGCGGCGTCCAGCACCTTCTGGGTTGCCATCGCCTTGCTGCGGCTGTACCAGCCGACTACGCGATCGTCATCGTAGGGAACAAAGCTGTATACCTCGTGGATGCTCTCGCCCTTAGGCAGTTCAGGGATGGCGCCGGTGCTGGAAACATAGACGAACTTTTTGCACTCCGGGTGATTTTTGGCGGCATTCAGCATGTTTTCGGTGCCGCCCACATTGACGGCGATCAGCTTTTCACTATAATTCGGGTTGATCGTCACCATACTCGCGCAGTGGATGCAGACGGTCTGGGTGCCCGGCTCCACGGCAAAGAATTTCTCACAGTCCTCGGGACTGCAGAGGTTACCTTCAAAAATTTCGACGGCCTTCGGCACAAATTTTACAGCCGGGTCGCCCTTCAGTACAAAGGCGCGCACGGCATCGCCGCGCTCCAAAAGCTGTGCGCAGACATTTGTGCCCATAAATCCGGCGGCACCGGTGACAAGATAGATGGTTTTCATAGCTGTATCCTCCGTTTTCCCGTAGGGTGTTTTTTGTTTCAACGCTCCCAAGGATACACCGCCAAAATAAACCTTTGGTAAACGGGAAGGTTTATCTTCCGTTTATTTTTGCGCTGTACTATAATAGAACCAAGGAGGATACGCGGATGTTTCGTATTTTGATTGCCGAGGATGACCCCAGCACGGCGCGTCTGCTTTGCGCCATCGTAAAGCGAGCGGGCTATGAGCCGCTGACTGCTGCCGACGGTGTGCAGGCACTGGAAATGCTCGACCACAACCATATAGACCTGCTGCTCTGTGATGTGATGATGCCCCGGATGGATGGCTTTACCCTGACCAGAACCATCCGGGAAGGCGGCAGTATGCTGCCCATTTTAATGCTGACGGCCAAGGATATGCCGCAGGATAAGCACACGGGTTTTATCGTTGGCACCGATGATTATATGACAAAGCCGCCGGACCGGCAGGAGCTTGTGCTGCGCATCAAGGCACTGCTGCGCCGCGCGCGCATTGTGGACGAGCACAGGATCACGATAGGGGATGTCGAGCTGGACTACGACACCCACACCGTGCGGCGCAGCCACGATGCGCAGGTGCTGCCGCCCAAGGAGTTCAACCTTTTATACAAGCTGCTGGCTTACCCGGATAGGACCTTTACCCGGCTGGAGCTGCTGGATGAGATCTGGGGCATGGACAGCGAAAGTGACGATAAAACGGTAAATGTTCACATCAACCGGCTGCGCACCCGCTTTTACGACTGGCCGGAGTTTGAGATACAGACCATTCGCGGCATCGGTTACCGTGCTATAAAGAAGGTGTGATATGGCGCAATTTGTAAATAAGCTGCGCGGCGGCATGCGCACCGTAAATTTGACAATGCTGCTGATGCTGAACCTGTTTTTCATCGTTACACTGAATCTGACCGTTGTGACGGTGCTGGTGGTATTTGAGGCTGACCACGGCTTTTTTATTCAAGACGGCAGCGTCAGCATCGGCGGCGCACTGGTCATTTTGTACGCCAGCTGTATTTTGATGGCCATCAGCCTTGTGGTTGCGATTCGCCTTGTGTTAATAAAGCCCATCAAAAACATCATGCAGGCTATGAACCGGCTGGCGGCGGGGGACTTCACCGTGCGTCTGCAGCCCGCTGCCCACGGGTATGAGCCCACCGAGATTCGGGAGTTCAAAGCAGCCTTCAACAAAGCGGCGGAGGAGCTTTCCGGCACTGAGCTGCTGCGCAAGGATTTTGTGAATAACTTTTCCCATGAGTTCAAGACTCCCATCGTCAGCATCAGCGGCTTTGCCGACCTGCTGCTGGACGAGGATGTCACACCTGAGGAGCAGCGTGAGTATCTGCAAATCATCCGCGATGAGAGCAAGCGGCTGGCACAGCTTTCCGGCAGTGTGCTGCTGTTGAATCGTATCGAGGCACAGACCATTCTGACCGACTGCACAGACTTTTCGCTGGATGAGCAGCTGCGCCAGTGCATCCTTGTGACCCGGCAAAAGTGGCGCGATAAGCCGCTGCAGTTTGAGGCCGAGCTGGCCCCCTGCACCTACCACGGCAGCGAGGCACTGGTAAAGGAGATCTGGCTGAATCTGCTGGATAATGCCGCCAAGTTCAGCCCGGAGAGCGGAATCATAAGCGTAACACTGCACCGTGAGCAGGGCAGCCCGGTTGTGGCTGT
>ERZ839489.1358-NODE-1358-length-15733-cov-28.209593_pt1 | contig 15733 bp, 10 predicted proteins | sample MGYA00519938_ERZ839489 | MGnify/ENA primary metagenome ERZ839489 (study PRJEB31850, sample SAMEA3708846) | human gut metagenome | biome: human gut; feature: human-associated habitat; material: faeces | place: China | collected 2014 ... | reverse complement strand
GTGGGTCACCGTTTGCTCCGAACGAAGTTCCTGCCCCTGTTTTGCAGCGGCGTTGACGAAAAGTCGGTATCACGTCCGGTCGGCTCATGAAATTTTCAAGGTTCAATCTTCCCTAAAAAAGAAAAATACCGCCCACGCAGCGCAGCGATGATTTTGTCGAGTGAATCGGCGGCAAAATTGATCGGGTGTGTTGCGGGGCGGTAGCTTCTTTCGTGGATTTTTCCTTCACTGAAGTGGTGGGTCTCACGGTGATAACCAACCACTTTTGCAGAAGATTTGCAATCAATCTACAAGTTCAGTGGGATTTGTGATAGAGAATATCATGGTTCGTAGAGTACGTCAAGATGATTCCGAAGAAATTATTTATGAATGGAGACAATAGTAAGACTTCTATTATGAATATGATACACTTTACATCATGAAAGAATTTAAGCTGCACAAAGACGATTCAAGCCGATGTGCAATATGCACAATAAGTTTTCTACAGCAAAATACAGATGTGGTCATTTAGCTCTTTTACCAGACAACTTTTTTTGTAAAATAGAAAAATTTGTTGACTTGAAATTGCTTGAAATGTTATCTTGTTAGTAACAAAAGCACGGTGAAGTGCTTGCTACCACACGAAAAGGCAAAACAAAAAAGGAGAGTAAAATGATGAAAAAGCGTATTGCGGCGTTGGTCACCGCCGGTGTCCTTGCTTTGTCGATGCTTACCGGCTGCGGAAGCAAACAGGAGAGCTGGAAAGTTACCTGCCCGTGGGCACCGTCTGGTGTAGCAGCGATGGTCAGCCAAAAGGCTGCTGCCAAGTCCCCTGATTATTCTGATAATAAAATCACACTGGTTGCTGAAGCCGTCAAGGGCGATGCTGCTACTGTCAACACTTGGGTGTCCAGTACTAAGGCAAATGATAAGGAACTGGTCTTCGCCGGTGAGGGTCTGTTCGCCATTACAGAGACTCTGGATCCGGCCAAGCTGCAGTTCAGCTACGACGATTTCGAGTTCGTGGAGAACTTGTACTCCTCCGTCTTCGTCCTGTCCGCTGATTCTTCACTGAACCTCAAGAATCTGGACGATCTGGAGGCCTATGTCAAGGCAGGCAACCCCGTATCCGTGGCCGTTAACGGCGCTACCGGCTCCGAGGCTTTCCTGGCAGCGGCTCTGTTCGGCTCTATGGGTGCCGGCGACCAGCTGAAACTGACTCCGTACCAGTCCGCTGCGGAGGCTGCACAGGCTGTAGCCAAGGGTGAAACGAACTTCGCGGTCTCTCACCAGTCTCAGATCCTCGAGACCTACCAGCAGGGCGGCGTTGATGTGGTTTGCGCATTCGATGACAAGGCTATCGAAAACGGCCCCTTCGCAGGCGTTGAGGGCGTTGGCTCCAAGGGTTACCCCTACTTCCGCAACCGCTGCTTCGTCATGGCTCGCAAAGGTACTGACGCCGCAAAGGTTGCCGAGCTGAAAGAGCTGTATGATAAGATCCTCGCCGATGATGAGATGGTCGAGTGGCTGAACGACACCATGCTGCTGGAAGTCGATACCATGACCGAGGACGATGTGAAGGCTCACATTGAGAACGTCAAGAGCATCGTCGAGCAGTATAAGGACATCGTGGCAGGCTGATAAAAAGTCCTCATAGCGACAAAAAGCTGAAGCAGGGGAAGGGGATGACACCGTCCCCTGCTTTTATATTTAAAAAGGAGTGGAAACAGGTGAAAAATCTGATAGAACGCATCGAAGCAAGACTGGATGACTGGGGCGCGAAGCTCGAGAAGAAGAACATCGAGTACCCTGTTGATTTGATCTGCGGCATTCTGTTTCTGGTCATCGGCATTGTACTGCTGCTCATCATGCCCCGGCAGGTGCAGATTTCGGAAAAGGACGTTGTGAACGGCCGCGCCTTCCCGACGATGCTGATCTGGCTCATGCTGGCCATGAGTGCCCTTCTGGTGGGCCGCGAGGCATATAACATGGTAATGCACCGCCCGGCCAAGACTAAGACGCTCAACCTTCTGGTGGAGGTCAAGGCTCTGGTAATCGTCCTTATTCTGGTGGTCACTTACCTGCTGGCGGAGGTCACAGACCTGTTTGTGGTGGGTGCTGTATTCTGCGCGGTGGCATTCCTGCTGTTTTTCCGCTGCAAGAAGCCCCTCTACTACGCCATCACCGTCTCGATGGCGGTGCTAATCTGGGTCGTGTTCCACTTCGTGCTGAATGTTAGTTTCTGAGGAGGCAGAATATGGGTTTGTTTGACTTTATCGGCCCGGCCTCCGGGCTGCTTTTTACCCTTGAAAATATCATATGGATCAACCTCGGCGTCTTCATCGGCTGCGTATTTGCCGCCATTCCTGGCCTGAGTGTCATCCTCTGCATCATCCTGTTTCTGCCTGTTACCTACACCATGAAGGCCATTCCCGGCATGATGTTCCTTCTGGGTATCTACTGTGCGGGTGGATACGGCGGCTCGGTGTCGGCCATCCTCATCAACACCCCGGGCACGCCCCACGCGGCGGCTACTATGCTGGACGGTCATCCACTGTCCAAGATGGGCCGCACCAAGGCGGCTCTTAAAATCGCGCTGTATGCCTCCACCTTCGGTGGCATCTTCTCTGCACTGGTGCTGCTCTTCCTCGGCCCGCAGGTGGCCAAAATTTCGGCACAGCTGGGCACGGCGGAGTACTTCATGGTCTGCCTGTTCGGCATGACCATCATCGCAGGCGTTTCGGGCAAGAGCCTCGTCAAGGGCATCATCGCCGCTTGCCTCGGCCTGCTCATCTCCTGCGTGGGCGCAGACCCCATGACCAGCTACGACCGCTTTACCTTCGGCGTCCACCGCCTGTATCTGGGCCTCGACCTTGCCGTTACCCTCATCGGCCTGTTCGCACTGGTGGAGATCATCGGCAAGGCGGAGCTGAAGCGGAGCGAGCTGAACCTCCACGCCGGAAAGATCGGAAACGACGACGGCAAGATCACAAAGGATGAGTACAAGCGGATGCTCCGCCCGGTGCTCATCGGCTCTCTCATCGGCTCCTGCGTGGGCATCGTGCCCGGTACGGGCGCTTCGGAAGCCTCTTGGTTCTCCTACAACACTGCAAAGAATATGTCCAAACACCCGGAAGAGTTCGGCCACGGTTCTGTGGAGGGCGTTGCGGCGGCGGAGTCGGCCAACAACGCTGTCTGCGGTGCGACCCTCATCCCCCTGCTGACGCTGGGCATCCCCGGCGACGGCTGCGTGGCCATTATGCTGTCCGCTCTGATGATCAACGGCCTGAACCCCGGCCTCTCGCTCTTTACCACGGATGGTGCGATCATGTACGCCATCATGCTGGGTCTTATCCTTGTGAACATCTTCATGTTCCTGCAGGGCAAGTACCTGACCAGCCTGTTTGCAAAGGTCGTCTCCATCCCCCAGCAGATCCTGACCCCTATCATCGTCATCTTCTGCTTTGCCGGTGCTTACTCGGTGAACAGCAGCTATTTCGACCTGAGCGTTGCGCTGGTGTTCGGCGTGATGGCATGGTTCATGCGTAAGCTGGAACTGCCCGCTGTCCCTGTGCTGTTGGGTATGGTGCTGGGCAACATGACGGAAACCAACTTCCGCCGTGCTTTGCTCATCTCGGATGGAAGCCCCAGAATTTTCGTCAGTAGTGTGTACTGCTGGATCTTCATTGCGCTGATCGTGGTGGTCATTCTCGGCATTCTGCGCGGCAAAATGAAGGAAGCAAAGAACACCAAAGCAGAACAGTAAAGGAAGGTAAAACCATGGCATATAATATCATTTTCTATTTCAGTGACCAGCAGCGCTGGGACACCTGCGGCTGCTTCGGCCAGCCACTGAATATCACGCCTAATCTGGACAAGCTGGCGGCAGAGGGTGTGAAGTTTGACAATGCCTTTTCGCCTCAGCCGGTGTGCGGCCCCTGCCGTGCTCTGTTCCAGACCGGAAAATACCCCACTGAGACAGGCTGTTTCCGCAATAACCTGATGCTGCCCTCGAATATCAAGACTCTGGGCGAGTATATGGAAAAAGATGCCGGCTACGAAACTGCCTATGTCGGCAAGTGGCATCTGGCCTCGGATGGCGAGCTGGAAAAGAAGCCGACCATTGACCATACCATTACAGCCGTTCCGTTGGAGTTGCGCGGCGGCTACACCGGCTACTGGCGTGCAGCCGATGTGCTGGAATTTACCTCCCACGGCTACGACGGCTATGTGTTCGACGAGAACAACAACCGCATCGATTTTAAGGGCTACCGTGCTGACTGCATCAACCAGTTCGCGCTGGACTACCTCGACCAGTACACCGGCGAAAAGCCCTTCTTCATGACCGTATCCCAAATTGAGCCGCACCATCAGAATGACCACAACCACTACGAAGGCCCCAACGGCTCGAAGCAGCGATTTGCGGATTTTGTCCTCCCCGAAGACTTGAAGGCTCTGGGCGGCAATGCAGCAGAAGAGTATCCGGATTATCTGGGACAGTGCGCAAGCCTCGACGAGAACCTCGGCAAGCTGGTGGAAAAACTGAAAGAAAAGGGTCTGTATGAGAATACTGTTATCCTTTACGCTTCCGACCATGGCTCTCATTTCAAGACCCGCAACCGCGACGCCCATCTGAACGGATACGATGACTATAAGCGCTCGTGCCACGACGGCTGCCTGCATGTGCCGCTGGTCATCTGTGGCGGCCCGTTCAAGGGCGGCAAGGAAGTCACCGAGCTGGTCAGCACCGAGAGCATCCCCAAGACTCTGTTGGCTTTGGCAGGCGTGGATGTCGGCGACAAGATGATCGGCGAAAATCTGCTTGACGTTGTGGAAAAGAAAAATCATAATAGAGCTAATGAGGTCTACGCCCAAATCTCGGAGAGCCGCTGCGGCCGCTGCATCCGCACGGCAGATTATATGTACTCTGTCTATGCCCCCGGTGTCAATGGCGGCGAGGCTGCGGCATCTGATGTGTATGCGGACGACTTCCTCTATGATATGCAGAAAGACCCGTGGCAGCTGAACAATGTTGTCGCAGATCCTGCATACGCCGACGTCAAAGCGGAGCTTCGTGAGCGCTTGCTGAACTGGATACAGCACGCAGAAGGCACCCGCCCCACCATCACCGACTGAAAAGGAGCGTTTGCCCATGCTCTCGGCTGCTGAGAAAAAATCTGCTCAGGTATATCGTTGGCTTCTGGCTTATATCGACGAAAACAAGTTTTCTGGAAATCAACGACTGCCCTCGGAAAATGCACTCTGCCGAAAGCTGGGCGTCAGCCGGGAAACGATTCGAGTTGCCATTGACCGATTGGTGAATGAAGGAATCGTGTACAAAGTCAAAGGGAGCGGCACCTATTTCCACCGGGAAAAGGTGATGACGCGCGATTTGAACACCGAGGATGCACTTTATAAGATCGGCCTTGTTTTGCAAGGTCAGGATACGAGTGCAAATTCGGGGCTGATTGAGGGTGTGCGCAGCGTTCTGACACAGGAACGGGTGGATCTGCACGTATTTCTGACCGATAACAAATTCTGCAACGAACGCCGCTGTCTGGAAACAGTGGTGCATCAGAATTTTCATGGCTTTATCGTGGACGGTGTTAAGTCGAGTATCCTCAGCCCGAATCTTGACTGCTACAAGGAACTTTATCGGCGCAAAATTCCGGTGATATTCTACAACAATTTTTATCGAAATCTGCGCTGTCCGCGTGTGACCATCAATGATATTGAATGTGCGCATCAGTTGATAGGGCGCCTGATCGATGCCGGACATAGCAATATTGCCGGGATATTCGTGTACGACAACTACCAAAGTGTCGAAAAGTTTCAAGGCATGGCGGAAGCGATGCGGGACAGCGGGCTGGAGCTGAAGGACGATTACATCAAATGGTGCATTTCCGACGAGGCGCACAACGAAAGCTACGTTCGCGCGATTGAAAAATTCTTGAAAGGCATTCCAAAATGTACGGCGATCGTTTGCTGCAACTATATCATCTATCGTCTGGTGATAAAGACTTTGCAGAAAATGGGCAAGACGGTTCCGAAGGATTATTCGCTGGTCTGTTTTGACTATTCGGAAGAGACGTATCGACAGGAGGACGTTACCTGTTCTGTGGAACAAGGCTTTGAAATGGGACGCCAGCTTGCGCTGCGTCTCATGGAGATGATTTCCACCGGCGAATGTGATGACCGGAATTACACTTATGTGATGAAGCCCATCCTCTATGATGGACACTCCATCCGGAAGATTCAGAAGGCAAAATAAAAATTCTCCCGGAGGCCATAAATGCCTTCGGGAGAATCTCTTTATCGGTTCTGTTGTGCCAGAAAATGTGCAGCAGTATGCAGGCGCGGAAGCACATAGGCAAAGAACTGCTTATACGCTGCGCAAAAGCGGTTGCTTCCAGAGGCATCCCAATCTCGCTTGCATCCGCCCCGACAGAGCAGCTGATAAGCACATGCTGCGCATTCCGCCGGGCGTTTGCGGCCCTGTGCCAGAAATGTCTGGCTTGTGGGAGAATCAAGCGTATCTTCAACGGTACAGTGGCTCAGATTTCCCAGCTTCCACTCATCCAGAACATAAAAGTCACAGGGATAAAGGCTTCCGTCACCTTCTACGGTAAGATAATGTCCACAGGAACCGGAGGAAGCGCAGGAGGTAGGCGGCATTCCCAGCAGGATACGCAGATAGTCCTCAAAATTGCGAACGCTGATATAATTGCCTCGTTGCAGCTGCTGATACCAAGTATCAAAGACGCCGCACAGAAAACGACCATAAAGTTCCGGCGTTAGAGAATATGCCTGCCCTCCAATCGTATCAAGTGGGTCAAGACATGGGATGAATTGCAGATTGTGCTGTCCCAACTCGCAGAGGCTTTTGAAGGCTCGCTGCGGCTTTCTGGCCAGCTGTCCGGTCACAACACAGAGCAGATTCGTTTCGACCCTGTAGGCATCCAGCAGCGCAAGCGCATGAGTTACTTTATCCCATGTGCCCTGCCCAGCTGCGTCCAGCCGATAGAGATCATGGTTCTCCTGTGTGCCGTCCAGAGAGAGGCCTACGAGGAAAGAGTTGGCTTTGAAAAAGGAAGCCCACTCTTCATCCAGACAAATGCCATTGGTCTGGATGCTGTGGAACACAGAGATATTGCGCTGCATGGAACGCTCCGTTTCCAGAAAGAACCGGAAGAAATCCAACCCGGCAAGAGTCGGTTCGCCGCCCTGAAACAGAAAATGGACGCTGCCGCCTTCCTCTGTGGCTGCAAAAGCCTTTTCAACCAGTTCTCCTGCCATTTCATGGGAAAGCAGTCCCATATTTTTGCAGGCTCGGCTGTTGGAAACATCGTCATAAAAGCAGTACCGGCAACGCAGATTGCACAGGCTGGACGCTGGCTTGACGAGAAATGTATTATGTTTCATAGAGATTCCCTCCGTGCTTCGCAGTTCTTAAAACAAGGATACCGGAAAATACGGGCTTTCGCAAGCAGTAACAGTTAAAAGCTGTTTGAAATAGTAAGAAAACAAATATAGTTGTCCGAAAATCAAAAAAGGGGAAGAAAACTTGTATGGATGAAAATAAAACATACGGTACACGGTTAGCACGGCTTTGGAAGCTGTTTTTGAGTACGCTGTACATTAGCAGCTTTACCTTCGGCGGCGGCTTTGTCATCGTGACCTTTATGAAGAAAAAATTTGTAGATGAGCTGCACTGGATCGATGAACAGGAAATGCTGGATATGACAGCGTTGGCGCAGTCCTCTCCGGGCGCAATCGCGGTCAATGCTGCAATTCTGGTAGGCTGGCAGGTAGAAGGCTTGATTGGAATGATCGTGGCAGTGTTGGGCACCATCATCCCACCTATGGTCATTCTTTCAGTCATTTCTGTGTTCTACAATGCTTTTGCCGCCAATCGCTATATCGCGTTGTTACTTAAGGGAATGCAGGCTGGTGTGGCGGCGGTCATTCTGGATGTTGTATTCGACCTCGGCGGAAAGGTGCTGAAGACCCGCTCATGGGTGTATATTGTCCTGATGGTCGCAGCGTTTGTCGCAAATACGGTGTTTGATGTCAATGTGGTGGTGGTCATCCTTGCCGCTGCAGTATTCGGCGTGGTGCTGGCTCTGGTCCAGTGGAAAAAAGGTGGTGCAAAATGATCTACTTACAGCTTTTTCTCAGCTTTTTGCAGGTGGGTATGTTCAGCGTAGGCGGCGGCTATGCGGCCATGCCGCTGATCCAGAGCCAAGTGGTGGAACAACATGGCTGGCTGACGATGCAGGAGTTTACTGACCTCATCACGATTGCAGAAATGACCCCTGGTCCCATTGCGGTCAACTCGGCAACTTTTGTTGGTTTGCGTATCGCGCAGGTACCCGGAGCCATCATTGCAACACTAGGTTGCATTACACCGGCGCTGTTCTTTGTTTCACTTCTATCCTACATCTATCGTAAATACAAGGATATTTCTCTGCTGCAAAGTGTTCTGGCCTGCCTGCGTCCGGTCATTGTAGCACTTATCTTTGGTGCAGGTCTTTCTATACTGTCTATGGTGGTGTTCGGAGAGAGTGCAAAGACGCTCGCCAACGTAGACTGGATCGGCATCGGCAGTTTTGCATCGGCATTTTTTGTGCTACGGAAGCTCAAGTGGAATCCCATCCTGACCATGTGCCTGTGCGGCGTGGCCGGGCTTGGACTTCACATTTTGCTCGGAATATAATCTTAAGACAATTTGTCTGTTGGAATCATGAAAATAAATCATTGGGCTTGCAATCAGGGCAAAACTGTGGTATATACATTATACGAAATATTGCTTTAATGAACGTATTACCGTTCAATGACGTATAAAATGGAGGTGCCCGCCATGACCGCCGTGATCTATGCTCGCTATTCCAGCGATAACCAGCGCGAAGAGTCCATCGAAGGCCAGATTCGGGAATGCACTGCCTATGCGGAAAAGAACGGCATCACCATTGTCAAGCACTATATTGACCGTGCTATCTCCGCCAAGACGGACAACCGCCCGGAGTTCCAACAGATGATAAAGGACAGCGACAAGAAGCTGTTTGACATTGTGCTGGTCTGGAAACTCGACCGCTTTGCCCGAAACCGCTATGACAGCGCCCGGTACAAGACCCAGCTGAAGAAGAACGGTGTCAAGCTCATGTCGGCTACCGAGGTTATCTCGGATGGCCCGGAAGGCATCATTCTGGAATCTGTTCTGGAGGGCTATGCAGAATACTACTCTGCCGACCTTGCCGAAAAGGTTGTCCGTGGACAGACGGAGAATATCCTGAAAGGTCGCTGCAATGGTGGGCGTGGAACGTTTGGTTATACGCTGGATTCCGAGCGAAAATTTCACATCGATCCGCTTGCCTCCCCTTTCGTGCTGGAAGCGTTCAGGAAGTACCGGGATGGTCTTACGATGAAAGAAATCCGGGACTGGCTGACCGAGAACGGCATCAAGAACCCGGTGGGCGGTGCGTTTACTTATAACAGTGTTGAACATATGCTCAAGAATCGGCGGTACATCGGGGAACTGAAATTCCGGGATGTGGTCGTACCGGATGCTATCCCGCCCATCGTGCCGCTGGAACTGTTCGATGATGTGCAGGAAAAGATTGCCAAGAACAAGAAAGCCCCTGCCCGGAGAAAGGCAGAGGACGACTACCTGCTCACCACCAAGCTGTTCTGCGGCTACTGTGGGGCGTTGATGTTTGGCGAAAGCGGCACGAGCCGGACGGGAGAAGTTCACCGCTACTATAAATGTGCTACTGCCAAAAAGCACAAGGGCTGCAAGAAAAAGACTGTCCGTAAACAGTGGCTGGAAGATCTGGTGGTCAACCAGACCATGCAGCTTGTCCGGGATGATGCCGCCATGGAATCCATCATCGCCAAGGTCATGGAACTACAAGACCGGGAGAACACTAATCTTCCCCTCTATGAGAAGCAGCTCCGGGATGCGGAATCGGGTATCCAGAATATGCTCAATGCGATTCAGGCTGGAATCCTGACCAGTTCCACCAAGGAGCGGTTGGAGCAGCTGGAAGAAACCAAGCGTGAGCTTGAGGCCCGCATTGCGGAAGAAAAGCTGGCAAAGCCCAAGATCAAAGAGGAATTTATCCGCTTCTGGTTAATGAGGTTCCGCAAGCTGGACATGAGCCTGAAAGACCAGCGGCAGGCACTGGTGGATACGTTTATCAATGCGATTTATCTGTACGATGATAAGGTTTTGATAACCTTTAATTATAAAGAAGGTACACAGACCGTCACCTTTGGAGAAGCGACAGAAGTTGCATCCGAGGGAAATGGTTCGGATTTGGATTGCTTTCCTGCACCAGAAAATGCCGTGAAATCGAAAGATTTCATGGCTTTTTGTTTTTCTGGCAGGGTCTGCACACTTTTGCACATCTCTTGCACACTTTACAAAAAAGCCATGTTATCTTTGAAGTTCCCCCCCACCCCCCAAAAAAAGTTAGACAAAAATAAGAATTAAGCGACCTGAACGGTCTGAATCCTGTATTGCACAGGGCTCAGGCCGTTTCGTTTTAATTTGATTCGGCGGTTGTTGTAGTAGTCGATATACAAAAACACCCCATTTCCTAAACAGTATACCATACTGTCTAACAAATGGGGTGCAGTTCAAAATGAGCAGCGGGCTTTTTGATTTATTCGTGATCGATGTTCTCTTTCGAGCGCTTATAGAAGCCAAACACAAGCAGGCCCGCGCCAGCAAACATTAGCAGGAAAACAGGCCACCATGTCTGGCCGGTCTGGATCAACTTGGGCGGTTTTGCAGAAACAGAGGGAGTCTCTTGCGTTTCTTTTATGGGAGATTCCTCTGGATCGCTTTCAGCCGAGCGTTCTTCCGTTGATTCTTCTGTTGATTCCTTCGTCGGTTCTGTTGGAGGTACGCTTGTAGTCTCCTCCGTGGAGGGTGGGTTGGGTTCATTCCCGGTGGTCCCTGGAACAATCGGCGGCGTCACGATCTCCTCTTGCGGGGGATCCACAGGCGGGATGGGGTCAATGGGCTCAATCGGTTCGGGATACAGAGGGCGTTCATACGTATTGGTAATGATGAAACCACCCGCATCGCTGCGCTCAATCAAGGTCTCATAACCGGGCACAGCGTCTTCTGTTACGGAGTAGGTGCCTTCGGGCAGGTCTTCAAAAATATACGTCCAGCCCATATCTGCAGTCAGGTCTGCTTCTTTGACCTTTGCATCGCCGTTCCACAGAGAAACATGGATGCTTGCAGGGCGTTCCCACTTGTAATCGTTGACCCATTTCTTTTCCACCGGGACAGAGATCGTTACAGCGGGCACATCCGGCGTAGGTGTGGTCAAATAGGTATTGGTAATGATGAAGTTTCCGTCTGCATCCTGATAGTAGGTCGCTTTATATCCTTCTAGCGGCTGCTCGGTCACCGTGTAGTGATCCGGCGAAAGCGGAAGATCGGTGAAGGTATACTGCCATCCATTTTCGCCGGTCAGCTCTGCTGTGCTTACAATATCCCCGGTGTCGCGTTCCTTCAGGTGAATCGTCACGCCGGAAGGCTGGGTGTCCTCATGGCCCGGATTATCCCAGGCTTTTTTACCGAGATCGAATAGGACAGGGAGGTCGCTTCGCCGATGACCACGCCGCCGTTGGCACCAATACCGCCACCTCCGTGCGAAGCCTGATTGCCTGTAATGATAAGCGATCCCGTTGCAGGAATCGACACACCGTCCGAAACAACGGATTTCAACGCCAATCCCTTTTTCTCATTCTGTACCCCTGTCACACGCTTGGCGTACTCAACCGTATTGTATCGGGTTCCCTGCCCGGATGTACCGCGATTTCCAGCGGGAGCGTACAGGAAGCCGTCGCTGAACCACTGGATCACTTTACCATTGGGAAAATAATCCGGCAGGGTAACACCGCCGTTTCCGCCTGCGCCTGTCGCAACCTCTGGCGAAGCGAAGTCGTCGCCTGCCGATGCTGCCGTATTCCCATAGATCACGGCACCATCCTGCATATACAGCTTCGCATCACCTGTGGGGCAGAACCACAGACCGCCGCCTTGGTCCGCAGTATTCCCCGTGATCAGAGCATTCTGAATGTGCAGGGTCGTATAGATTTCGGTATTGCCCTCACTGTAGACGCCGCCGCCATCGTAGGCGGAGTTGTTCTCGATTCGTCCTCCCAACAAAGAGACATAATTCGAGCAGGAGTAAATGCCGCCGCCGGAACAACGATACCCCGATGCTGTATTGTTCGAGATGATACCGCCGTTCATCGTAAAGGCAGTGCCATGTTCTTCCCTTGGCAATTCATCCATAACTGCCACACCGCCACCGGCTCCGCCGTATGCACAGTTGCCGGTAATGGTGCCTTCGTTCAAAACAAACTCTGCGGAGTACTTTACAAAAACAGCACCCGTAGGTGTGGAATACGGCGTATACGAGTGGCTTTCATTGTTGCTTAGGGTTCCGCCATTCATCGTAAAACGGGCTTTTGCGGCATTGTTGGAAGCCGTAAGGTAAACAGCTGTTCCACATTGGCCGCTGTTGTTGCAGATGGAGCCTCTATTCATGGTAAACGTGCTTGCACCCAGCAGCAGTACTGCGGGGGAGGAGGAATCGCTGGAAATGGTATTCGCGATATTGTCCCGAATGGTGCCCCCATTCATGGTAAACGATGCGCCTTCTGTGACTCGGATCGAGGCGCTGCGTGCACCGCGGATCTTATGGTTCTGGATGGTGCCGTTCTCCAAAATGAGTTCTGCACTTGAGCCGTTGTCCTCAATGACACCCATGTTGTCCCCTTCCAGAGTGGACTTTTCGATTACAACATTGCCATCTATCGTCGTTTTGCCATGATTAACAAGAATGCTGCCGGTATTGTTCCAGCCGCCCAATGTCAGCGCGCCGGTCAGCGAAAGCTCGCCGCCTTCTTCCACCACAAACAGATTCGCAAGATCCTTGTCCTTATTGCCAAAAATGTTCCAGTTCGCATTTGCAGTGATTTCGACCCGCTGCCCTGCGGCTATCGTAACGGGTTCATCCAAACGAATGTCTTTTTCAATGGTGACTGGCGTTCCATTTGCCTGATTGACCGCCTGCTGTAAGCTCAAGGCATCTGCTGCAGCGGAGACTTTGTCGTTGTCAGCCGTCAGAGACGGGATGGTATATGTGACGGTAATCCCATCGATTTTCGGGATGGTCACATCCTCCCGACGATTGTTTACCGTGATCGTTTTTAGATTTGTACAACCATCGAAAGCATTCGCAGGGATATCAGTGAGCCCTGAGCCGATCTGAATGGCATTGACCTCTTTACATCCACTGAATGCACTCGCACCCAGTTGAGTCAGGCTATCCGGTAGTGCAACGGTGCCGCTCAAAGAGGCCTTATAGAACGTGTAAGTTCCGATGGAATTCAGCGTCTCCGGCAGCGAGATGGTTGAGATTCCCGCCCAGATAAACGCCCAATCCCCGATCGATTTCAGCGTGGGGCAGGTAATGACCGAGGTGATATTAGGATCATAGCAGAATGCATGTCCCGGGATTACCTCCAGATTGCTCAGGTCGATCTCCCTGGACAACGCATCACAATCTTCGAAAGCGCCATATCCCATGGTGGTAACGCTGTGAAGGTCAACCGTCTCCAATGCCGAGCAGCCGTTAAATGCACGTTCTTCAATGGACGTGACCTGACCTAGATCCGGGATCTCCGTCAAGACTTTATCGCTTCTAAAGGCCTCTTTGCCAATGGCTGTAATGATCCCCCTGGCCGTCACTTGCTCCAAAGCGGAGCAGTCTTTAAACATACTGGAGGGGATCGTTGTAATGGAGGCTGGAAGCTCGATCGATTTCAGAGAAGTACACTCGCTGAAGGTGGAACCCTCTGTGATCGCAATGCCTTCCGGGAGCGTGATATCCGTCAGCGCCGATGCGCCGGAAAAGGTGCCCGTCCCTGAGAGTTTTTGCAGGCTGCTGGGCAGATGGATGGTTGTCAAGCTCTTGCAGCCGGATACGACCGATCCCGAAGCAATCTCCTCCACGCCCTCCTCGAAGGTCAGAGTCTTCAATTCCTTCATGTTTTGCAGATTCGCTTTGAAAACTTTGACACTGCCCGGAATGGTGATCTCTGTTACATTTTTGAAGCCGGATAATGAGCCCCCAATGTCGGTCAGGGTATCCGGCAGCACCAGCGCAGTATAGTTGTTATTGTCCGAAGTTACACCGCTCCAATAGGATAAGCTCAGTTCGGTGACCGTATAGGGGGTCGGCTCCTGCACGCCGGCATCGTCTGTGTAATAGATCGTACTTGGAAGGATACACTCGGCTCCGCCGGAGGAGGTGGTCAGCTTCCAGATTTTTGCAGTGTGGTCCGTGTAGAGGTTCACCATGTACTCTGTACCAGACGACACATCGGTGTATGCGTAGTCTTCGTGCGCCATGGTTTTTCCGGCAGCCAGCAGCGCAATGTCGTCATCCATTTCTTCTTCTGACGCATCATCGTCATAATAAGAAAACGGATCTTCGGAAGCGATGGCTGCCTCCAATTCGCTGTCGATCTTCGGCGTTTCCTCCCACGAGTCCGGCACATCCTCCTCGGTTTCTGCATCGGAGGGGCCTGCTTCCCCGGGGTTCGCGCCTGACTTTGCTTCTTCGTCCGGGCCTTCCCGATCGTTCCGATCTTCGGCAGCATCCGTGTCTTGCACTTCGTCCTCCGGCTCTGTCTCCTCGATTGAATCAGCCGCCCTATCAATCTCGGTGTCGCTCGAATCGTTGGCATCTTCTTCTGCGATGACTTCCGCTGCGGTGTCGTCTACTTCTTCATCCAAGTCAAAGAAGATGATGTCGTCAAAAAGCTGTTCCGAGGAAGAGTAGCCGGAAGAGTAACTGTCGGCTGTGAAGTCGGCAATGTCCTCCCGGTCTTCGACGAAGTCGTCGTTTGTTGCTGCCATTGCAGGGAAAGCTCCCATCGAAATGCTCAGTGCGATACTCGTTGCGAGCAAGCCTGCGAGCAACCGTTTTTTCATTGCGGTATTCCTCTCTTTTGCGTTATCGTTGTGTTCGTGTGCAGCAAACCGTATGCTACAAGGAGGAGTATACCACCTCAAAAAAATCGTGCAACATGTATATATGAAATATTCTTCCGTATATAACGTATCATCGCGTAAAAAAAAAAAAATAACCAACAAACGTCTATTTCATAAAAAAGACTTTCGTTGCAAAAACTGGGGCGATGAAACAGTAAAAGCAGCATAAAGAGAAACGGCAAAGCAGATAAGAACCGCTTGGTTGCTTTGAAAAAGGCAACAATCAATCTTCCAGCCTGCTGTGGTCACAGCCGAGGCAGAGATAGCGCTCCATCTCCCCTCTCAGCACCATCTGTGCGTACTCCAAGGGCTTATTATACAGCAGCCAGTCCAGCTCTGCCCGCTGTGTCGGGGTGTTGCCGTACTCATCCTCGACGGCGATGCAGTCGATGGCAAGAGTGGTGCCATCCTCGAACCGGGCTTCCACTTGGTTGGTGTCCATATGGAAAGCAATTTTGTCATAGTCGTATCCTCCAAGACTTGATTTTTGGTGTGCGGTCACTCGAACCAATGCCGTCAAGCCGTTGTCGGATAAGTCGATTTTTCATTTGTCTGAGAGTAAGTGCACGGTTTCTGCACGGTTTTTGCACGGTCGGTGTTTTCCATGTCCGATTATGTAGGGCGCTGTATTGCATTGCAATCAGTGCCCTTTTTTGCATCAGGTGAGCA
>ERZ839489.1344-NODE-1344-length-15899-cov-16.183981_pt1 | contig 15899 bp, 13 predicted proteins | sample MGYA00519938_ERZ839489 | MGnify/ENA primary metagenome ERZ839489 (study PRJEB31850, sample SAMEA3708846) | human gut metagenome | biome: human gut; feature: human-associated habitat; material: faeces | place: China | collected 2014 ... | reverse complement strand
CTTGCAGTTCATTTCTCTCATCTTCACTTTCCGTTGCTTTTGCTTAAATTGTGCACGTGGCTCGCCACTCCTTCGCTACGATGGCGTTGGCTCACGATGTGCCTATAGAGAATGTGGCTCGTATGCTTGGGCACCAGGACATCAAGACCACACAGATTTATGCCAAGGTGCTGCGCACCACCATCGAGCGCCATGCCACAGCCCTGCAGCGTTCAATCAGCTAAGACACGATAGAATATTCCCTTTAGTAACTGCGACTTTCCCGACTCATGGAAGGTGGCAGTTATTTTTTCGCATATATACCTCTGCCCACGTATGTAGAACAAAGCACGAGGATTTGGTATTGTGTCGGACAGGAAAGAGAAATGGAACTTCTGCTTTCCATCAATCTTGTGCATTGACAAGCGCATAGAATTGGCTATGCCGTCTTTCAATCGCAAGGTGAATTGAGTTCTGTTATACCCAAACGAGTCAGTAACCTCCACCTTATCTATTATAGGATGTGGCTGATTACCGCCGAAAAGATAATGTCCACTCCAAAAGCCGACATATATAACATCAAAGTATGCAGATGACTTCTCGGTTTCTCCTTTGCCAATCACATAGCTTGCAGTGCCTTGTGCCAAGTCTCCAGCATCATAGTCGACATCATCGTGATAGCGTACCGATGATAATTGCCCTTCATTGTTCGGTCTTTGTCCTATGTAGATGCCAGAAGATGCAGAGCCAGAAGAGCCTGTACCGTCTTCCGATATAGTCCATGTTTCTCTACTGCCCAACTCTCCGCAGTCGAGAAACATACAATTGCCATACTTGTCGTCAGTACCCTCTATCCATGCAGGAACGATTTTCAGTTCAATATCGTCAGCATCATTATCAACAAAATAATCTCCGAACTGATTTACAGGCATCAGACGGTTATAATACTTGTACCACTTCATGCCATTATGCTTGCTGACAAATTCTGATTTGTAGCAGTACATTATAAAATAGGTATCAATCTCCTTGCAATAAAACAGTCTGTTTCCGTCACTTCCAACTGGATAGCCACGGCTGAAAGACTCGCTGTATCCATGTCCGCTATGCCCCGTAGACTTGTAATAACCGCTAATCTTCAACGTCATAGCCTTGTCAATCAATTCCCGAAATGTATCATAGACCAAAGCCTTTGACTTGTTGGCTCTTATAAACCAGTCGCACGAGTAATATGACCACAGAAGCGCATCATTATCAGCGTATTTCAAGTTAGCCGAAGCGATGTACTTGCTTTCATCTTCTTGCGACACCTCTGTTGTGTAAGAGTCCAAGACCTTGTTTAAGATTACCTCTCCTGCCGATTTTGCCAGACTATTAGAGAAATGAAACTCGATGCGCTTAGCCTTATGGTTGATATCAAAATCTCCGAAAAGGAAGTTTTCAAGATGCTCAAAAAACTCGTTCAATGTCCAATGAGGCAATGCAATGGCAAAGTTCCACGCAGCCCATGCAGCCGGAAGCGTATTGCAAATCAAGAGATATTTATATTGCGATTGCTCCAGTTCAGCAAAGTTCGCCTCATACCCCAATTGCGAACAAATACGCTTCAAGATATACAATAAGTATGGCTGGAACGAAAGAGTACTTTTGACATTCTCGAAGCCAGTGATGAAATGGACAGATGTAGTAACAGCATTCTGCAGATTGCCGGAATAGTTGTTTACCCACGGCAACGGCACCCAGTTGTTCGTTGGATATGGTTTGAACGCTTCTGCTGCTATAAGATTATCGCGCTTGGTAGGATATCCCAAATCCATTTCATTGAGATAGATATCGCCAAACGTTTCGTTAAAGTTCTGCTCGCTGCGACCCTCCAGGAATTGCGTTTTTACTTCTACGTCCGATATTTCTGTTATTGTGATGGAGCCAGACTTCAGGAAAGCGCCGTCACGGATGTCGCAGTCAAATACCACCTTTGACTTGATAACATCCGCTCTGTGGATGTGCCCGAAGATGGCTATATTTCGGGCGCATCCCTTTAGTGGAAACGTAATTGTCAAGGTGTAGCTGTCGCTACCCGTAAACAGACGGTTCTCGAAGATGAAGTCAAACGAAGTGTTCTTCTTCAAAAAAGCTTGTTTGCCATTGATTATTATTTCCATTTTTATTACTTTTGCAAAATGAAACATTCACTAATTATAATATTCGCAAGTTTGACACTTTTTGTTGCAAGTCTTGTCTTTATTGACTATTGGAATTTCGATTTTCCATACTTGCTCATATTTCTTATTGCAAGTAGTGTCGTACTGTATATTTTAAGTAGATATGTGAAAGATAAGTCAGCAAGACGAACACTTGCCACTTTATCATACATATCGCTTGCCACATGGATTTTGCTCCTAATATTCTTATTTATTGCTATGTATGTAATGACAATTGGCGAGGCTCACCATTAACCAGAGGTTACTCACTTTCTCCTACTCTTTGGTGTCTTGTTACGGATTAGTATGTCATACTCGTCCTGCGCTTGCTTGATGCCAGTGTCACCCGTGACCGTGTTCACCGTGACAAACGGCTCGCTCAATCGCTTCTCCAACTGCTTCATCGTATCAGCATAACTCTGCATAGCCTTTGTGTTCTGCACGATTGCAGCCGTAGCCAGTCCGTCCGACTGCTGCTGCACGATGATAGGCTGTTGCTGTTGTGGCGTGCTATATGCTACTGGCGCAATAGTCCGGCTCACATCATCTGCTCGTAAGGATCCGATGGTGTTAGTCCGCTGCGCATAGTCCAGGGCGTTGATGATAGGACGCGCAACTGGGTTGGCAAGCATCTCCTGCGACGCCACCCATTCCCCGGCATGAACCACGCCCACCTCCTCATATTTACTGCCATTAGGTGTGAAGCCACCTTTGGCATAGCCCTGGCTTTCACTCGCTTGCTGCTGCTTTTTTATTGCAGCAATCTGAATAGCTCCAGCTGCCACCGCCATTGCAGCAGCCACTGGTGCCAGGATATAACCCACAAGCGGAATTGCCGCTGCCGAGCCATACGCCGAGATGGCGTTCTGTGCCGTCTGCGCCACCGCTTGAATTACCTGCATGGCAAACATCTTTTTGTTTGCCTCGTTCTTTTTCTTTGCCAGCTCCTTCTGCTTCTGCTCCTCGAGCTTCTTCACCTTGTAGTTGTTGCCCTCCGCTTGCGATATCTCCTTGTCATACCGCTTCTCGATGGCAGCAGTCTGTATCTCCAGTTCCGCCTGAATGAGCGAGGTCATGCCCGAAAATATTGAAGACATACCCGACGTCAGCGTGTCGAATGACCCTTGCACCGCCTGTCCGAGGTCCGAGTTCAGCCATTCCGTGATGTCCTCCGTCATGTTTTCGAGGAAGTTCTTACTCGTGTCGTTATACTCCTGGCCGTACTTCTTCGCCAGTGCTACCTTTGCCTTTTGATACGCTTCCTCGATACGCAGCTTCTCCTTAGCATCGTCGCCAGCAGCCTTTATCTCCTGGGCGTACACTTCATCCAAAGCGGAAGAGTCCTTATCATACTTCTCCTTCTTCTCCGCCTTGTTATCCCCGAAGTATTCCTCTTTGATTTTGGCAAGCTCCTTCTGATGCTTCTTCTCGTTGTCCTCAATGGTCTTCTGATTTCGCTTTTGGTTTTCAACGAGCTTATTCTGATAATTCTTCTGCGCTTGCAGCTGTTCCTTAGAACCGTCCGTGTAGACCTTCGTCAAACGGCGCAGATGCTCCAACTCCATGAGTTCAAGCGCATCATCAAACGTTTTTTGGTCGACCTTGCCATCAATATACCGCTGTTTCTCCGTAGCAACAAGCTCATTGTAATAGTCGTTCTCCTGCTTAGCCGATTGCGTATTCTTGTCATCAGCGAGTTTTTTCTTCGCCTCATAGTACGCTGCTTCCGCTTCCAACTTCTGTTCACTCGTAGCTTTGCCATTAGCCATAACCTTCTGATTGTACTCAATATCAATCTCCGTCATGCGATTCGTGTACTCCTCGAAGTCCTTCTCACCTTTGGCATACGCAATGCGGTTGAGAGCCTGCTCCCTGGTCTTCCAGTCCTTCTGCGGTTTCAACACATCCTCTGTCTTTGTCTTCTTGTCCGTCTTAGGAGGCGTGTATGGAGGGTTCTGCGTCTGCTGTTCCTGCTTCTGTTCTTTCTTCGCGTCATTGAGTGCCTCCTTCTTGATGTCTTCGCCATATATACCTAAGATGTTCGCCTCACGCTGGTCGAGTTCCGCCAGGTCCTCCTTTGTCTTGGCAAGCGCACGTCTGTTCGAGGCACGCAACGAGTTGACACCCAACTGCACCACCTTTCCCTCCTGACCAGGCATAACCGTTTCCGTCCTTGCCTCCATCTCATCCATGGCAACGACACGCTCCTGCCTCTGCTTTTCCAGATTAAGGTCGACACGCTGCTTTCCGATATCACGCAACTTATCCTTGGCACCCTCAATCTCATACTTGCGAGTCAACGACTTCAAGTAATCATCAAGAGCCTTCTTATTCTCCTTATACTTGCCCGTGGTATCATCCAACTGGGCATTATAGTTCGGGATAATCTTGTTGAGCGCATCAATCGCCGTGTGTCTGTCCTTCAGCGACTGCGTTTCATCGCGAGCCACCGCAATAAGCGCATCAATCTTGTTCTTCTCGTCGATGATGCCCTCCTGCCCACGCTTGCGTATCTCCTGCAAGTCCTTTTCTGCTTGCGACACCTCCGTCATCTTCTTGTACAGCTTATACAAGACCGCTCCGAGAGCGATGGCTCCGGCAGCTATCGCACCATAGCCCGATGCAAGAAGAGCACCCTGCTTTTTGAGGTCCGACATCAGCCATGACTGTCGCACCCAATTGCCCTGCAGCTTGGCGAGACCCATTTGAAGGAGCAAATGAGCTGCATGTAATGTAGCTACCGTTGTCTTGTATGCTGTTGTCGCAACCTTGGAAATGACGAGCCACGCATAATGCGCCTTGAATGCAATGTTTGAAGCGTTCACCGCAATCTTATAGGCAATGAAAGCAGCAGTCAGCGAAGCCAAAGTAAAAGCGTTTTCCTTGATGAACGTGATTGAAGTAGACATGAACTTCAACAACAAGGTGGTGGAAGATATGACATGCTTCATTATCGGCTGTAGCTGCTCACCGAGTGCCACCGCCATCTCCGTCACACCCTTGCGAGCCTTGTCAAGTCCTGCCTGTACCGTAGTATTCTGCACATTGAACTCATTTGTGACCGATGTACCCTCCGCAAACGCCTTCGTAGCTTCCTCCTGCTCCCACCGCACCATATCGAGGTTGCCAGCAAGAGCCGAAATCACCTGCGCAGCACGAGCACCGTTCTCGCCCATATCCTTGAAGACTGGAGCCAGTACGTCGATGTTGCCCAATTCGTGAAGACGATTCAGCAACATAAGAAGTCCCTCGTTAGTACTCTTCTTCAGCGTTTCGTTGAACTCCTTAGCATTAAGACCCGTAGCCTTGATGATTTTGTCGTTCTCCTTGAACATATCCATAATGACTTTGGAAACAGCAGTTGCCGACATCTCCACCGCCTGTCCCTGGCTATCCAGCACCGCAGCGAAGCCCATGATTTCCGGGATAGTCATCTTCGCCTGGGCACCCACGCCAGCCATGCGCTGTGTAAAGTTTGCGAGATAAGGAGCAGAAGCCGTGCAGTTCTGCGACAACTCATTGATAACGGAACCCACGGCAAGCAGAGCCTTCTCCGTGCCGAGGCGTTCCTCGTCACCGAAGATGTTTGTAAGTTTACTCAATGTAAGCGTAGCCCCATCACCGAGGTCGTCCAAAGCCACATTGATTTGGTCGGCAGCTTTCACGAAGCCCAAGACATCCTCCTGCGATGTTTTGCCCAATCGTCCAGCTTCCTGCGCCAACTTATTCAACTCCTCACGCCCCGTTCTGGTGTCAATCTTCTGGAAGTCCTCATTCAGCTGCTCCACCTCCGAAGCGTTCATTCCCGTAAACTTGCGCACATTCGCCATCTCCTGGTCCATATCCGCAAAAGCGTTCACCGCCGAGCGTCCAGCCATGATGATACCCGTGATGGCAGCGGCGATGCCGGCAAGAGCAGTCTGCCAGTCGTTCAACTTTCGGTTCATCCGTTCCCACAGACTCTCATTCTCTCGCAACTGCGAGTTCACTTTGGCAATCTCCGCCTTTACACGCTTAATCGCCTCACATTGTCTGTTCCACTCTTCGCTTCCCCGTTCAAGCCCATTAAGGTTACGTTTCAGCTGTACCAATGTGCGGTTCAGTTCCTTAGGAGAAGTTTCATCGAGTCGTTGCAGAATATGCTCGACCCCTTTTGCAGCATTTTCAATCTGCGAGATTTGGCGATTGGTTTCCTTCAGTTCACGCTTTAGCTTCGTGAGCTGCTGTTTGTTTCCTGCTGCTGCCGCTTTCTCAATGGCTTTTTCGAGGTTTGCAGCCTGAGATTTCAGTTTCAGGAGCATATCTTCCGCCTGTTTTCCGTTTACAGTGAGCGTAACGGTCGCATTGGTGTTTATATTCGACATACGTCTTTCAATTTTATTGGTTTAATGATACGCAAAAATAACACCGCTCAAACACCACTCAAAAGACGAGAAATAAGGCAGTTTCGCTCAATTTAGGCACGCTGGCGCCGACAAAAACCGACGAAATTTAAGCGATAGAAAAACGAAAGGCTTGTGTATCAAGCCGTTAAGGAATTGTTAAGGGATTTTCCCTTAACCCGTCTTGATAAAGACCCCCCGACCGCCCTGTCCTTGCTGACGGCTACGACCGCCCGACCTTTGCGGAATATGTAAACAAATATTAATATTTGGTTTCTCGCACACGCAAAACCGCCTTAGTTGCGCTAAAAGGCGAAAAGGCAGAAAGTGACGAAAAAGGCTTGCAAGTTTCGCTGATGACGAAAGCGAACCGAGGTTTTACGCTGATGCACAACCGCTCCAAGTTCCACGAAAAACGAGGGTTTCGACTTGAACAAATAAGGCTGAAACAAGCAAAAGGTTTCGGAAGAACACCGAGTTTTCGGCACGATATAGGGTTTCGGATGCGCCAAACGCTCTTTTTCGGCACTTTATGCCTCCAAGCCGAGCAAACCGAGGGTCTTGCCGTACCACGGAAGGCTATTGGGTATCGGATGGGCATCAATGGCTTGCGGATGTTGCAATATATGCGAGAAAAAGCGAAGGTTTCGGCTTTATACTGCGCTCTTTCGTGCTACTGAACCACCGCTCACCACACCAAGCGAGCCACCACGCCACGCCCGCCCCATCGGGCGGTAATGCGGCAGTGGTGAGGGATAAAAAGGTAATGCGCCTGTCGGTCTTGCCCGACATTAGGCGCACTACCTTTTCTATCCCATACCTCTGCCATACCTATTTGAATAAGCGAGAGTGCTGTCAGACTTATAGCAATCTTGATTGCCATAAGTCAGACGGCTTTCTCGCATTGATAGATAATAGAAAGCGCAGCTTTACCAAACCATGAAGGCATCGCCTTATAGGAAACAGAAGGCTCAGCCTTACCCGAAGCGAATGGGTATGAAATGTAATGTAATGAAGTGGTAATGTAGGACTTCTCCATGGCTCGCAGAGTCATAGAGAAACTCCGGAATGATAACGTAATGGAATGTAGCGCAATATCCTTTCGCAACAGTGGACGAAAGGATGTGGCACATAACGGACGGCTACGGGAGTGGAGAGCCACTGCCTTTCGGCTGAAGAAGAGAAGATTGAGCGCAGCGAGATGATAGACAATAGAGCGCAGCTGCACGGACTTATGCGCAATGCAATGGAGCGTGTGTCCGTACCTATTAAGAAAGGTGAAGGGTGTGCAACACTATTCACCTTTGATGATGATAGATAGACATCTTTGATGTGCAAAAAAACAGAATGACATCGCAGATGTGGAGAAGAATGACGGAATGAAATGACGTGGAAAACGGATGACGCTTGCGTGTTGATGATTGACGAGGAGGTCAGACAAGCTCGCTGCAAGCGTTGCTTGGCTGGGTGATGCGTCAATCATGTGCGTAGGTGGTGCATTGTTCGGTGGCGAGGACTGGCGTAGCCGTGAAATTGTGGGGCGTGTAATGAAGTGGAGGGGCTTTGGGCTGACGTGGAGAAATGTGTATGTTGCTTACCCCGTACCGTGACTTGTGTGCTTGCACTTTTCTCGAATGTATGGAGGACTATTCGACTTCAGGCGATTTGTCCTCCTCACATCCGAGAAAAAGAGACATGGTACGGATCAGGGAAGTGGCATACTTATTTTGCAACAGAAGCCCAAAGCGACGGAACGCAATGGAACACCCCACAATTTCACTTAGCCATGCAATGGCTTGTCCTCGCCACCGAACAATGCACCGCCGGAGCTGCCAGGTAATGAATTCGGGAGCCTGTGACCGAAATGTCGTCGTCTGCCGGCGAGATAGCGACGGATAAAGAAAATGACGGCTACTGCCGTTATCATCATCAGGACGGCAATAGCGAGCTTTGCCGTGAAGGGAACTGAAGACCTTGACTTGATAATTTCCTGCGACTTGTCGGATGAAGACTGCTTCGCTATTGCGATGCTGTCTTCCACCTGCTGTGCAGCTGCGGACTCCTCCTTTTCCTCTTGGGAAAGGTGAAGTCCGTAGAGCCTGAGAGATGACGGCTTGCCGTGATAAGATGGAGGCTTTGCCTTATCATTGGACAGGGGCTTGCCCGATGGATAGCTTTGGTCGGAACATTGAGGGGTTGCCGACGTGTCGACACCCCCGAATGTGAAGACGCAGCTATCGAATGAAAGGGCGGTAAGCCTCTGTAGGGAACTGAATGAAAGATTCTGAGCGGATCGCCATTGAGCTTGCGAAACGGCGTTTCGCTCACTTTCATTGGAGGACGATGCTGTCTTTGTGCTCTTGCATGACAGTACAAATGCACAAAGAATAAGGATTAGGATATGTTTCATATCGTAGGGTTTAGATGATGGCATACTCTGCCGTGGCATCGAATGATGGACACGCTTTGGCAGCGAAGTCGCGATGTCCTCGGATTTTGGCATTAGGGAACTGCACTCTGAGTTTACGAAGAAGTGCCACCAATGCGGATTTCTGCTCCTCCGTGCGAGTATCCTTAGGGTGTTTGCCGTCGGTGGTCAAGCCACCGATATAGCAGATTCCTATGGAATGGGCGTTGTGCCCTTGGCAGTGCGCTCCCACTTGTGCGAGCGGTCTGCCATGATGCACAGAGCCGTCGCGGTAGATGACGAAGTGATATCCGATTGAGGCAAAGCCTCGCTGCCGGTGCCAGCGGTCGATGTCTGCCGTGGTGAAGTCCTTGCCTTCAGGCGTGGCAGAGCAATGGATGATGATGAGGTCAATCTTGCGCATTCTTCTCCTCCTTCCGTTTCAGCTTGTCGTCGAGGTACGAGCGTAGTTCTGCATACTTAGTCTGTATGTAGATAGTGACACCGAAGATAGACCCGGCGTAGATAAGACACTCTGCGAATACACCCAGGACAGACTCGTGAATCTGTCCGGTGGGCGGTACGATGAATCCTGCGACAGCGAGGAGAAATCCACCGATGAGCATAGCTATGGCAGATACAATCTGCACGTTTTCCTTAGTTTCTTTTGTCATAATGAATTGTCTTTTGAGAGTTAATATGATGTGGTTATCTTTGTATAAGATAAGCTGCATCTCAGCATAACAATCAAGCACGCTTGTTGTTCTGCATTCGATTTGCATTATCTTTGCGATTGAGTTGTGGTCGATTGGACCATTGCTCTTTGGCAGCGTGGTGTCGCGAACACCATTTTGCATCCGAGCTGTGGTGGCCTCCTTGCGGAGAAACCATGGCTCTTTTCGTTTACATACTGAAATTGAAGGTGAGTTTGTAATTGTTGCTACCATCAACTCTATCAGCTCTTGCAATTACCTTGAACTCAGCGAGGTTAGTTCGGAGTTCTCCGAACTGGAACGGACCGTAATCTTTAGACTTCTTGTAAAATCCGATGGCGAAGCGGAAATGTCGGTTGATACCGAGAATGTTAAATGAGCGTTTGCCAAAGTAAATGCGGACTTCCAAAAGCTGTTGCGTTTCGGGGTCGATGATAGCACGGCAGTCGCTGAACAACACATTAGGCTTCGTAAAATACTTGCCATTGTCCGGGTCGCCCTCCTTATCCAGTCGGAAAGAAATCTCGTCGCCATTATTCACACTAATCTTTCGGTCGTCATAAAAGCGGTTCCAGCCACGTCGCCGTGGAAGATACTCACGCACACCGTTTTCATCCTCCTGCTTGCGACTTGTACGCACCGAGTGTCGGAAAATGACCGGTGTAAGCCCTTGCCGGATATAACGGTGGGCATCCTGTATCACGAGAGTGCTGTCAGTGATGATACATTCAATGTGCATCTGCGTAGCCTGTTTCATCGTGGCAAACTTCTGAATGTCAGTTTGCAACGATTTTATCTGCGACGCAACTGATTTGAGGTCATATTGAAGAATTTGTATGCTTTCAGCGTTGTTCCCGATTTCAATGTTGTTCTTTGAAATGCGCAGGCTCAGACTCTGAGTAGCCTTTTGAAAATTCACAAGAGCCTCCTGCACCTTATTCATAGAAGCGATGCATGAAGATAGCTCGGACTTGCATTTGTTCAAGTCCTGCACCTGCTGCGCACGCATGACACCGGCACGCTCGGTAGTGGCTTGGCGTATGAGAATGGAATTGTTTGCAATTTGATTGATGCCAGTAGAGAGGTTCGCCTTTCCCAACGTGAAATACACGTTGTTGCGGTCGTCCGAGCCGATGGTGAGCGATGTCAGCACATAGCCGATGCGTGCAAGATCCGAGCGCCAATTATCAAGGCGACTCACGTCCGTCTGCAGAGCAGCTTTGCCCAAAAGGTCAGCGATTTTCTGCAACAGTGCGCCCAGAACTTCGGGCGTTATAGCCTCTTCGCGCGTCTCGCTGCGAAATGAGGTAATGAGAGATGTTATAGATGAAATGTCAGCCATACTTTTGCTTGTTTTCAGCAAAGGTATGGCTGACTTTTAGATGGAGAAAAGACATTGTTAGTGATTGTAGCGCACATACTTGTCGTCGAGTGCCTGAGCGACGACACCGACGAACTCATGAGCGATGTTGTCGGAGAGGAAGTCACGGAGGTTCATGACGGAAGCGTAGTACTTACGGCTGAACCAGGGCTTCTTCTTGCGCTTGCGTTCACGGCCGATGTCGCCCTTGTTTCCACGAGGAATCTCCTTGCCCGTACCGAAGTTCTGCCAAAGGCCATATTCGAGGAAGGACTGGCTTAGTCCTAACTCAATGAAACGACCATCCGCACGGACAGGGAGGGACTTGGGGCTGTGAAGCAAACGTCCGGTGTCGATTACACCGAGGAGAGTCATTTGCTCACGCCATATTTTGAGCATCGTATCGTTGAAGGCAAGAACGAACTTCTCACGTTCTTGCAGTTGTGGGTCATTGCCATTCAGTGGGGTCATAACGTAAATCGGTATAAGTGTCAACGGCTATTTGAAAGAAAGCACAGGCGCAGCCAGAGAAGAAGTATTGGTCGATTTCCTGAAAGGAGATACGCGAGTCGAGATAGATATTATGCTGCTCCTGCTTCGTCTTTTCGAGGATTAGCTTGCTCATAAACTGTCGGAACAGCTCGCGCATGGTGTCCATGCACTGCTGGCGTGCTGCCATGTCGTCGATGGCGTGGCGCATGGCGAGGAAGACCGTCTTCACTCTTCGAGTGTGCGGACTATTGTTCATCTCGATGTAGCCTTGGCTTATGTCGCTGACGGCAATGATAGCCGTGGCGGACTGTAGCTGCTGCAAGGCTTCCTCGAAGCCGTCGAGTCCGCTGACCTTTGCGAAGACAAAGTCATGGGCCTTGGCGAACTTGTTTGTTTCTGTGAGGGATGCGAAGAAGGCTGTGACATCCCAATTGATATTCTTGTCTATCATTTCGTTTGTCGTTTGATGTCTTCAACTTCTTTAGCCTTAGCGTCGAGTTCTGTGAGTGCTCGCCATGTGTCCATAGAGAGCACCGCTTCCTCTTTGGTGATGTCACCTCCAGTAAGCACACGGATCTGTGCATTCATGGCAGTCCATAGCACCTCGCCGATGGGCGGTGCATAGCCAAGTAGGTCTTCTGAAGAACTGGACATTGGCTGCAGGAAGTGCGGAAACAGACGGGCGAAGTAATGCTTCAGCGACGAGAACCAATAGAAGGCGTTGAGCAAAAGCGGTGTTGTTAGGTGACGCGACTTGACCTTTGGGTACAGAAGCGTGGCGAGGTCTTTCAATAAGGCATCGTTCTTGGTGTGGAGAAAGCCCTGATAGTAGTTGTCGGCAGAGATGAACGTCGAGAACGGCACGCCATGGAAGTCGGCTTCGATGGCAGTGGTTCTTCAGATTTTTGTGATGCGAACCGGCAACGGAGCGAATTGCAGTAAGAATTCCAAAGATGCCGTAGCTGCTTGCACTTGTCTGATGGTCAGCGTTGTTTCCTGCTTGGGCGTATGGCGCTGCTTCACAAGATAGCTGCCGTCATGCGTCTTGCATAACACTCTTAGGTCTGCCCATTTGAACAGACAGAGCGTGAGTATTTCTTCCATGGGCAAATCATGCGAGAACTGCGTGAAGAAATATTGAAGTTGGCTGTCAGATAGTGACTGCCAATCTGTGGGTAGAGATAAATCGAAAAATGCTTCCATACTGCGAAAGTACGGAAGCATTTGGGTTGGGGAAAAGACAAGGGACGCATTGAGTCTTTAATTCTTCGATTCTTCTTATGATTTATATATCATTTTGAATTTGCTTTTCATTAGTTTCGTGTTTCTTGGCGACACCTACAGCATCCTCATATACGATTCTAAGATTTGCATATTTAGTCAAACTGACAGAGATTATTCCTGTCGAGGTCTCCCAATATGATGCATATGTACACTTTTCTAATTTTAATGCTTGTAGTTCATATCCGTCTCCTTTATAATATGGTTTACTAAAAAATTCAAAATGGTCACTTGGTATACCATATTTTATTTTAAATTGTTCAACCATATCATCATAAAATGATGAAAGCGAAGAGAATGTTGATTCTTCTGGATAATCTACAAGTATTTTCCAAACCAAATTGTTTGTTGACACAATATAAACTTCGACTTTTGAACCTGCAAATTTTCCAACCATTTCAAGAACATTCTCATTGATTCTTGATTTGCGTACAAAACCTTTTGATTTCAGCTTAGTTTCAAATTGCAACTCTGTTCCGTTTATAGGTATTCCCATAAACTTCATGTGTTCTTTTTCTTGTGCCATTGTAACACAAGAAATAAGCATAAAGAACAATGCCAATATAAAATTCTTCATAATTATATGTTTTTAAATATTTCTGCTGGTAAAGGTAACACTTTTTTATTATAAACAACAGAAAATTATATTATTTTTTTCAGAAGAAATACCCTCCACACTCCTTTTTATTTTTATATCCGTAGCTCTCGAAGAGCGTTGCGGTGTCGGAAGACTTCCATTCTTGGAAGATGTTGGAGGGCTGGGTGCGGATGAAGTTTACCGTGTCTATGATGCTCGGTATGGGATATTCGTCAGTGCGGAGGATGGAAAACTCGATGGCGAAGATGCGTTGGTAGAGGCAGCGGTACTTGTCGGGAAAAGCGAGAGAATCCCATGCGGAGATGATGTTGGCGGTGCGGAGGGTGTCCCTGAGGGGCTTTGAGAAATAGTCGGCTTCAAGGCGTTGCTCGATGGTGAGGAGCTGGGCGTGGACTTCCTGGTAGTGCTGCCAGATGTGGTCGGTAAAGCCGAGCTGGTGGATGGTGTCGAGGTTGGTGAAAAGGGTGGCTGCAAAATATTCGTACTGCGTGGATGCTGTCCAGTGGTGGGCATCGGGAAGCATGGTGAGGATGATTTGGAGGGTGTCGTCGCGTTGTTTTTCGAGAGACAGAAGAAGCCTCTCGATGCGCTCCTTCGATGCCGGTATCACATTCTGATTGCTGACAATGCCGAAGCCGTTAGGCGTAAGGATAAGGTCGAGCTGTGGCACAGCGTGCAGCATCGCCTCTCAGCCGTGATGATACGGCAGTAATGCAGGATCGGTGTGCTGTCGGAGTACGAGCGGATGCGACTCATCGTGTCGGACGAAACGAAAGTGTCGGTAAGCCATTGCTCCGCCTGTAAGAGGTGATACTGTATCTTGTCGAAAAGAGATAGCTCACCAGCAACTGCTTTGAGCGTGTTGGGAACGTACTTCTTTAGAGTATCGTTGTCATTTATCAGCATTGCCATTGTCTTTGGATTTATTGAGTGAAACTTGCTTTGCGTCCTTATTTTCATCAAGCGTGGTGAGCTGGATGAATTGGCAGTCTGGTTTGACCGCTGTCCACTTGTTGAAGCGGATGATCAGTCGGTGAACGGAAAAGAGAAGGTCGTGGTACGGCTTCTGTAAAGCCTGGGCGATGGTGTAAAGCTCTCGCTTGTCGCTGCCGGAGTTATTGGTCTGCGACTTGCCCGGCACCGAGCCTACGAGGTTAGAATGGACACGCATGGTGAAGCACATCATATTGATGGCTTCGACAATGTCCGTCGCCCAGTCGCCACCTTCTTTGTCCGTCTCGATCTTGTTGATGACCACGTCGTGCTGCTCCTCGCCATTCGGTGAAACGTAGAACGTGGAGAAAAGCACCTTTCCGCTGTTCTCCATGCCAGTGAGGAAGTTGATGATGTTGTCCTTCTCCTGGTTGACACGTTCCTGCTGCTTGACACGATCCGTGATGCCCTCGACCTTGAAGATGTTGTTCCAAAACGAGTTGGCAATCTCGATGTGGTATTTTATGGGTGCCGAGTTTCGGAGCTTCGCTTCCTTAGCGATGCCGATGAGCTGCTTGATGTTGAACCACTTTCCTTTGAAAAGAGCTGCGTAGTACGGTATTGGATAATACGTATTGTCGGGCGTAGGAATACGACTGACAACAGCGAACTTCTTGATTTTCTTCCCTCTGTTCTGAAGGTCGGTGAATGGCGACTGTGGATTGAGAAGTTCGATGCGCTCAATGTCCTCAGGACTGACCGTATTACGCCAGTTGGCATAAAGGATATAAGGTATCACGCCCGACTTGTCGGCAGGAGCAAAGCGGACATAGCACGCCTGTTTGCGGACGATGCGGACAATGCGACTGGCATCCTCATTGAGGATGATCACGCTGACGCAAAAGCCGAAGTGCTTGAAGTCCTGGCACACGCCGAGAAAGTAACTTGCGAGGTCGTTGTCCAGCACGAAGTCATCCACTTGCGCTTGCACTTGTGCGGCGGCAAGCTCTGTGTCATAAACAAGTCCGCTGCCATAGCAGACTTCAGCATTGAACATCTGGCAAGTGCTCATCGTCTCGTCAGACTCGATGAGGTCAATGATGTTGTACGGCATCTGATTGTCGCCTCCCCACGGGATGTACTTCATCTTGTCGTTGATGATGATTGGTGCGATGTTGTGCTCCTCCTTGAAGACTTCACTGGTCTTAGGGAGGAAGGCTGCGGAGGCGTGGGCGCCGGGGATGGTGACAACGGATGTTGGGGGAATAAATGAAAAATCGCTCATATCTTGCTTTTTTAGGGCAAAGATATGAGCGATTGGGAGGTGGGGAAAAGACAAGGCTAATTCTTAATTTCTTAGGAATTATATGCTTTTATATTAAAAGGCTAATCTTTAATGCGTGAAAATCAATCGTGGTTTATACGAAAAGTTCTATAATAACGTTATTCCATTAAACCATCTGGGTGTAATATATGATTAACTAATAATTTTAGACAAAATCCTAAAATCCGCAACTATCATCCAATACACGATTAAGGGTAGATTTATGAGTCGT
>ERZ839489.1343-NODE-1343-length-15905-cov-18.668580_pt1 | contig 15905 bp, 11 predicted proteins | sample MGYA00519938_ERZ839489 | MGnify/ENA primary metagenome ERZ839489 (study PRJEB31850, sample SAMEA3708846) | human gut metagenome | biome: human gut; feature: human-associated habitat; material: faeces | place: China | collected 2014 ... | reverse complement strand
ATTTCACAGCCTCACTTCGCCATAGCCTGCACAATACCGCGCGAGCAGTCCATCGAGATGACCATACCGTCCTTCAGCGTGCGGGTGGCGTTGGTGGCACCGACGATGACAGCCTTGCCAAGCGTCAGACCGACAATAGCGGAATGGCTGTTGGCACCGGCCTCCTCGGTGATGATGCCGGCTGCCTCACGCATGAAGGGCAGGGAATCATTGGTGGTAAAGGGCACAACCAGAATCTGGCCGGGCTTGAATTTCTTAGTGGCCTCGGCAGCGTTGCGGCAGACACAGACCTCGCCCTTGGCGTTGTGCTGGCCAATGCCGACACCAGCCAGCAGGGAGTCACCGACCATATGGACCTTGATCATGTTGGTCGTGCCGGAAACACCAACAGGGACACCGGCGGTCACAACGACCAGATCACCGTTCTGTACAAGACCGGCGTCCTGTGCCTTTTTGACGGACATGCTGATCAGTTCATCGGTGGAGGTCGCGTAGTCCATCAGCAACGGGGTGACACCGCGATAGACATTGAGCTGACGGCGGGTCGTATCGTCCAGCACGCAGGCAATGATCTGGGTGTCAGGACGGAAGCGGCTCAACAGGCGGGCGGTCTCACCGCTCTTGGAAGCCGTGATGATGGCGGAAGCGCCGATGTCTGTAGCAGTGGTGCAGGCGGCATGGCCGACGGCAGCGCTGATGTTCAGGCGGCTGTTGTCCGTACCGGAGTGGTGGACCAGACTGTCAAAGCTGGAGTCTGCCTCGGTGGTTTCGGCAATCGTAGCCATGGCCTTCAGCGCCTCGACGGGGTACTTGCCCGCGGCGGTTTCACCGGAGAGCATGACCGCGCCGGTGCCGTCGTAGATGGCGTTGGCCACGTCGGTGATCTCGGCACGGGTCGGGCGGGGGTTGACGATCATGGAATCCAGCATCTGGGTAGCGGTAATGCAAATCTTACCGGCGCTCATGGCGCGGTCGATCAGGTGCTTCTGGATGGCCGGGATCTCGGCAAAGTCGATCTCAACGCCCATATCGCCGCGGGCAACCATGATGCCGTCGGCCACGGTCAGAATCTCGTCAATGTTGTCGATGCCCTCCTGGTTCTCGATCTTCGCAATGATGCGGATCTTGGAGTTGTGCTCGTCCAGAATGTGGCGGATATCCATAATGTCCTGCGCGTTGCGGGCAAAGCTGGCGGAGATCAGGTCAAAGCCCTGCTCGATGCCAAACAGAATATCGCTCGTGTCGCGCTGGCTCATATACGGCATGGACAGATGCACGCCGGGAACGTTGACGCCCTTCTTGGTCTTGATGATGCCGTCATTGCAGACCGTGCAGACAATGTCTGTGTCGCCGACCTCGTCAATGCGCAGCTCGATCAGACCGTCGTCCAGCATGATCCGGCCACCGGGCTTGACGTCGTGGGGCAGCTCCTTGTAAGTGACGGAGCAGATTTCGTTCGTGCCCTCTACGCTGCGGGAGGTCAGGGTGAACTTCTGGCCGGTGGTCAGCTTCTCCACACCGTTCTTGAACTCACCCAGACGAATCTCGGGACCCTTGGTGTCCAGCATACAGGCAATGGGCAGATCCAGTTCCTTGGAAAGGGCACGCACCTTGTCAAAGCGGCCCTTATGCTCCTCATAGTCGCCGTGGGAAAAGTTGAAACGGGCAACATTCATGCCATTTTCCATCAGCTGACGCAGGATCCCCGGCTTATCGGTAGACGGACCCATCGTGCAGACAATTTTCGTTTTGCGCATAAAACATATCCTCCATAAACATTCCACATATTTATATACTTTGGCAAACCTTAGCGGTATTATACTACAAGTCAGCCCGGGGAAACAAGAGGGAAAAAATTGCGGACAAAAATTTTACCATACATTTATTGCTCTTTTACAGGTGGTGTGCTCTGCATTTCGTGTTTACTTTTTGGCAGCTTTACGGTATAATAGCAATAATAATAAATGTATACAACCCTACACAGGAGAAAGATTATGGCAAAACGCGTATTTTTGATCGTGCTGGACAGCTTTGGCGTTGGCGCAGAGCCGGATGCGCCGCAGTTCGGCGATGCCGGTACAAACACACTGGCCGCTATCGCCGGTCATCCCAATTTCAAGGGAGAGAATCTGGCAAAGCTTGGCCTTTTCAATCTGGACGGTGTGACCTGCGGCAAGCCGGAGACAGCGCCCGTTGCCAGCTTTGCCCGCCTGCGCGAGGCAAGTGCCGGCAAGGATACGACCATCGGCCATTGGGAGATTGCGGGTCTGCTCAGCGCTGAGCCGCTGCCCACCTTCCCGGACGGCTTCCCGGACAGCCTCATCCACGAGTTTGAGGAAAAGACCGGCCACAAAGTCCTCTGCAACAAGCCCTACTCCGGCACGCAGGTGCTGAAGGATTACGGCGAGCAGGCCATGAAAGAAAACGCCCTTATCGTCTACACCAGTGCCGACAGCGTATTTCAGGTGGCCGCCAACGAAGAGCTGGTGCCGGTGCATGAGCTGTACCGCTACTGCGAGATCGCCCGCGAGATGCTCAAGGGCGAGTACGGCGTGGGCCGCGTGATCGCACGCCCCTTCCTGGGCCACACTGCGGATACCTTCTACCGCACCACCAACCGCCACGACCTGAGCCTCAAGCCGCCCCGCGCTACCATGCTGGATCTGCTGAAAGATGCTGGCAGGGATGTGATCGCTGTGGGTAAGATCTTTGACATCTTCGACGGTGAGGGTGTGACCGAGAAGATCAAGACCACTGGCAACACCAATGGCATCGCCTTTACCAAGGCCCTGCAGACCCGCGACTTTGAGGGCCTTGCCTTTGTGAATCTGGTGGACTTCGATATGCTCTACGGCCACCGCCGCGATGTGGCAGGCTATGCCGCCGCTGCCACCGAGTTTGACAAGTTCGTGGCCGACTTCATCCCCGGAATGCGGGAGGGCGATCTCCTCATGGTCACCGCTGACCATGGCTGCGACCCGTCCTATACCAAGACCACCGACCACACCCGCGAGTATGTGCCGTACCTGATCTGCGGCAAGGGCGTGAAGCCTGGCGTTGACCTTGGCACCCGTCTGTGCTTTGGCACCATCGCCCAGACCATCTGCGAGTATCTTGATGTGGATGCTTCCTCTCTGGACGGCAAGAGCGTCTGGAACGAGATCAAGGCATAATGATTTTATAGAATGAGAAAGCCGCCTGCATTGGTTCAAGATGCAGGCGGCATTTTTATGCAGTTTATCGGCACGGACTTTCTGGTGAAAAAGCAAAACAGGAAATGACCGCAGTCGTTTCCTGTTTTGCAAATAAAATAATATTTCCGCTATAGAGTCCGGAGCTTGCGCAGAGGATATTTCAAATCGTCAGGCCGCGTCGTTCTGCTGCGAAGCAGCATCCTGAATGGCACCCCAGATGGAGGAAGCCGCATTGTAGATGGACGATGCAGCCTGTTCCACCTCTTCCTGTGTGGGCAGGGAGATGGACGGTGCTTCTCCGGCCGTATCACCGCTGCCGGTCTCGCCCTCGGCGGGGACCTCCGGCTCCTGCGGCTGGGTGTCGGCAGGCTGCTCTGCAGGCTGGTCAGCCGGGACGGTCTCTTCCGGCAGGCTGTCGGCGGGCACTTCCTCGGGAACGCTCTCCGCAGGCACCTCCGAAACGGCAGCGTTCGGGTCGGTGGTGGGGGTGAACACCTCGGTCTTTTCCGGCTTCTGGGTGGTGTCGGCAACGGTGCCCTCACCGCCTAGCACGGACGCGATCATTTCCCTGGCCTTGCTCACAGAAGCATCATCCGGTTTCATGACGTAGAGCTTCTGTCCCTTGGCAGAGTAGCACTTGGTGCTGCTGGAGCTTGTGCCGGTGACGGTATAGCTTTCAATATCCCACTCGGCAAAGTCGCTCAGCTGCATCCGCACCAGCGCACTGATCTGATCCTGTGAAAAGCTGGTGACGAAGCAGTCGGCTGCGGCATCCATGATCTTGGAAAAGCCCATCAGCAGGGCAGGGGACTTGATCTTGTTCAGCATGGCATCGATCACCTTCATCTGGTTGATGCCGCGCTGGATATCGCCGGATGCAAAGGCGTGACGCTCACGGGCAAAGGCCAGAGCGGCCTTGCCGTCCAGATGGTTCCAGCCCTCCACAAAGGTGGTGGGGTCATAGTAGCCGGGGCTGCCCACAGAAGTGAACGCCTGATCGGAGTAGACATCCACGCCGCCCAGCGCATCGATGATGCTGATGAAGCCCGCAAAGTTGATGCGGATGTAATGGTCCACATTGACGCCGTACAGATTGCCCAGTGTGGCCATGCTGGTTTCCACGCCGTACAGACCGGCGTGAGTCAGCTTATCCTTGCTGTCAGTGCCGGCAAGGTCTACGTAGTAGTCGCGCGGGGTGTTGATCAGGGCCACCCTCTTGGTGACAGGGTTCACGGCAGCAAGGATATTCACGTCGCTGCGGGCATTTTCGGTCAACTCGCCGCGGGTGTCCACGCCGCTGAGGTAGATCACAAACGGCTCCTTGGTGATCTTGTTGGCCTCGGCACCGGTGAGCAGGCCAGAGGTCATGCTGCCCAGGGCAGAAAGGCCCTGCTGGGCCCAGAAGCAGCCCAGCGCCATGGCAGCGCACAGGAACACCGAGAATACCCGGGCCACCTTGCCGGGAACATTGTACTCCTGACAGCGCTTTACCAGCAGCCACAAAAGCGCCAGCAGCGCGGCCAGAATGACCAGATACAGCACCGGCAGCATCTGGGTGCGCCACAGCTGCACCAGTGCCAGAATGCTTAAAATACCTTGTAAGATCAGCAAAATTTTCCCCCACTTGGAAGGTACTGCCACGGCTCCATCCACGGGCGGATGGGCCTTGGGCGGTACGGGTGTGTTGTGGCCGCTGCGCGGCGGCTTCTGGGGAGGCTGGGCCGGAGGCGGTGTGCTGGGCTGTTCCGGCGGCAGCTCGGAAAAAAACGCCGAGCTGTCTACCTCGATGGGCGCAGTATCCTCAGAGCCTTCCTTGCGGCTGATGTGCCGCAGAGAACGGTAATCTTCGTGGGAACGATCGTTTTCATCCATCATTCAAAACCACTCCTTTTTGTCAGGAAACAGGTACAATGGTCAGCACTGCACGGGCCGGAAGGCAGGTGGCGGTCTGATCTTCGTTGGAAAGCCAGCCAAAGCCTTCACAGATGTGATCCGGGCAGGGCGAATCCACGAACCGGGCTGCACCGTCCTTGATCTGAATGTGGACGGTATAGTAACCGGTGTCCACATCATAGGTCTCATCCACGTCCAGCGGCAGGTTCATGGTGGAAAGGTTGTTGCCGTTGTCGGTCAGGTCCGCAAAAACATAATCACCGCCCGCCATCTCGATCATCTGGGCCACATAGTCGCCGCCCTTGCGCACATTGGCAAGGTTGTTGGCTGTGATGGAGAAAAAGGCACAGCGCTTGCCGGTAGGAGCCTGCCCGGTCAGCGGTGCAAGGCGCTCCACCTGCCGGGCAAACTCCTGTTCCGCCAGCTCCTCTTTCCCCAGCAGGATGCCCCAGAACTTGAGCCATTCCAGCCGGGCCAGCGGGCCGCTCTCATAGCTGGAGCGCTCCACCAGCACCGGGATGCCGAACCGTTCCAGCTGCTCCTTGACCTCCGGGGTGTGGTAGATCATGGTGTTCTCGATGGCAAGGCCGCAGTTGGCCGCAAGGATCTTTTCGTAATCCGGGGCGCTGTACTTGCCCGCATAGGCAATGCGCCCGTCCTCCATGGCGGCTCTGGCCTCATCCAGATACCATCCCTCCGCCTGGGTGCCGGAAAGAGTCACACTGTCCAGCCCATCCAGCGCGAGGAACAGGTCCATCACCGAGGTGGAGACAAGGTAGATGTTCCGGATGGGCTGACGCAGCACCGTCACGCTCTCGGGCAGGCCTTCCACTTCAGCGGCATCCTCCGGGGTCACAAGGAACTGCTCCCCCGATTCGGTCAGGGTCAGCATGGTATAGCCGCCCTCATAGCAGTCGGCAGTAAATTGTGTGGCGTAATCCAGCGGACAGGCATGGTCAAAGACCAGTTCTTCTGTGCTGGCGGGAGCCGTTTCGGAGGCGGCGCAACCCGATAGGGCCAGTACTGTAGCAGGCAGAACGCGCAGGAATTGTTGTCTCGTCAGTTTCATCAGTTCAGCGCAAAGGTCAGCGTATACTCGATCTCATGGGGGGTGCTCATGGCTACGGTATCGGCAGTGACAGTCAGCGGGGTGCCCAGTGCAGAAACAGGGATCTCAAAGGTGGAGTTGCCCTCGGTGTTGGTGGGCAGATACTTCTCACCGTCCACGATCATGTAATCATAATTGGGGCTGCTCCACAGGATGACAGCGGTCATTTTTCCGTCCGCCACGGTCAGGGCGGCAGGGCTTTCCACGGTGGCACGGCCAGAGCCGCCCTCCAGGGTCACATTGACGCTGTATTCACCGTCCGCAGGGGTCTCGGCGGCTTCTTCCGTCTTGGGCTGTGCATTGCGGATGCTCACGGTGTGGTCATACCACTTGCCCTTGGTCCCGAGGAGTGCCAGCTGGAAGTCCTCGTCCACAGCGGCCACGGGGATATCATAGCCGTAGACCTCCTCCGAGGTGCCATCAGAGTAGGTGACGGTGTCGGTGGTGGGCAGCAGCCAGTCTGCCTTGTTGGCCTCGGCATCGGCAGCCATGCCAACATACAGGTTGACGATCTTCTTGGAGGACAGACTGACATGGAAGGTCATCTGCCCGTTCTCCACGGTCAGGGTTCCCATGCCATCGCAGGCTTCGTTGGCGTGGAACATGCCGCTGTCGGTGTCGAACTCAGCCGTGTACACGCCGTCCGGCAGGGCGGCTTCGGCGCTTTCGGAAGCGGCAGCGCTCACGGCAGAAGCGGCTTCCGAACTGGCAGCAGAGGAAGCAGTGGAAGAAGCCCCGCCGCAGCCGGTGAGGACGGCGGCCAGCATCAGAGAAGCAACGGACAGGGAAACAAACTGTTTGCAGTGCATAAACAAAATACCTCAAAAATTCAGAATTTGAAATGGGAGTGTTTCTCCTCATGCGGGGAAGCTCTCCATAAAAAATGCCCGAAAAGATCTCTCCCTTCGGGCATTGGAATGCGGAATATTAGCCGTTCAGGGAATCAATGGCGGCTTTGGTGTGCTCAATGTAGCGCTGCTGGATGTCCTCGATCTCACCCAGACCGGCGATCTGGCACTCCACGGACGCGAAGTCGCCGGAGGCCTGGAACTGGCTCAGCCAGGAATCGTCATCCGCACCGGCCATATCGTTGTTGGCGTGGTCACCGGCAACGACCATCAGGGGGCGCAGGATGACCTTGGTGTAACCGGCGGCCTTGACCGCCTCGATGACGTTCTCGCAGGCAGTCTCCTCGGGCTCACCCTCCACCGTGCCGATGAACACGTTGCTGTAGCCCAGGGTCTGCATGGCGGTCTGCATCTGGCTGTAGCTCACCTTTGCAGTGTGGGAGGTGCCGTGGCCCATAAAGACGAAGGCGACCTTCTCCTCAGCAGCGGCCTCCAGGCTGTCGAAACCGGCATCCTTCACAGCGGCAGCGGTAACGGCCTTGGCAACAGCTTCCTTGTCGGCGTTGATGACGGCAGCGTCGGCACCGACCTCGCCCAGCAGGGGCTCGGCAACGGCGACGTGCTCGAACTTGTCCTTGTACTCGTCGATCATCTCCATCATCTCGTCGTACTCTGCACCGTGCATCAGGTGGGTGGGCTGGACGACCAGGTTCTTCACGCCGTTGGCCACAGCGCGGTCCAGAGCCTGCTGCATGTTGTCGATCTTCTCGCCGTCGCGGGCCTGAACATGGTTGATGATGATCTGTGCGGTGAAGGCGCGGCGGACAGACCAATCGGGATAAGCGGCCTGCAGCGCATCCTCGATGCCCTTGATATCCTTCACTCGGCTGTCGTTGAAGGAGGTGCCGAAGGAGACCACCAGCAGCTCATTCTCGCCGATGTCGTCCTGATTGCGGCTGTCGTCCTTGGAAGCATCACCGGTGTCGCGGCCAAAGTAGTCAGGGTCAGCCTCTTCGCCCTCGACCAGTTCCTTCTGGGCATCGGTCAGGGCATCCCATGCGGCCTTGGCGGCCTCGCACTGGGCATCGGTATCATCGGTGCGCTCCTGCACATAGATGGCATCGATCAGGTCTGCAACGTTCTTTGCGGCCAATTCGTCAGCCTCCTCGCCGGAAACCTCGCTGCTGGCAGCAGATCCTGCCGTGCTGGAAGCAGTGGTGCTGCTTGCGGCACCGCCGCAGCCGGTCAGTACACCGGCGCAGAGGGCCAGAGCGGTCAGAGCGGCCGCTGCTTTGTGGATGGTGCGTTTTCTCATTTTTGTTCGTTCCTTTCCTGTTTTTGAACATGATTTTTGCTGAACAGAAGGTACAGGAAAGAGTGCCCGGCAAAACAAAAGGGGCCTTTCTGCTTGCGGGATGGCAAAGCAAAAAGGCCCTTTTCAGTTTTTTCAGGCTTTTTGGGTACAACCAATTCCTCGTGATCTGGGGCTTGCGCCCCCGTACCAACAGCGGGCAGGTTTCCTGGCTGAAAGCTCAACATCCACCGCCGCCTTCCCGGAACACACGTTCCAGTGACCGGTGCAGCTGCACCCTGGCGGTAAACTCCCTTATCACAGTGACGAGATCGTGCGGGATTTGCACCCGCTTCCCTTTTAACATGCCTGCCCCCGGCCAGAGCCGCGGGCGGTACGCACCTGCTGTTTTCTATTCAGTTCGCTGTTCAGTATAACATACTCAACGGAGGAATGCAATCACCACTCCGGGGAAACTTCCGGGCCCACAGGCGGTGTTTTTTCCCCGATCAGGGCCACCGCCACATCGTTGACATTGGTGCCCGTTGCCCCGGTGATAATCAGGCCATCCACTGCTTTCAGGGCGTGGTAGGAATCGTTGTTCTGCAAAGCAGCGTATCCGCTCCAGCCCCCGGCCTCCAGCGCGGCAAGGGTATCCCCATCCACATAGCCGCCGGCGGCATCGGTGGGGCCGTCTGTGCCATCGCTGCCCACAGAGAACACCGCCGCGTTCAGCCCGGCAATGGCAGGCGCAGCCGCAAGGGCCAGCTCCTGATTTCTTCCGCCAAGCCCTTTTCCGGTCAGGTGAACGATGGTCTCGCCGCCCGCGATGTAGGCCAGCTTTTTCCCCTGCCCTGCCTGGGTGCGGACAATGGAGCCAAAAAAGCTGCCTGCTTCCCGTGCTTCGCAGCAGAGTTGGTCGGTCAGGAGAACCGGTTCATATCCCAGATTCCGGCAGGCACTGGCCGCGGCACGGCAAAGCTCCCGCACGCTGCCGGTGATCCGGGTGGTCACATTGTCCAGCGTTTTGGGCGTTTCCTGCGCCAGCAGGGCCCGGGCCTGTGCTGAGAGTGCCAGATGATACTTTTCGGCAACGGCAAGCGCCTGGGCGCAGGTGGAGGTATCCGGCACCGCCGGGCCGCTGGCGATCATATCCAGCGGGTCCCCCAGAATGTCGCTCAGCACGATGCTGAACACCTGCGCAGGGGCACAGCGCTGCGCGAACCGCCCGCCCTTCACACCGGAAAGCCGCTTGCGGATGGTATTCATCTCCACAATGTCGGCCCCGCTGGCCAGCAGCCGGCTCGTGATCTCCTGCAGCTCTGCCCCGGGAACGAGCGGCTGCTCAAACAGCGCACTGCCGCCGCCGGAAAGCAGAAACAGCACCGTATCCCCGGCAGTCAGCCCCTGCACCAGCTCCAGCGCCTTTTGGGTGGCCGCAAAACCGTTTGCATCCGGCACCGGGTGGCCCGCCTCATAGCAGGCCACCCCGGGGATCTCACCTTTCACATGGCCGTACTTGGTCACGACCACGCCGCCATCCACCCGGCCCAGCGTTTCAACCGCCGCATGTGCCATCTGCCAGGCCGCCTTGCCCGCCGCCACCAGAAGCACCCGGCCCTTCCCGGGCCGGAGATCATGCAGCGCGCGGCGCACCGCCTCATCCGGCAGAACAGCGTTCAGGCTGGAACGAAGGATCACATCCGCATCCCGGCGCAGTGCAGCATTCATAGACTCGCCCTCCTTGCAGCGGTACCCGCCCCTCCGGGACAGTGCACCGAAAACAGCCGAATAAAAAATCAAGACCGACGATCTCTTTTGAAATCGTCGGTCTTGTTCCAATCCGAGTGGCGAGAATCGAACTCACGGCCTCTTGAACCCCATTCAAGCGCGCTACCAAAACTGCGCTACACCCGGACACCTGATCGAGCTTGTCGCTCACAGCTCAATCAGTATACCCGAAGAATGGTGTTTTGTCAAGCACTATTTTCAAATTTCTTCTTCATTTTCGGCAATGGCCGTTGTGCTGCCCACCGGCTGCGAAAACTCCACCGTAGCCAGCGCCACAGCGAACACGCTCTGCGCACCGGCATCCAGCAGAGCCTGCGCGCAGGCCGAGGCCGTGGCTCCGGTGGTCAGGACATCGTCCACCAGAAGGATGCGCTTTCCCTCCACAGCCTCCGGCCGGGCCACCCGGAAGGCACCCGCCACATTGGCCAGCCGCTCGTCAAGGGAAAGTCCCTCCTGCCGCCGGGTGGAGCGGGCACGGGTCAGCACGTCCGTGACCACCGGCACGCCCACCGCCCGGGCAAGGGGCTGTGCCATCCGCTCCGGCACATTGTAGCCGCGCTTTTTGCTGGAGGCCGGTACCGGAAGGATGCAGTCGTAACCCCGGTCAAGGCCCGGCACCGGTTCGGGCAGGGGCTCAGAGCCGCACATTCTGATCTCGCTGCCAAAGAGCAGGCGGGCCATCTCCACGCCCAGCTCCACAGCTGCCCAGGGCGCGCCCTGATATTTCGCCCGCAGCACCGCGCGGCGGACAAGGCCGGTGTATCGGTAGGGCGCGGCTGCCCCATCCAGCCGCCCCAGGTAGTGCTCGGAGCCGCGCAACCGCATGGAGGGTGCACGGCGCAGCTCTGCCAGCCCATCGGTGCAGTCCGGGCAGGCAGGCCGGCTGCCCAGCACCCGATCACAAAAAGGGCAGCGGCGCGGGTAAAGCACCCAGCGCAGCTGCCGCAGTGTGCGGCTCAGGCCGCTGTAATAAAGCATCAGTCGTTCTTGACCGCAATGATGACGCGGACCTTTTTTCCGGCAGCGCAGCCGAAATTATCGTACCAGCCGGTCAGCTGGTAGCCGTCCGCATCCACCTGAGCCAGCTTGGTGGGGTAATACTGGCCCTTGTACCACAGGTAGACCTGCACATTGTCTGCCATCTCGTAGCGTTCATTGCCCGAGAGCACCGAGGCCGCGCCGACCTTGTCGATCTTCAGGGGCATCAGCTGCATCATGGCCTTGACAGAGCCGGTGGTCTCCTGCCGCACGGCAATGCCGCCCGCCAGCACCGGATACTTGATGGCTGTGGTGTAGCTGGCCACCGCGCCGTTGACGTAGCAGATATAGGTCGCCCCGCCGCCGATGTAATTGAAGATCTGCTTGAAGGGGGTGCCCGTGATCTCCGCGATCTGCTGGAAGCCAATGCTCATCAGGGAGCCGGTGTTGCTGGTCAGCTTCTGCCAGGCCGTGCTCAGGATATCGCCCGAGACGATGCCCCACAGGATCTCGCTGGTGGTGGGCACCAGCAGGTTGGACAGGCGGTCTACCGCCGTGGCACCGGTCACAGTGGTAGTGGTATCCGAGGCAGAGCCGGAGCCGTCGGTGCCGCCCGTGGCCGCTCCGGTGGTGGTGCCGCCCGTGGTCGTGGTGCCGGAAGCGGAATCTCCCGCCGCAATGCCGGTGACGAGGCTCTTCAGGTCAGAATAATTCATGGCCAGATTTTTTACATCGTCCAGCACGCCGTAGCTCCACAGGTCGCCGGTCACATCGTTCAGGATGAGCCGGTCGATCTGTCCGGCATCGTTGACGGTATAGTAGCGGACATCGAGGTCACTCAGTGTTACCCCCGATAGGCGGCTGGGACGAACCGTCCCAGCCACACCCTCCGAAGTTGTATCCAGAATCTCTACATCGTCGGCCAGGGCGGCAGCGCCCAGCGCAGTGGCATTGGTATTGATGGTGCCGTTGACGCGGCGGTCATCGATGTGCTCCACGCTCTCGCCCTCCGGGGTGACCTTGATCTCTACCAGCCACCCCTGCGGAAAATTCAGGCTCTTGTCCACGTTCACGGTGCGGGCAATGCCGTCGGTACACATGACGGAGACCTTCTGCAGAACATCCGCGCCGTTCTCTTCCACCAGACTGCGGGTGGCGGTCTGCACGACACCGTAGAACACGCTGTCGGCTTCCTCGCCGGTCACGATCCCGGCAGCCTCATTGTTCATGCCCAGCAGCAGGGTGACGACCTCGCCCACGCCGCCGCCGTTGAGGGAGGACACCTGAGAGGCCACCGCAGAGGAACCCAGCGTATAGCTGGTGCCTGCCACCGTTACACTGGTGGGGGCGCTGGCACTGGGCGAAACTGCCGTGATGCGGCCAGCGGCGCGGCGGGTATAGACCCACAGCGTCTGTAAACTCTCGCTGTAATAATACACATCGTATTTGTTCAGTTCCGCAGATTCCGACGCTTTATCGTTGCGGTAGACCATCTTGGGAACAAAGGGCAGCTGAACCGTATCGCCCGCCACAAAGGGGCCCTTCAGGCTCTTGAGCATGACGCTGGAGGTATCCACCTGACCGTTGGAGACCGTGAAACCCAGGCTGCTGCCGTAGGCACTGCCGCTGGCAGCGTTGGCTGTCAGGGCGTTGTAGAACAGCAGGGCGCACTCCTCGTAGTTGAGCACCTCGCCCTGGCTGCGGTCCACCTGATTGCGCAGGCCCAGCTCACTGGCCTTGTTCAGCTGTGCGTTGGGGAAGGAGCCGCTCAGGTCGGTCATCTTATAGCCCATCAGCTTGAGGATGGCCGTGACCGCTTCTTCCAGCGTCACGGCATTGTCGGGCCGGAAAGAGCCGTCGGTGTAGCCGTTCATCCAGCCGTTCTGCACCGCAATGCGGACATAGGGCGCATAGGGCGAAGTGCCGGGCAGGTCAGTGAACAGGGTGCCCACCGTGCCCTGAGAACCCACGCTCTCGCGGTAGGTGGAGTAGGACACCAGCATCCGGGCCAGTGCACCGCGGGTGACCACAGCGTTCAGGGCAGCCTGCTGGCTGCTGTCCATCGCGTTCAGCGTGATGGACAGCTGGACCGCCGTGTTGGCGTTGCCCGCTGCCGCTGCCGGCAGCACCAGCATCGACACGGCAATGCTCACCGCCAGCAGAAATGCAAGGATTCGCTTTTTCATGGAAAATCCTCCTTAAATAAGGGTTTCATCTATACCTGGCTCCCCTTATGAGGGAAGCTCCGCAAGGCGCTGGCAAAGCCAGACCGAAGCGGTGAAAGGTTTAATCATATCTCAGCGCTTCAATGGGGTTGAGCCTTGCGGCGCGCTTGGCGGGCAGGTAGCCGAACAGCACGCCGATGCCCACCGAGATGCCAAAGGCCACCACGATGGAGTTGAACGAGGGGCTGACGGTCACATCAATGTCGCTGGAGATCATGGGCAGAATGCGGTTTGCCGCCATGGACACGATATAGCCAAGGACGATGCCCAGCACGCCGCCCAGTGCAGAGGTGGTGGCAGCTTCCACCACGAACTGCGACAGGATCACCCGCTCCTTGGCACCCAGTGCCTTGCGGATGCCGATCTCTCGGGTGCGCTCGGTCACCGACACCAGCATGATGTTCATAATGCCAATGCCGCCCACCAGCAGCGAGATGCTGGCAATGCCGGTAAGGATAATGATGACCATGTTGATCATCTCGTTCATCTCTTCCAGCCACTCGCTGGCGCTGTAGATGTAGTAAGCGTTGTCGCTCTTGAGCAGGTCGTGCAGACCGCTTTCCACCACCGCCTTGGCTTCGTTGGCGCGGCTCTCGTCCTTCATGATCGCAACAAAGTTCTTGGCACTGGACTGGCTGGAGAGCCGCATGGCCGTGGTGTAGGGCAGATAGATGCAGTCATCGTCGGAGCCCGGCTGCAGGTTCTTGTCCGTCACCTTGGCGTTCAGCACGCCCACGATCCGGAACTTGTAGGCCCCCAGCTTGATGGTCTGGCCCACTGCGTTGCCGCCGTAGGCCACCCGGTTGAGGTAATCACCAATGATGCAGACCTGCTTGTTGTCCTTGATGTCCATGTACTGCAGGCCGCGCCCCTGGGCGAGGGTATAGTTTTTCATCTCGGTGTAGTGCTCGTCCACACCGTAAACACTGGTGCCGTAGCGGTAGGTCGTGGTGCCCGCCTTGGGGGTGTTGTTGCTGAAATCGATCTGGGGCGAGACTGCGGAGATGAGCTCCTTGTTCTTATCTGCGATCTTATACACATCCTCCACCGAGGCGGTGCGGGAGCCGTAGCCCCAGACCTGAATGGACAGGGCATTCGTGCCCAGTGCCGAAAAGCTGTCCCGCATGCTCTGGGTCATGCCGTTGCCCAGACCCACGATGACGATGACCGCCATGACACCGATGATGATGCCCAGCATGGTCAAAAAGGTGCGGAGCTTGTTGCTCCACACATTCTGGAGGGCCTGACGGAAGGTCTCAATGATCATTTGTTCCCCTCCTGTTCTGCCGGTTCAAAGTTCAGTGTCGGCTGGACGATGGCTTCCGGCGCGCGGGAGTCGCCATCGTAGACCACCTGACCATCCTCCAGCCGGATGATGCGGTCGGCCTGCACGGCAATGGAGTTGTCATGGGTGATAAGCACCACCGTATGGCCCTGCCCATGCAGGTCCTGCAGCATTCCCAGCACCTCGCGGCCGGTGTGGCTGTCCAGCGCGCCGGTGGGCTCATCAGCCAGAATGATCGCTGGGTTGCGCACCAGCGCCCGCGCGATGGATACGCGCTGCTGCTGGCCGCCCGAAAGCTGGTTGGGCTTGTTTTTCAACTTATCGCCCAGCCCCACCTGCTCCAGCACCTCGCGGGCCCGGCGGTGGCGCTCGGCGCGGGGGATGCCCGCATAGACCAGCGGCACCTCCACGTTTTCCAGCAGGTTTAATTTGGGCAGAAGATTATACTGCTGGAAGATGAACCCCAGCATCTCGTTGCGGATGGAGGCCAACTCGTTCCGGCTCATCTTGCCCACATCCCGGCCGTTCAGCCGGTAGGTGCCCGCCGTGGGCACATCCAGGCAGCCGATGATGTTCATGCAGGTGGACTTGCCGGAGCCGGACTGGCCCACAATGGCAACAAACTCGCCTTTTTCTATTTTCATGGTGATGTGGTCGGCAGCTTTTACCGTGGTGTCGCCCATCTGGTAATACTTGCAGACCGCATCAAATTCGATCAGAGCACTCATTCCATCCTCCCATCAGAAGATCATCATGCCGCTGCCATCGTCATAGTAGCTGTCGCTGCTCACGGAGCTGGGGTCGTAGGCGATGGTATCACTCTCGGACAGGCCGCTGGTCACCTGCGTATAGTTGTCGTCGCTGACACCGGTCTTGACCTTGACATACACATAGCCCTCCGGTGCGCTCATGGAATCATCGGCGTTCACGGCGCTGGGAGAATCCTGCCGCACCAGCACATAACCGCCCCGCACAATGGCGGCATTGGGCACGGTGAGCGCATTTTTCGCCTGCGCCACCACGATCTCGGCGTTGGCATTCATGCCCGGGCGCAGACCATCGGTCTCGTCAATGCGCACGGTCACCGGGTAGGTGGTGGTACCGCCGCTGGTATCACCCTTCATGGACACACGGGTGACCAAGCCCTCGTAGGTCTTATCCTTCACGGCATCTGCGGTCACCTGTACGGACTGCCCCACCTTCAGGCTGCTGACCTGCAGCTCGTCCACGTTGATGGTCATTTCCAGATAACTCAGGTCGTAGATGGTGCACAGGTCGCTGCCGGTGCTCAG
>ERZ839489.1332-NODE-1332-length-16051-cov-16.537572_pt1 | contig 16051 bp, 12 predicted proteins | sample MGYA00519938_ERZ839489 | MGnify/ENA primary metagenome ERZ839489 (study PRJEB31850, sample SAMEA3708846) | human gut metagenome | biome: human gut; feature: human-associated habitat; material: faeces | place: China | collected 2014 ... | reverse complement strand
TATCCGTTCCGGTCAAAACGACAGATCCTGATAAGAACCGGACTTTGCACTCTTGATATCTGTTCCGGTCAAAACGACAGATCCTTCTTCCTTTAACTCATCCATACTTTTTGCAAGCACATAGTGTCCTGAGGTATCCAGTCCATAATTCGGATTTCCGTCACTGTCCTTCTCTTTGATAAAATACAGGGATCCCGGCTGCCCCAGCTCACTTAAGATTTCATTCGCATCTGTCACACCAGGGATTTCGATACTGATCCGGTTATCCCCTTCCTGATAAACCGTTGCTTCTGTACTGTACTGTTCTACACGCTTCTGAAGCTTGTAGATTGTATCACTCATATCCTCCTTGGAAGGAGTATCCCCTTTTACCTGATAGGTAATACTGACTCCGCCTTCCAGGTCAAGTCCAAGCTTAATATTCTTTGCTGCCCCCGTCTGTCCTTTTCCAAATCCGACCACCGTTGTAAATCCAAGAAGTGCAATCAGCACCACGGTCAGAATCAGACTGATAATCCCTTTACTCTTCTTCATGATCTGCCATCCTCTCCTGATCAGCCAGTGCCGCCTTGATCATAATCGCACATTCCACACGCCTGCGCTCCATCTCACAACTTACCTCGTATGTATCATTGATCGTATGATGGAATTTATAAGAATTCGCCATACATCCGCCGCTGCAGTAAAATCTTGCAAAGCAGTTTCTGCACTTTTCTTTGGCGTACACGTTGCAGAGCTTGAACTCATCGCGCAGGGCGGTGTTGGTCACGCCGTCCCAGACATTGCCCAGCTTGTAATTGGGGTCGCCCACAAACTGGTGGCAGGGGTAGAGATCGCCCCACGGGGTCACGGCCATATACTCGGTGCCGGAGCCGCAGCCCGAGATGCGCTTGTAGATGCAGGGGCCGTGCTTCAGATCCAGAATGTAATGGTAGAAGGTGATCGGCTTGCCGGCCTTCTGGCGGCGCAGCATGTCGTTGGCCAGCAGCTCATACTGGTCAAACAGCTTGGGCAGATCCTCCTCGGTCAGCGCCTCGGGGGAGTCGGGCGGCGCCACAACAGGCTCCATCGACAGCTCGCTGAAGCCGAGGTCGTCCGCCATGTGGAACAGGTCCTTCGTAAAATCAACATTGTGATGCGTAAAGGTGCCGCGCATATAGTAGCCTGTGCCGCCGCGCGCCGCCACCAGCTTTTGGAACTTGGGCACGATGCGGTCATAGCTGCCGTTGCCCGCCAGATCCACGCGGAAGCGGTCGTTGACCTCTTTGCGGCCATCCAGACTCAGAACGACGTTGTGGCACTCCTTGTTGCAGAAATCGATCACATCGTCATCGATCAGCATACCGTTGGTGGTCATGGTAAAGCGGAAGTTCTTGTTGTGGATCTTCTCCTGCTCACGGCAGTAGGCCACCAGCTTTTTGACCATATCAAAGTTCATCAGCGGCTCACCGCCAAAGAAGTCCACTTCCAGATTGCGGCGGGTGCCGCTGTTCTCGATCAGGAAATCCATGGCGCGCTTGCCCACCTCGAAGCTCATAAGGGCGCGGTCGCCGTGGTAGCGGCCCTGGGAGGCAAAGCAGTAGGAGCAGCTCAGGTTGCAGGTGTGCGCCACATGCAGGCACAGCGCCTTGACCACGGTGCTGCGGTTCTTGAAGTCGAACGCCATGTTTTCGTAGACATCCGGGCTCCACAGCTTGCCGGCTTCCTTCAGGCTGGTCACGTCGTCGATGCACTGGCGCAGATCCTCCTCGGTCACGTCCGGGCGGCTGCCGTATTTTGCCAGCATGGCGGCAACGATCTCGTCGGCGGTGTGGTCGGGGTACATGGCAATGACATCATACGCCACCTCATCCACCACATGCACCGAGCCGCTGCAGGTATCCAGCACGATGTTATAGCCGTTCAATTGATACTGATGTACCATTTTATTCTCCATTCCATTGTTACATAAAAAAATGCCGCCCGGCAAAGGCGGCATCCGATTTGCAGAAATTACTTGTTGCTGTTCTCGCACTTCTGGTTAGCCACGCCGCAGGAAGTCTTGCAGGCAGACTGGCAGGAAGTCTGGCACTCGCCGCAGCCACCGGTCACAACGCTCTTGGTCAGGTCACGAGTAGCGATCGTCTTAATACGTTCCATAATTAAAAACCTCTCTAGCTCCAAATAGTTGATACGCAGAACCACCTGCGCATTGTTATCTTGATATAGGATAGCACGGTTCAGGGATTCTGTCAAGATTTTTGTCGCATCTTCTGCGGGCAGTATTTTGTAGGCTGTACAAAGACGAAGCCTTACCCCACCGGCTGATACTTTTCCAATATTGTATGCAGCCCCAGCTCCCGGGCCTTGCCCAATAAGTACCTGTAGCGGGCCAGAAGGGCCTGCCGCTCATAGATGTGCTGTTCGATGAGGTCGGTGTCCACCTCAAGGTCGAACATCATCTCGTTCCGGTGCAGGCAGAACAGGCACTCTTTCAGCTCCTCCTCCAGCTCCGGGTGGTAGCGCTCGTGTTCGGTGTCCCGCGGGATGCGGGGCGAAAGCAGGGTCTTTTCCTTTTGCGTGGTCTGGGTCATAGCAGTTCCTCCTCTTTGTGCGTCTTTGCTTCTTCTGATTTCCAGTATATGCAAAGAGCATGAGAAGGATGACGGAATCAAGCAGCCCGCAAGAACTCCTGCGAAAGTGCGTCTTTTTTTCGATTTCTGCAAAAAATTTCAAAAAAGCGCTTGACAAAGCGGCGCTTTTTCCGTATAATAGCACACGTTGAGCGGCTCACCCCGCAAGACAGACCCAAATTGATGGGGATTTGCATAGTGGTAGTGCGGTAGACTCTGACTCTACTTGTGGGAGTTCGATTCTCTCATCCCCAACCAAAAGACATCCGAACACTTCGGATGTCTTTTTTTGTTCTCTTTTTTTGTTCACAGAGAAAGCCAAAAAGAGCGATACAGCAAACGCTGTATCGCTCTTTTTACGTTAACGGTAATTAGTAATTCAGACCGAAGCCGCTGCGGTAGTAATTGCCGTCGGCATCGCAGTAGGCGTAGCTGCCGCCCTTGACGTTGGCGAGGATAGCGGGATCGATGTACTGATCCTTATCGTAGCCGGGCACGTCGTTGGGAGAGGCGCAGATCTCGCGCACCACACCGTCGATCTCTTGCTCGGTGATGGCAATGACGGCGGGGTCAGAGACCATGGTCAGGCTCAGCTTGCCGGTGGGGGCAAAGTCACCGCTGATGACATCGACCTGAGCGTTCAGGGCGTTGTTCAGGGCAACGGCGCTGACGGTGTACTGGATGGTCAGTGCATCGCAGTAGGGCTCCAGCTTGTCCAGCAGCCAGGGGTTGCAGACCACGCAGGTGCCAACCACCTTGCCGCCGCGGGCATGGATGGCATCGGCCAGTTCCTTGATCTTCTCCACGTCCTTCAGGGTGACAACGGTGACCTTGTTACCGGTCTTTTTCTGGCTCTTGTTGCGCTCGCGCTCGTCAGTGACGATCTCGCCCATCTCGATGACGGGCATTGCGTACTGGTTGAACACCAGACCGTTGCTGATGGGCCAGACGTGCAGGTAGAGCACATCGGCTTCCTCCGGGGTGGCCACCACGGTGTAGCCCTTCTTCTCAAAGGCTTCCGTCAGGGTCTTGCGCAGAGCGGCATCCTCGTCCGTGTTGCCCAGACCGGCACCCATGGCCTGTGCCATCTGTGCAAAGCCGGAGTCCACACCCTTGAAGGTGACGATGCAGACCTTCTGGCTCTTGGCCAGAGGCAGGAGCTTCTCGTGGTTCTTGACCAGAACAACAGCCTTCTGGTTGGCCTCGTAAGCCTTCTTCTTGGCACCGTCGAAGTTGTCCACGCGGGCCTGATCGGCCTTGTCGGGGTCAAGGTAGGGGTTATCCACCCGCTTGGTGCGGAACAGGCTCAGCAGACGGTTGTAGCTGGCACGGTCCAGATCTGCCTTGGGCAGCAGACCATCCTCCACCGCCTTGACGATGTTCTCGGGGTCGGTGTTGCCGCCGATGACATCGGTACCGGCAGAGATGGCCTTGGCGTAGCGCTCAGGCTCGGTGAGGTTCTCCACGCCGTAGATCTGAACGGTGGTGATGCCGGAGTCGGAGTTGACATAACCGTCAAAGCCCATCTTGTTCCGGGCCAGATCGGTGATCAGCTCCTTGCTGTAAGCGCTGGGCACTTCCTCGGTGCTGGTCACCTCGCCCCGGTAGGTCTGGGGCACAGCACGGCCATCGGTGGCAATACGGGAGTAGTCCGGCATGATGGAAGAGACCTTGTGGTCAAAGGCGCGCTGGAACGGGGGCAGATGATACTTTTCCATCGAGCCGGGGGTGCGGTAGATGCGCCACTGACCGATGGGCACATGAGGCTCAAAGCCATTCTCAGAGGGGGCATCGCCGGGGAAGTGCTTGATGGTCAGAACAACAGAGCCTTCGTTCAGGCCGTTGTCGCCATCCTGATAGCCCTTGACCAGAGCCTCGGCAATATCGCTGGTGACATCGGGACGCTCGCCGTAAGTACCGGAGGTACGGGGCCAGCGGGGGTCAGAGGTCACATCGACCTGAGGGCCGTACATGATGTTCAGGCCCTCGGCCTTCATCATCTTGCGGTCGGTCTGGGCCATCTCATAGACCATGTCGGTGTTGCCGTCGCCAATGACAGCCGCGCCGATGCCCAGAGAGTCCGGGTAACCGATGTTGATGGGGTTGGTGTGGAGAGAGTACGGAATGGCCACGCCGCCCTTGCAGGCCTCGTATTCCAGCATCTGGGTGCCGGCGTTGTGGTACAGGGCCACCATGCCGGCCTCGCAGCGCATGTCACCGCGGTAAACACCGGCGGCAATGTGCTTTTCCAGAACATGGCTGTCATCAATGCTGACGGTCATGCCGGGCAGAGGGCCGGGCATGGGCTTTTCACCGGGGTTGTGGTGCTTGTAGATTTTGCCCAGCTCCAGCTTGCCTTCGGCGTTGGTGGCCTCGGCACGGGTGGGTACCACAGGGGTGTTGAACAGGGTGTTCAGCACAAGGCCTGCCTGCTGATCCAGCCGCAGATGCTTGACCATATCCTCAGCGCGCTGCTCAGGGCTCAGCCGCCAATCCTTGTAGGGGGCCAGCTCGCCGCTGTTGTCCAGATCCTTAAAGTACAGGCCGTCCTTGACGATCACGCCGCAGGTGGTCACACCGATGTCGGGGCCGTTGACGTTGTGGAAGATGACCGGCTCAAGGTACTGGTCAATGATCTGCTCGCCCTCTTCCAGAGCGTAGGGTGCAGGGATCACGCCGTCCTTGGCCTCTGCCCACTGGTCGGCGCTGGTATACCGTATCTGCATAATGTTTCTCCTTTGTCTCTGTGCCTGCCACAGCACAGCTGATATATTACTTGCCTGTTTATTATACTTCCAGCGCAGATCGTTCGCAAGCAAACAAATAAAAAAAGTTACAAACTTTGGCGTAGTATACAAGGATGATCTGCCGGATTTGTGCAACTTTCCCCTATCCTGATCCACAAACCGGGTTCGTTTCCTGCTGACAATGCCACTTAAAAATAACCCTCTCCGTCAAAGCCTGCGGCGTTGACGGAGAGGGTCGTATCCTTAATTTACCAGATCATCTGGATGCGGCCTGCGCCGTACGGGTCCTCGTAGTTGAGCAGGTAGCCGGGGTAATCGGCCAGCGGGCTGTTGGCGCTTGCCAGATGCGGCAGACCGTTGGCATCCACGCCGCCGAACATGGCTGCATAGCTGGACATAACAAGGTAGTCCTCAGAGACATAGTCCTTGATGAGGGTCGCGCCATCGAACATGGCAAAGCCATCACCCAGATTGCGCAGGGTGTAGTTCATGCCGGCCAGAGCATAGGTGGCGTTCGGGTCAAGGGGCTTATAGGTACCGGTGGTCTTGTCGTAGATCTCCACATTGCTGACACGCGGGGTGGCGGCGCTGCCGGTCCAGACATTCTTATCGTTGGTCTGAACGGTGTTGGGGATCATGGGGTGGATCGTGTACCTGGCACCTGCCACCTGCAGGAAGCCGCCGTTCTCCTTGCCCTCAGCACCGGCAAAACGGGCACCAAACTCCAGAGCGTCCTGGATCTGCTGGCCGGTCACGGACATCAGGCAGGCCACGTTGCCAAAGGGGCTGACGGTCTTGCAGGTCTTGAAGCTCCAGGGGCCAGCCTCCACATCGGTGCGGATGCCGCCGCCGTTCATAATGGCGATATCACAGTGGAGCTCCTCGATCTCGTTGAAGTAGGTGTAGATGCCGTCGGCCACGAAGTCGCCGAGGTTGGTCTCGCCGGAGCGGATGCGGCGCTTGCCGGTGGCGGGATCGTTGATGTAGAATTTGGTATCGCCCACTGCGATCTCCTCGCCCAGCATATCGTCCACTGCGCTGATCCAGTTGGAGGCGGTGGCGGCCACGGCAGCATCCAGACCCTCGTAGGTGTCGATGAGCTCAGTGGTGATGGTGCCGTCCGCGCCCACGGTCATCTTGCCGATGTTCTTGAAGTAAGAACCGGTCTGGGTCAGGGTGACTGCCTTGCCGGAAGCATCGGTGACCTGCTTGTTGGCCATCACGGTGTGGGAGTGGCCGTCGATGAAAGCGGTAAAGCCGTGGGTGTGTGCAATGACTTCCTCACTGGTCCAGGGAGAGGAGGAGGGGTCAACGCCCAGATGGCCCAGACCGATGATGGTGTCAGCGCCCCAGAACTCAGCCTTGTCGATGGCCTTCTGAACGGCATCGTAGAGCTTCTGGCCATCCTCGCCGCCCAGAATGTCATAGATGTACCTGGTCTGGGCATCGTTCATAAAGTAGGCCGGGGTGGACTTGGTGAAGGTCTCGGGGGTGGTCACGCCCACAAAGGCGATCTTGCGGCCGCCCACAAAGAAGAACTTGACGCTGGGCAGAACGTTGAAGCCGGTGCGCAGATCGACCCAGTTGCAGGAGACATAGGGGAAGTCGGCTTCCTGGATCACAGCCTTGGCACGGTCCATGCCGTAGTCGAACTCATGGTTGCCGGGGGTGGCCAGATCGTAACCGGCCTCGTTCATCAGCTCGATGATGGTAGCGCCGTCATCCATGGAGCCGTAAGCGGTGCCCTGGATATGGTCGCCTGCATCCACCAGCAGCACATCCCGGCCGGTGTCCTCGATGCTCTTTTTCAGGGCAGCAATGGCAGCATAGGTGGGCTTGGGGGACTTGTTGTCGATATAGGTGTGGACATCGTTGGTGTAGAGGATGGTCACATCCGCTTTGTCACCAAAGAAGCAATTGGTCTCCTCCGCAAAGGCGGCGGGTGCACCGACAGAAACTGCGGTCAGTGCCGTGGCAGCACCGGCAGCCTTGATAAAGCTGCGGCGGGTAATGAACTGTTTCACAGGGAAAGACCTCCTTTTTATCTTGGGTGCTCTCGGGGTGAGCACATTCTTATTTACAGCTTAACACAGTTCCCCATTTATCGCAAGAGAAAACTGTAAATTCTGTGTCAATTTCTTTCACAAAAGAGGTCCGGTTTTGGGCGGTTTCTCGCAAAATGGCAGAAAAAAAGGGCAAAGAGCTGTCACTCACCCTCTCAGTCTCGCTACCGCTCGCCAGCTCCCCCAAAGGGGGAGCCAACGCATCTCCAAGGTCAGCAGAAGCTGAATCTGGGAGAGCAATTGCCTCTCCCCTCGGGAGAGGTGGCATTGCGCAGCAATGACGGAGAGGGCTTGCAACAGCCCTTTGCCGCATTCAGGGGGAGGTCCAAAATGGGCCGGAGGAAACAGCGCTTGCTGTGTCAGATGGCATGGTATTCCTTGAGGAACTTCTCAAGGTCGGTGCCCTCGATCTTCTTGAGCACTTCCTTGAGGGCCACCCGCTGGATGAAGGGCAGATCCATATCGGTGATCTTCTTGCCGTCACGCAGTTTGACCGTTGCATCGATCAGGCTGCGGACATCATAGGTGCTGCCCCAGACCTCGGGCACGCCGCGGTCGATGTTGAGCAGGGTGTAAACCGCTTCCATGCCGGTGCGCATGGAGTACTCGGTGGTGAAAATGGTGTCACGGCCGGTCTCGGCAAACTGGCCCAGGAAGGCGAAGTTGACAGCGCCCTGGGGCACGATGTCGGGGCGGTCGCCGAAGGCACGGGGCATGAAGAAGGCATCGATATAGGGCATCATCACAGGCACGGTGTTGGCGCTGTGCTCAGCCAGCTCGGCAATGTCCTCCTCGGGCACGCCGATGTGGTACAGCCACTCCATGCAGATCTCGCGGCCGGTGCAGTCGCGCATGGGCTTCTTGACGTAATCGCCGGGCTTGTCGCTGAACAGGCCGTAGACCCAGACGCAGAGCTGGTTCTTGGGCTGATCACGGAACTGCTGCTGGCGGTTCAGGGTCCAGCTGAGCAGCCAGCTGGAATCCTTGACCGTGACGATGCCGCCGGTGACGGTGTGGCCGCTGAAGGGGTCACGCTTGCAGATCTTCTTGATATACTGGGGGATCTTGTCGTCCAGGGTGGTGATGGTGGCGCTTTCCCAGTTGGACAGCTCCGGCTGAGAGCAGAACTTTTCGGGATGGCCGAAGGAAGGATCCTGCGCGGCGATCTTCTTCCACAGATCCCAGCCGTTGCCCGGCTTGATGGTGGGATCAAACCCTGCGGCCTTGTCCTGAGAGCCGATGGTGCAGCTCTCCACGCAGCCGCCGTTGGTGATGAAGAGCAGGTCGTTCTCGGTGAGGTCGATGATCCTGCTCTCACCCTTGTGATCCACGGTCACGCTGCTGGCCTGCTTTTTGCCGCCCTCGATCCGGAACTGGACATCGGTGACCTTGGTCTCGTACTGGAAGTCCACGCCATGATCCTTCAGGTAGGTGACCATGGGCAGGATGATGGACTCGTACTGGTTGTAGCGGGTAAAGCGCAGGGCGGTGAAATCGGGCAGACCGCCGATGTGGTGGATATAGCGCTTGAGGTAGAGCTTCATCTCCAGCGCGCTGTGCCAGTTCTCAAAGGCGAACATGGTGCGCCAGTACATCCAGAAGTTGGAGGAGAACACCTCATCGTCAAAGATATCGGTGATCTTTTTGTCCTGCAGCTGCTCGTCCGGGGTGAAGAAGAGCTTCATGATCTCCATGGCACCCTGATCGGAGATGGCGAACTTGCCATCGGTGTGGGCATCCTGGCCGCGGTTGACGGTGGCACGGCAGAGGGACTTGTTGGGGTCCTCCTTGTTCAGCCAGTAATACTCGTCCAGCACGCTGGCTCCCTCGGTCTCCAGCGAGGGGATGGAGCGGAGCAGATCCCACATGACCTCGAAATGGTTGTCCATCTCACGGCCGCCGCGCATGACATAGCCGATATCGTACTTGTAGCCATCGCAGGCACCGCCGGGCAGCGGGTCCTTCTCAAACACATGGATGTGGTCGCCCCGCATCTGGCCGTCACGGACCAGGTAGCAGGCGGCAGTCAGGGCCGCCAGACCGGAGCCGATGAGGTAAGCCGATTTATTGTCAACGCCCTCAGGCTTTTTGGGGTGTGCAAATGCTTCGTAGTTGCCACTGGAATAATACATACTGGGAACCTCCTGTAAATCGTATTGGGAAGACTGCGTTCATGGTTCTGTGTCGTCTTCCCTTTCGTTGTGCTTAGTATACCCCAGTGGTTTTTCCAGAACAACAAACAAATCCTGAACAGTGTATAAAATTTATACAAACCCCGACCATTGTCGGAAATATGACGAAACTGTGTATAGCCTCGCACAAAAAAGCGCCCGCTTCCGAAGAAGCAGGCGCTTTTGAACGTTCACGGATTATTTGCTTTCGGGTGCTACCTCAAAATCGACCTTGCCGAGGTTGATATCGGCGCGGACGATGGTGATCATCATGCTGTCGCCCAGGCTCCAGGTCTTGCCGGAGGCGGGGTCGGAAAGGCGGATGCCCTCGGTGAGGGTGGTGCCGGTGGCGGTCAGGCTGGAAGCGGGCACAAAGCCCTCCACGCCGTTCTCCAGCTCCACAAAGATGCCGCGCTGGGTCACGCCGGAGATGATGCCCTCGTAGCACTCACCCAGATGGCGGCGGGCGTACTCGGCCTTGTAGTAATCCTCGGCCTTGCGCTCGATCTGAACGGCCAGCACTTCCCGCTCGCTGGACTGCTTGGAGGCCTTCTCCGCGAAATCGGTGTAGCGGACGATCATGGTCTCCTTGTCGGTGCCGCTGAGCAGGTCGGTCATCATGCGGTGGATGGCCAGATCCGGGTAGCGGCGGATGGGGCTGGTGAAGTGGGCGTAATCCTTGAGCACCAGACCATAGTGGCCCTTGGGCTTTTCCTCATAGCAGGCCTTGGACATGCAGCGGAGCATTCCGGTGTTGACGATCTGCTCAAACGGAGTGCCGCGCACACCTTCCAGAATGGCGCTCAGCTCCTTGGGGGTGGGCACCTCCTTGGCAAAGTGGTCGTTGATGCCGCAGGCCTGCAGCAGGCTGTGCAGGCGCTCCAGCTTCTCGCCGTTGGGCTCCTCGTGGACACGGTAGACAAAGGGGATCTGCTTGACCCGGGCAAAGTGGGCGGCGCACTGGTTGGCCAGCAGCATGAACTCCTCGATCATGGCCTCGCTCTCGCCGGAGGTACGCTTTTTCACATCGATGCAGTGGCCGTTCTCATCCAGGATGAGCTTGACTTCCCCGCTCTCGAAATCGATGCAGCCGCGCTCCTTGCGCAGGCGGGCGCGGTGGGCGTACAGCTCCTTCATGGCGGGCAGCTGATCCAGCACCTCGGCATACTTGGCCTGGGTCTCGGCATCGGCAGTGCCGGCCAGCAGGGCGTTGATCTCAGAATACACGCCCTTGACCCGGCTGCAGATGATGGACTTGACGAACTTGTAGTCGGTCAGATTGCCGTCCTGATCCAGACGCATCAGGCAGGAGAATGCCAGACGATCCTCGCCCTCGTTCAGGGAGCAGATACCGTTGGACAGCTGGGTCGGCAGCATCGGAATGACCTTGTCGGCGTAGTAGATGCTGGTCGCACGCTCGTAGGCCTCCTCGTCCAGCGCAGAGCCGGGGCGGACATAGTGGCTGACATCCGCGATGTGAACACCCAGCTCATAGCCGTCCTCAAGCTTCTGCAGGCTGATGGCATCATCAATATCCTTCGTCTCAGCAGAGTCGATCGTAAAGATGGGAATACCGCGCAGATCCAGACGTTTGGCCGCCTCGGTCGGGTCGATGACGGCGTTATCGTATGCGTGAGCCTCCTCCAGCACCTCCGGCGGAAATTCCTGCCGGACATTGCGGCCGTAGAGGATCGCCTTGGCACACTCGGAGGCGTAGTCAGAGGAGCCGAACTTTTCGACCACGGCGGCACGGTGGTCGCTGTGGCGGTTGCCGCGGTGGGTGATGAGGAAGCCGACCTTATCGCCCAGATGTACGCCCTCGCTCCCCTGCTTAGCCAGCAGGAACTTCACATCACGGCAGCCGTCCGGCTCGACCGCCATGCGGCCGTCCTCAGACAGGCAGACCGTACCCGCGAAGCGGTTGTTGGGGACAGTGACCTCCACGACCTCACCCTCAGAGGAGCCCTCCACACGGGGATGGTCGAACAGCTTGACATTGATCTTGTCGTTGGGCATCGCGCCGTGCAGGGCGCGCCCCGGGATAAAGATGTCGCCCTCGCCGTCATCGCGGCTGGCAAAGCCGAAGCGGGCTGCCAGCTTGACCAGTGTGCAGGGAATGGCCGCCGGGGCGTTTGTGTTCTCATAGGTGGCAAAGCCCGGCACATAGGTGCCGTTGCGCATCGACAGCTCGCCGGTGGCGACCATAGCCGATACGCTGGTGCGCAGGCGGGAATTGTCCACCTGCAGGTTATTCTGCAGCTCACGCAGCGTCATGGGGCGGCGCTTGACTGCGTTTAAAATACTTTTCTGTAACGGTGTCATGTGTACTCCTTTAATTTACGCCGCACCGCCGTCCGGCGGTGCCCTTCCGATATACTCCCACAAAAAACGGCCCGCCGGGGCGCTGCTTGCAAAGCTGACGCGCTTGGCGGACCCATTTTGTTTCTTTGCTTACCCTGCGAGCATCACAGGCGTGCGCTCAGGACGCAGACGACCAGCGTAACGACGAAGAAAACAACGCCGCAAACCTTGGTCAGCTTAGCCAGCTTGGCGTCCACGCCGCGCTCACGGCCGGCAGCCATCGTAGCAGAGCTTTCGCCCATGATAGCGCCGGACAGGCCCTGACCCTTCTGCTCCTGTGCGAGGGTAAAGACGATGATCAAAACAGACACGACGACGAGGACGACGCCGAGAGCGATCTCATACCAGTTCATTGCTTAGCACTCCTTCTATTTCTATCCACGCCGCCATGGCGCGAAAAGTCTCATGCACCGTACAGTATAGCATAGTTTTCTGTGCGTTGCAAGCGCTTTTTTCGCGTTTTTAAAGCAATTCAGTTCTGAAAGACAATTTTCTCTCCCTGCACCAGCGGATAGCGCACCAGCCGGGTGCCGTCCAGATCCTCGCGGTGCATATCCACCGCCGTGATCTGGTGGTTGCCGTAGGTCGTGTAGTAGTAAATTCCCTTGTCGGCGTTGCAGCAGCTTGTATACAGCGTGATCTCATACTTGCCGCCGTCCAGCTCGCAGCAGCCGCGCTGCTGTTCGACCGCGTGCAGGATGTGGAAGAACTGCCCCACACTCTCGGTCTCGCTGTCACCGGATTTTGAGTTCATCTTGACGAATGCCGCCCGCACAAATCGGGACCGGCTGGACAGGTCCCCCGGCAGGCCCAGCCCACCCAGCCCGCGGCTGTAGACCGGCAGGTCAAGGCCGTCCGCAAAGGTATTTTCGGGGGTACGGGGCGACAGTGCGCGGTAGTTGTTCAGCGCAAAAAGCTGCTGCGGGAAAGGCGGGTTGTTTGTCAGCACGCCCACGGGGTTGTCGTAGATATGCAGCCCATCGGCGGTGGATTCCACCGTAATGCTGCCGGTCTTGTCAGCCACAAGCCAGTGCAGCTGGGCCAGCGGCAGCTGGTCACTGAACGGGATATTTACAATGTTGGCCTTCTCCAGCAGGGCACGGGCCTCTGCCAGCGTTGCACAGCTGCCCAGCAGCCAGGGGATCAGCTCAAATTGGGTGATGTTGTTTTTACCGTCTGCCGCCGGGTGGTAGACGGCGTTGCCCACAAAGTTCAGCCCGGCAACGCCGAGGCCCTTTTCATTGATGGCATCGTAATACAGCGGGTACTCCCCTGCCACATAGGCCATGCCGATCATGGCATACCTTGTGCGGAAATCCCCCATGCAGCGCAGGGCAAACGGATAGCTGCGCGGCGTGACCGTGACTTCATCCCCATAGGAGAATTCATAGTCAAGATTGCGTCCAAAATAGAAATCTGCTGTCTTATAAGTTGCTGCGGTACACATGGCAAATGCCCCTTCCTATTTCCTGATACGACTAGTGTAGCATGCGGGAGGCCGGATAATCCACCATAAATTGTAAACAATCCGGCCGTTCAGCCGCACTTACAGGCCGGCGACCGAGTCGATCGGCATCGACATAAAGATGCCCTGCGCCGCACTGTGCATACCGCAGCTTTCACCCAAGGATTGCATAAGGGCGACCTTGTTGGCAGATTCCGTCAATACCAGAACGATTTCCTTTTCATCCTGCACGCTCAGCCCCCAAAAGCCGGTTGCCTCCTCATTGCCGATGCGCCGGCTGCGGATGACGGTGCCGCCGGTGGCACCCGCCGCACGAACCGCCTTCATCACATCATCGCTGAAGCCGCTGTTCACGATCGCTGCAACCAGAGAGTGTTTCGTTTCAGACATACTGTTTTCTTCCTTTCCGCTGGTATTCAGAACATCCTTGCCTGCATCGTGGTCCAGAATACGCAAGATCATGTTGTTTGCACCGTTCAAAGGGATCGTAAAAGCAATGCCGCTATTGGCTTTGTGCAGCTGTAATTCCATATAGAGCTTTTCCATCAAAATCGGGGACAAATGCTTCGGGACCATGCTGACGAGAACACTTTTGTCAATGCTGCCAAGGCCGAGCATATCCATGATCTCGCTGGAGGCCGTCCCCTCGGCATTGAAGCGGTATTGCAGCGGCAGCGCCCCTTTCTTGAACATTTCGGCTGCGTGTTCTGCCAGCTTCGGCGTTGTGATCAGCACCAACAGCTGAAATGACACTTTCTTCTCATGCTCCATTTTAGTCGCCCTCCTCAAGATCAACGATCATGTCGCAGTCATCGGCGATAGCAGCCGGCACGGTCTGCGTCCGCTTAGCGGTTTTCAGCTTGTATACCAGCCCCATAAGCTGGATGGCGATCAGCGGCGTCAGGGCAACAAGCGCAACAACACCGAACGCATCGGTCATCAGGTTGCCGCCCAGCGCCTCACATACGCCGATGCTGAGCGGCAGCAAAAAGGTCGAGGTCATGGGGCCGCTGGCAACGCCGCCGGAGTCAAACGCAATACCGATAAAAATATCCGGCACCAGGCGGGACAGCACCAGCGCGATGATGTACCCGGGGATGACAAACCACTGGATGGATATGCCGGTCAGCACGCGCAGCATGGCCAGACCGACACTGGCTGCCACACCGATCTGCATACAGCGGTTCATCATTTTGACTGAGATAGCGCCGTTTGTGACGGCCTCCACCTGATGGTTCAGCACCTGAATGGCAGGCTCTGCCTTGACGATGTAGTAGCCGATCAGCGCACCGATGGGAACCAGAATCCAGCGCAACGACAGCCCTGCCAGTTCCTTGCCAAGGTAGGCGCCAACGGGTGCAAACCCGACATTGGCACCGCACAAAAACAGCACCAGCCCAATATAGGTATACCCAAAGCCGACGATGATGCGCTTGATTTGCAGCCCATGGTAGCGGTGGGTCAGCCATTGGAAAATCAAAAACACCCAGAGGATCGGCACCAGTGAAAGAAGCACCTCCCTGGCGTAGAGCGGCAGCCCCTGCGCAAACACCCGGGCAACATCCTGCGTGGTGACAACAGTGGCAACATCGGTAAGGGTGTAGGCCGCCTCGGTCGGCTTAAAGAAACAGCCAAGGATCAGCACCGCCAGAATCGGCCCCACGCTGGAAAGCGCCACCAGACCGAAGCTGTCATTTGCCGCATTTTTATCGCTGCGCACCGAGGCCAGCCCGACACCCATGGCCATAATAAAGGGTACTGTCATCGGGCCGGTTGTGACGCCGCCGGAGTCGAAGGCCACTGCCAAAAACTCCTTGGGCACAAACATAGACACCAGAATGAGTGCCAGATAGCAAACGATCAGCAACATCGACAGACTGATCTTATAGCGGATACGCACGATGGCCAGCGCCAGAAACAGCCCCACGCCAACAGCCACCGTCATGATCAACACCATGTTCGGCACAGACGGCACCTGCCCCGCAAGAACCTGCAGGTCCGGCTCCGACACGGTAATGATGACGCCCATGAGAAACCCTGTCAGCAGGACTGTAAGCAGTTTTTTCATTTTGGAGATCTGCACGCCAACGCCTTCGCCGAGCGGCGTCATTGCCATCTCTGCGCCAAGCTGGAAAAAGCCCATGCCAACGATCAGCATCAGGGCTCCCGTCAGAAACATGACTACGCTTCCCAGCTCCATCGGGATCACAAAGATGCTGAGCATCAGGACGATCCCGGTGATTGGAAGCACGGCAGAGAGCGACTCTCTGATTTTTTCTTTCAGTTTTACATTCAATTCTACGCCCACCTTTCAACAGAGAGTTGTTTTTTGCACGGTGCCTTCGGGGGCGCCGCATTCCCCCAAAAGCACGCCATTTTGTATATTTGCGTGCTCACGCAAATATCATTATCTATATTTTACACTACAAACGCCCCCGCCGCAAGTTCTCTGCGGCAACTGTATTCATTCCGGGTTTTCTGAATTGCCGCTCTGGTATCGGCGCATAAAAATTTCCCGGTAACGAAAGTGGAAATCACCGGGAGAAGGAGAAGCAAAAAACGCTGCAAGCCCTGAAAAAGGCTTGCAGCGCTGCTTTCTGGCGTCCCAGAGAGGATTTGAACCTCCGGCCCC
>ERZ839489.1307-NODE-1307-length-16301-cov-4.397575_pt1 | contig 16301 bp, 15 predicted proteins | sample MGYA00519938_ERZ839489 | MGnify/ENA primary metagenome ERZ839489 (study PRJEB31850, sample SAMEA3708846) | human gut metagenome | biome: human gut; feature: human-associated habitat; material: faeces | place: China | collected 2014 ... | reverse complement strand
CGCAGGCTGATGGAATATTATCTTCCGACGGCAGTCAAGCTTTTAGAGGCATATGAGGAGCTGGATGCACAGCCTGTGCAGGGGGAGAATATTCTTTCTTCGAAAAAGGAGATTGAGGATACACTGGATACATTGAATATCGCATTTGAAAAGCTTCTGGATGATCTGTTTCAGGAGACAGCGTGGGATGTGTCCTCTGATATTTCTGTGCTGAAGACAATGCTGGCGCAGGAAGGACTTACGAAAAATGACTTTTCAACAGGAGGAAAATGATGAGCGAAGAATTGAAAGATTTTCAGACAGCACCGACACTGACACTGAATCCATTTGCGGAGGAAGAAAAAGCACAGCCGGAAGTGAAAAAAGAAGAGCCTCTGATGGATGAAAATGTTCTGTCAGAAGAAGAGAGAAAGATGGCAGATCAGTTTGCAAATCAGATCGACCTGACCAATTCTGCCATGATCCTGCAGTATGGTGCGGGAACTCAGAGCAAGATGGCGGATTTTTCAGAGACTGCACTGGAAAATGTAAAGACGAAGGACTTGGGGGAAGTGGGAGAACTTCTCGGGAATGTTGTGAAGGAGCTGAAAAATTTTGACGAGGAAGAAGAAAAAGGATTTTTCGGAATCTTCAAAAAGCAGGCAAATAAGATTCAGGCACTGAAAACAAAATATGCCAAGGCGGAGACGAATATCAACCAGATCTGCCAGGCTCTGGAGGGACATCAGGTACAGCTGATGAAAGATGTTGCGATTCTGGATAAGATGTATGAATTGAACCTGACATATTTTAAAGAGCTGACGATGTATATTCTGGCAGGAAAGAAAAAGCTGGAAGAAGTGCAGGAGGGACAGTTGAAGGAACTCCTGACGAAAGCGCAGGCCAGCGGACTTGCAGAGGATGCACAGGCGGCCAGAGATCTGGAGGCGATGTGCGGAAGATTTGAAAAGAAGGTTCATGATCTGGAACTGACGAGAATGATCTCCATCCAGACAGCACCGCAGATCCGACTGGTACAGAACAATGATACCGTGATGGTGGAAAAGATCCAGTCCACGATCGTGAATACAATTCCGCTGTGGAAGAGCCAGATGGTACTGGCGCTCGGTGTGGCGCATTCTGCACAGGCGGCAGCAGCTCAGAGGGAAGTGACGGATATGACAAACGAACTGCTGAAAAAGAATGCGGATACATTGAAGATGGCGACGCTGGAAACTGCAAGAGAATCTGAGCGTGGAATCGTGGATATGGAAACACTAAAAGCGACAAATGAATCCTTAATCTCTACGTTGGATGAAGTGATGCAGATTCAGCAGGAAGGAAGGCAAAAACGTCAGGAAGCAGAGGCAGAGATGCAGCGTCTGGAAAATGAATTGAAACAGAAATTGCTGCAGGTGCGCTGATCGCTTGACAATCGTGAGAAATTCAGTTAGAATTCACGATGAATATGTTAGATGGGTGAAGAACAGGATTAGTATATATCGGAGAACGGCACAGAGAAGAAGCAGTCAGGTGAGAGGCTTCTGCGGAAAGGGTATAGAACCGGCCTGGGAGCTTTCGCATGAAAATGCGGCGTAGAACCGGCGTTAACGGTGTAAGAGAGAATCACAGAGATACTGTGGTTAATCAGGGTGGTACCGCCGAGTCTTTCGGTCCCTTATCGGGAAGGAAGGCTCGGCTTTTTTACGAAAAAATACAGGGCAGGATACTTCCCAGAAGAAACAAAAACAGAGAAGAAAGAAGAGGAGAACATTATGGCAAAAGAAAAAAAACTGGTAGAATCCATTACGGCCAGAGAAGTAGATTTTGCACAGTGGTACACAGATGTGGTGCGCGAAGCAAAATTGTGTGATTATTCAGGAGTAAAAGGATGTTTGAATTATCTTCCGAACGGATATGCAATCTGGGAGAATATTCAGGCAAACCTGGACAAACGTTTTAAAGAGACAGGTGTAGAAAACGTGTATCTTCCGGTACTGATTCCGGAAAATCTGCTTCAGAAAGAAAAAGATCATATCGAAGGATTTGCACCGGAAGTAGCGTGGGTAACACATGGAGGAATGGAAGAACTGCAGGAGAGATTCTGTATCCGTCCGACATCTGAGACTTTATTCTGCGATCTGTGGAGCAAAACAGTACAGTCTTACAGAGATCTTCCAAAAGTTTGGAATCAGTGGTGCTCTGTGCTGAGATGGGAAAAGACAACAAGACCATTCCTTCGTTCCAGAGAATTCTTATGGCAGGAAGGCCACACGATTCATGCAACATATGAAGAGGCTGAACAAAGAACAATCCAGATGTGGCAGATTTACAAAGACTTCTACAAAGAGACAATGGCTGTACCATTTGTAGCAGGTAGAAAAGCAGAGCATGAGAAATTTGCAGGAGCTCAGGATACTTATACAGTAGAAGCATTGATGCACGACGGAAAAGCACTGCAGTCCGCAACAAGCCATTTCTTTGGAAGCGGATTTCCGGAGGCATTTGGAATTCAGTATATCGACAAAGACAATCAGCTTAAGAATGTTTACGAGACATCATGGGGATTGTCCACAAGAAGTATCGGAGCGCTTATCATGGTTCACGGTGACGATGACGGACTTGTTATCCCACCGCACCTTGCACCAGTTGAGTGTCGCGTAATTCCAATTGCTCAGCACAAAGAAGGAGTACTGGAAAAAGCAAATGAATTGCTTGATGAGCTGAAAAAAGCCGGATACAGAGTGAAGATTGATGATTCAGAGAAGAGTCCGGGATGGAAATTCTCAGAGCAGGAGATTCTCGGAATCCCAACACGTATTGAAATCGGACCAAAAGACATTGAAAATAATCAGGTTGTAGTAGTACGTCGAGATACCCGCGAGAAGATTGTTGTGTCCTTAGATGAAATAACAACAAAACTTCGTGAGATTCTTGAAACAATCCAGCAGGATATGTACAATAAGGCAGAAGAGTTCCTGAAAGCACACATCGATACAGCAGTAACGATGGACGAGATGAAAGAAAAATTCGCAGCAAACCGCGGATTCGTAAAAGCATGTTGGTGTGGAGATCCAGTATGTGAAGGCGAAGTGAAATATGAGACAGGCGGAGCTGCTACAAGATGTTTGATCGAAGATGAACCGATGATCTCTGATAAATGTATTTATTGCGGAAAACCAGCAAAACATATGGCATATTGGGGAAAATCTTACTAGAAAGAAACACAATTCAATTGGGGACGGAGTTTTTTTAAAAAACCTCCGTCCCCAATTGAATTTTATGGTATTGTGTTCGTAAATTTCTTGCATTATAGAAACAAATGTGTTAATTTAATTCTACAACGCAATTCTTGTTATTCATGATATTTCTACATTATTATCAGTATTTGGCGTGTCGCCGAGAATTGCCAACATTTATAGAAGAAAAGTAGATAGGGAGGAGGATGCCTATGCCGAGAAGAGCAAGGCGTGAAAGTGCAACAGGTTTTTATCATATTGTATCCAGAGGTTTGGATCGAGAAAATATTTTCGGTGAAAAACGCGAAAAAACCAGATTTTTGAATTTGTTAAAAGACAATTTGAATGAGTGTAATGTTGAAATCTATGCATATTGTGTTATGTCAAATCATTTTCATCTTTTAGTAAAGGTTGAGAAAGAAATTATGCCAATATTTATGGCCAAAGTGTTGGGAAGATATGCGAAATATTATAATTATAAGCATAATCGTACTGGTTATGTATTTGAAAATCGATATAATACGCAGTGTATAGAAGATGAAAGATATTTTTGGAGCTGCTTGCGTTATATTCATATGAATCCAGTAAAAGCAAAAATATGTAGTAACATAATGCAATATGAACATAGCAGTATGAAGGAATATACTGGGAAAAGAAAGAATAGAGAAATATTATGTGAAAAAGCATTAAAGTTATATGAGGGAAAATTTAAAGATGGGACATCAATTGGAACATTTCATCAGGAAAAGGATGAAAATGTGTTTTTAGATACAGAAGAGGAAGAGTATAGGCAGTATGTAGAATTGGCATGGGAAATACTTTGGAACATGCAAGAACAAAGACAACTTCAAGGATTGGAGATTTTACAGTTCGTAGAAAGTAGAGTGCAATTCGAAAATGTAGTAAAAGAAAAGCTAGGAGTCTCGAAAAGTTATGTAAAGAGGATTAGAAAACAAATTGAAGGTGAACTTCACACAATTCAAAAGGGGACAGGATAAGATTCAATTGGGGACGGAGTTTTTTTGAAAAAAACACGTCCCCAATTGAAAGTGTGTTATAATAATACAGATTAATAAGGAGGCGTATGAGAATGGAAAACCGGAAGATTGTATTACCTGAGAATGTGAAAAAGATTATAGAGACGCTTCAGACACATGGTTATGAGGCTTATGCGGTCGGAGGATGTGTACGGGATTCAGTATTGGGACGAATTCCTCAAGATTGGGATATTACAACTTCTGCGATGCCTCAGGAAACAAAAACATTATTTGATAAGACATTTGATACAGGGATTGAGCATGGAACAATTACAGTTTTGCTCGATCATGAAGGATACGAGGTGACGACCTATCGAATTGATGGAAAATATGAAGATAACAGACATCCGAAGGAGGTTACATTTACTAGGTCGTTAAAAGAGGATCTTCTCCGTCGAGATTTTACGATCAATGCGATGGCATATAATGATGCAGATGGACTTGTAGATATTTTTGGCGGAATGGAAGATTTGAAAAAAGGAGTTATTCGCTGTGTGGGAGATGCAACGGCAAGATTTTCGGAAGATGCTTTGCGTATATTAAGAGGAATACGGTTTGCGGCACAGCTTGGATTTGAAATTGATGACGAGGCGAGAATGGCTATGAAAGAGCTGGCTCCAACGCTTCGGAAAATTAGTGCAGAGCGAATTCAGGTGGAACTGGTAAAAACGTTAGTTTCTGATAGACCGGATATGTTACGGACAGCTTATGAGCTTGGAATTACAAAGCAGTTTTTGCCGGAATTTGATCTTCTTATGAAGACGGAACAGGAGACGCCACATCATATGTACAATGTAGGGGAGCATACATTACATGCATTAATGAGGGTGCGTCCGGATAGAATATTACGTATTACAATGTTGCTTCATGACATGGGGAAACCTGAGTACAAGACTATGGATGAGACGGGACAGGCACATTTTAAAAAACATGCAATTGGTAGTGAGCATATTGCCAAAGAAATTTTAAAAAGATTAAAATTTGATAATGAGACAATCCGAACTGTTGCAAGGCTGGTGCTTTATCATGATTATCGTATGCCGGCAGAAGCGAAAAATGTAAGGAGAGCCATGAATAAGATTGGCGAAGACATTTTCGAATATTATATGGAAGTGAGACGTGCGGATGTGTTAGCACAGAGTACATATTTGCGGGAACGAAAACTAAAAAATCTAGATGATATAGAAACACTGTATGCAAAAATTAAAGAGGCGAAGCAATGTGTTTCATTGAAAGAACTGGCTGTAAGTGGTAGCGATTTGATAGCTATTGGAATTAAGCCAGGAAAAGAAATTGGTGAAATATTGAATCGATTACTGGAAATGGTTATAGAAGATCCGGAATTGAATCAGAAAGAAATTTTACTGAAAAAAGCTACAATTTAAAAAGGGACAGGTTGAAGTTCAAATGGGGACGGGGTTTTTTTGAAAAAACCCCGTCCCCATTTGCATATTTTCGCAATTGTTTTCATAGGATAGAGAGAATATGTAGTAGAGTGCAGGGGGCTGAATATGCAAGATTATGAACGGGATAATATATTAGAACAATATGAAATTGCCGTAAATAGCACCCGGAAGACCAGGGGTGCTATTTTATGCAGCACAGATAAGGGTGTGTTTTTAATGAGAGAGGTAGGAGTATCTGAAAAGAGGCTTCCTGCGCTTATCGAATTGTATGAGTATTTTATGGATTATGGTTATCAAACTATAGATATGCCAGTGAAAAACCGGGAAGGAAATTATGTAACAAAGGGGTTTGATGGAAGTATTTACATGCTTAGACGAATGCCGCCGGGGCGGGAATGCGATGTAAGAAGAGCGGCAGAACTTTTTGAGGCAGCAGGTAATTTGGCGAAGATACATTTGTTGATGAGAAAAAAAATAATGGAAAATGTGTCGGAAGCGGAGAATTTGGAGGAGGGGTATATAAGACATAATCGAGAATTACGTAAAGTGCGGGCATACATCAGAAATGTTTCTCCGAAAGGGGAGTTTGAATATTTGTTCCTGGAGTATTTTGATCAGATGGAAGCATGGGCAGACGCAGCGGTTAAAAGCCTGAAAGCTTCGGGATATAAACAGCTTTATCAACAAAGCATTGATGCAGGATATATGGTACATGGTGAATACAATTACCACAATATTTTATTTGATGCGACTTCTGAAAAAGATAATTATGGGCATAGAAAGTTAAATGTTTACACGGTGAATTTTGATCATTTTAAAAAGAATGTTCAAGTAGAGGATTTGTATTATTTCTTAAGAAAGGCAATGGAAAAACAAGGTTTCAAAGAATGGATCAGCGATGGAATACTCAATGCATATTCAGCAATTATACCGTTGGGGAAAAATGAATTGGAGTATTTGAAAAATAGATTGATGTATCCAGAAAAATTTTTTAAAGTTGCAAATTCATATTATCATTCAAATAAAGCATGGATATCAATAAAAAATGTTGAAAAAATGCAGATGGCAGTCAGACAAATGAAGGAAAAAGAACATTTTTTAAATCACTTTTTTGATGCTCGGATTTAAATCTTAAAAATGCCTAAAAAGCCTATAAATACGCGGTAAAAAGGGTAAATATCCTTGACAAATATAGGGAAAACAGGTATAACAATATCTAGAGGCAGGGTGCCTAGATAAACAGGAGGAGGAAATTATCCATGAACAAAACAGAATTAGTAGCAGCTATTGCTGACAAAGCAGAGATTTCTAAGAAAGATTCTGAAAAAGCTTTAAAAGCTTTTGTTGATGTAGTTACAGAAGAACTTAAGAAAGGTCATAAGATTCAGTTAGTTGGATTCGGAACATTCGAGACAAGCGAGAGAGCTGCAAGAGAGGGAAGAAATCCGTCTACAGGGGAGACAATGAAGATTGAAGCTTGCAAAGCACCTAAGTTCAAAGCTGGTAAAGCATTAAAAGACGCTGTTAACGAGTAATGGATTAGTTCTAGATAAGTGTACGGGCGGGGAGTTGTTGGCTCCTCGTTCTTTTTGGTATATGGAAATTGTGTGTAAGAAGCGTACAATTTAATTGGGGACGGGGTTTTTTTGAAAAAACCCCGTCCCCAATTGGAAGAAAATGGAGAAATATTATGAGATTAGATAAATTTTTGAAGGTGTCGCGTTTGATCAAGCGCAGAACGGTTGCAAATGAAGCTTGTGATGCTGGGCGAGTGCTGGTCAATGGTAGTGTTGCGAAGGCTTCGGTCAAGGTTAAAGTCGGAGATATTATTGAAATTCAGTTTGGTACAAGAACTGTGAAAGTCGAAGTCCTGGATATTCAGGAGACGACGAAGAAGGAAGAGGCGAAAGACTTGTTCAAATATCTGTAATAAATGCAGGGTACCTTTCATATGATTACTAAGAAAGGTTGTGATGTGCATGGATGAGAGAAATGTATCAAAACCAGCTATGCGGGGGCATAAACTGGTTTTGAATAACCGGACCGCAAGTCTGGTGACGGGTGTGAAGGATGTATTATCTTTTGATTTGAATGAAGTTCTACTGGAAACGGAGCAGGGAATGTTGATGGTGAAGGGGACGGACCTTCATGTAAACCGGCTGAGTCTGGAAAAAGGAGAAGTGGATCTGTCCGGAAATATTGACAGTATTGCTTATTCGGATGTGCATGCAGAACAAAAACAGGGAGAGAATTTATTTGCACGTTTGTTTCGTTAATGTGTGCGGAAAGTTGCAGGAAAGTCAATGATTGGGATTGAAAAAGAATTATTAATTTTTCTGACTGCATTTTCATCTGGATTATTTTTAAGAGGAACATACAGATGCCTGGAATGCTTCCGGGATATTGTGAAACATTCGTTTCTCGCAGTTGGAATAGAGGACTTGTTTTACTGGATTTTTGTGGAAATGTATCTGTTTGTGCAAATTTACCACACTAGTAGTGGTAGTGTGCGCTGGTATTATATACTAGGTGTTGTAGTTGGAGCGTGCTTGATGTCATGGCTTTTGCAGAAAGTTAAAAAAATGTGTAAAAAAATCTACACCCGTAAAACTTGATAAATTTCAGGGAAAAAGTTATTATTATAAAAAGGTATAAATCGGTGTGGGAACCGAAGACAAGGGTGAGTATTAATATGAAAGATACGAGGCGTAATAGCCGTAAGAGAAGGTCCAGGAGGCGGACGAATCAACACAAGTTGAGTGTGCTTGTAATTACAGGTGTAATTTTTTTGATGACAGCACTTGTAGTGGTCGGTGGAATTTCTCTTCGGGCGAAGGAGAAAAGTTATTTAGCTCAGGAGACGGAGCTTAAGAAACAGATAGATGAAGAGAAAGCCAGATCACAGGAGATAGACGATATGGAAGCATACGTTGGAACTGACGAGTATGTGGAAGAGATTGCAAAGGAAAAGCTTGGTCTGGTGAATGAAAATGAGATCATATTAAAAGCAAAGTAACGAATGAAAAAGCTTTGGGCGAAAGCCCGAAGCTTTTTTGTATAATAGAATACGGCAGTTCCTATTATATAAAAAGCGGAGCAGGAATACGAAAGCTGAGATAGAAGGATTAGTAAGGGGAGATTTTTATGCAGGAATTGAAAGAGCGGGGAGCACAGATTTTCACGAATCCGTATGTGATTCAAGTAGACAAGTTTGCGGGATCTTTAAAGAAGCTGTCAGATACATTTTCAAAGCTGGAGGATTATCGCGCTACATTTACAAATGAGGAAAATGACGACATTTTTGAGCGTGTGACTCAGAAGGTGTGCCGGGAGTGTGAAAATCGAGAAAAATGTCTGGGGGAGAGACGGCAGCAAACGTATCATATGATGCGGGAAATTCTTTGTGCGGTTCAGGACTACGGTGCCGAGCTAAATGTGGAATTAAAACGCAGGCTTATGAAGCAGTGCCTTTTGGCACCGAGATTTTTGCGGGAGACACTGGAAAATTATGAAAATGTGAGACAGAAGTTGATATGGAATAATAAAATGGTACAGAATCGGGAGGGTTTTGCTGCGCAGTTAAATGACCTGGCGAAGACTTTGTGCTATACGACTCACGAGCTGGATGCCGGGATATTTGAAGATGAGCATTTGAAAAAGAAAATCCGAAATCAGTTAAAAAAGTCCGGAATCAAGATTTTGTCCTCGGTTTTTTATATGACCGCCCAGGGGAAATATGAGATACATTTGACGTTAAAGGCGTCCAAGGGGCATATTGTCGCTATGAAAGAACTGGCGTCAGAAGTTGGGAAAATGGCAGGCCGGATTATGGTTCCCGGGAGGGGAGAACGCCCAATTATCGGGGACGAGTACTGCACAGTTGCCTGTGTGGAAGGAGCAAGATTTCACACGATCCAGGGTGTGGCCAAAATAGGAAAAGGCAGCGAGAAAATTTCCGGAGATACATTTTTGACCTCGGACTTGCCGGGAGGAAGAAAAGGTGTGGCACTGTCAGACGGCATGGGTTCAGGTGAGCGCGCATTTCGGGAGAGTACGATGGTAGTGGAAATGTTAGAAGAGCTTTTAAACGCTGGATTCCCGGTAAAAACGGCAGTTCAGATTATGAATACAGCCCTCGTGACCGGTCGGGAAGAAGTAATGTTTTCCACGATTGATGTGGCGATTATTGATCTGTACGATGCAAGCTGTGAGATAGTAAAAGCAGGAGCAGCCACTACATATATAAAACGAAAAGATGAGGTGGAGGAAGTGCATTCTATTTCCCTTCCGATTGGTGCGCTGGCAAGGCTTGATATAGAACCGGAGCGGCGACAACTTGAAGATGGAGACTTTCTTATTATGGTGACAGACGGTGTATTGGACACCTTGCCGACGGGGAAACAGGACAGCCTCATGGAAGAATTCATTTGTCAGGTGGAGTCCCAGAATCCGGGAGAAATGGCACATCACATTTTGAACCGGGTCATGGAATATGCAGGCGCAGCGCCTCTTGATGATATGACAATTCTTGTGACAGGAATCTGGAAGATTTAGAATATCCTTGTAATTGAAGTATTTGCCTCTAAGATTAAAAAAGAGAATATGGTCTATATGTGTTACAGTTCACTCATACAGATTCTTGCTGGCACAGACATGCTTGCATGTATGGGTCAACAAGAACCTGTACGAAGGGAGCGCCATTTCATGAGCAAAAGTAGTAGCGAAGCTACGGAGAAGCCCGGAACGGGCATTTTGCGAATGGCGCGTGTGAACAGTAACCTATATGTAAATAGAGAAAATATATGGAAAACTTGCAATTTGCGGGCAAATTTTATATATTGATATCAGAGATCAAAGCCATTCTTGAATAACAAATAAGCGAGGAAATGTTTGGGCAGATGATTAGAGAGTCGTCCTAACAGGATAAAGCAGATGTATCAGAGAGTAAAAGCTTATGTAGAAGAACAGCATATGCTGGAGAAAAAGGACAGAGTAATTGTAGGCGTATCGGGAGGTGCAGATTCCGTATGCCTGCTTTTTGTGCTTACAAAGATTCGGGATGAACGACAAAAAAGCGGAGATGGAACGTTGGAAATTACGGCGGTGCATGTACATCATGGCCTTCGCGGAGACAGTGCTGACGCAGACGAGTGTTATGTGCGGAAAATTTGTGATGCGTGGAATGTTCCGCTTGTTGTTTATCATAAGAATATAAGAGAACTTGCAAAATGCTGGAATATGTCTGAAGAGGAAGCGGGCAGAAAGGCCAGGAGAGAGGCATTTCTGGAAGTAAGAAACCAGTATAGTGATGTTCCATGTGACAATGCTCAATATGGTGATATCCAGTCCCACCATGCTGAGTGTGCCAATGGCAGACAAGAGAGCGCGCAAGGTTTTGGGAAAATTGCGCTGGCACACCACAGAAATGATGAGGCCGAGACCGTGTTATTTCATTTATGCCGGGGAACAGATGTCCGGGGACTTGGAGGGATTGCGCCGGTGTCCGGATTTTGGATTCGCCCACTTCTTAATATAGGAAGAAATGAGATTGAATCATATCTAGAAAAAGTGGGAATATCTTATTGTACAGACGAGACGAATGCAGAAAATGTTTATGCAAGAAATAAGCTTCGTAATCAGGTTATTCCACAACTGGAGAAAATAAATGAACAGGCAGTCTGGCACATTTCCAGAACAGCCCAGAGCGTGCGTGAACTTTGGAGTTATGTGGATATGCAGATTGAGGAGTATAAGAAAAAAGTGCTGCAGATAGAGCCACAATCATGTCGGAAAGAAACAAATCTTGCTACAGGAGCTATTAGTCTGATTCTGAATAAAAATGAATATGACAAAGTCCCGGTACCGTTAAAAAGTTATGTGATCCACCGGATCATCTGTGAAGCTGCGGGGCACGAGAAGGATATCAGTGCAGTACATGTACAGGCGGTAGAGGAGCTTTTGAACCGGCAGGTGGGACGGAAAATAGATTTGCCTTATGCTGTGACGGCGAGCCGCATTTATGGAGGAGTGAAGTTTGAAAAGAAACCAGTCATTTCTACAAAAATGATTGATCCAAACCATTTAAATGATGAAAATATAGAAAATCCAGAGGCTTTGTTTCAGTTCCGCATTTTCGAAAGACCACCTGGAATGAAAGCATTTCCCGAAAAAACCTACACGAAATGGTTCGATTATGATATAATTAATAACACTGTGGAAATCAGACACAGACAGGCCGGAGATGTCCTTGCAATTAATAAAAATGGAGGAACGCAAAGGCTGAAAAAGTATTTTATTAATGAGAAAATTTCGCAGGAAGAGCGAGAGAAAGTCTGGCTGGTGGCAGATGGGCACGATATTATGTGGGTGGTCGGTCACAGACAGAGCCAGCGTTATCAGATTACAGAATCTACAAAAAAGATTTTAGAAATTCACTTTTGCAAAGGAGAAAATTATGGCAGAGACAGTAAGAGTATTAGTTGAGGAAGAAGAAGTTGATAAGAGGATCCGTGATCTTGGAGAGCAGATCAGTAAAGATTATGAAGGAAAAGAAGTGCATCTCATCTGTGTATTAAAAGGTGGCGTATTCTTTATGTGCGAACTGGCAAAGAGAATTACCGTGCCGGTGTCCATGGACTTTATGAGTGTCAGCAGTTATGGTGACGGAACAGCTTCAAGCGGTGTAGTTAAGATTGCAAAAGACCTTGATGAGACACTGGAAGGAAAAGATGTTCTGATCGTAGAAGATATCATCGATTCAGGAAGAACGCTTTCTTATCTGATTGAAATTCTTAAAAAACGTGGACCAAAGAGCCTGAGACTTTGTACATTATTAGATAAACCGGAAAGACGTGTCAAAGACGTGAAGGTTGATTATGTCGGATTTAACATTCCAGATGAATTTGTTGTGGGCTACGGTCTGGATTATGCCCAGAAATATAGAAATCTTCCATACATCGGAGTTGTAGAAGGTGTGGAGTAGAAGGGAGCAAAAAGTTTGGACACTAGAAAAAATAAAGGAATCAGCGGAGCCGGTCTTTTAGTTCTTGTTGTATTTCTGTTTGCAGTGCTCTGGTTTACGAACATGTTCGAGAACCAGAGTGACAGACTTACCTGGAGTGAGTTTCAGACACTGGTTACAGGAGACAATGTAGACAGCATTTCTGTGATTCAGAATAAAAATGTGCCGACCGGACATGTGGAAATCAAACTGAAGAAGGAAGATAAAGACGGTAAGCAGGTGCGGTATCTGTATGTTTCAGATATTAATGAAGTGCAGGATTATCTGAAAGAGAATAAGCTGGACTATGATATGGCAGATGTTCCGCAGGACACATTATTTTCAACAACAATTCTGCCGGTGCTTCTCACACTTGCAGGTGTGATGTTCATTTTTATGATGATGAACCGTCAGGGAGGAAATGCTGGAAACAAAGCCATGAGCTTTGGAAAGAGCCGTGCAAAGTTAAGCACAGACAGCGACAAGAAGGTTACATTTGATCATGTTGCAGGACTGAAAGAAGAGAAAGAGGAGCTGGAGGAGATTGTTGATTTCCTGAAAGAACCTAAGAAATATATCCAGGTTGGAGCGCGTATCCCGAAAGGAGTTCTCCTTGTGGGACCTCCGGGAACCGGAAAGACACTGCTGGCCAAGGCAGTAGCCGGAGAGGCAGGAGTTCCGTTCTTTACTATTTCTGGATCTGATTTTGTAGAAATGTTTGTCGGAGTCGGAGCTTCCAGAGTCCGTGACTTATTCGAAGAGGCTAAGAAAAATGCACCGTGCATCATTTTTATCGATGAGATTGATGCAGTCGCAAGACGAAGAGGAACCGGTATGGGCGGCGGTCATGATGAGCGTGAGCAGACATTGAACCAGTTACTTGTTGAGATGGACGGATTCGGTGTCAATGAAGGAATCATTGTCATGGCAGCAACGAACCGTGTCGACATTCTGGATCCTGCAATCCTTCGTCCGGGACGTTTTGACCGTAAAGTCGTAGTCGGAAGACCGGATGTACAGGGAAGAGAAGAAATTTTAAAAGTTCACGCAAAGGGAAAACCGCTCAGTGAGGAGATCGATCTGAAACAGATCGCGCAGACAACTGCAGGATTTGCAGGAGCAGATCTTGAGAACTTATTAAATGAAGCGGCAATTCTGGCAGCAAAAGCAGGACGCCTCTTCTTAAAGCAGGAAGACATCCAGAAAGCATTTATCAAAGTCGGAATCGGAGCAGAGAAAAAGAGCCGTGTTATTTCTGAAAAAGAAAGAAGAATCACAGCTTTCCACGAGGCAGGTCATGCAATTTTGTTCCATGTCCTTCCAGACGTGGGACCGGTGTACAGTGTATCTATCATTCCGACCGGAAGTGCCGGCGGATATACGATGCCGCTTCCGGAGCAGGACGAAATGTTCAATACAAAAGGCAAGATGCTGCAGGATATCACAGTGGCACTTGGTGGCCGTGTTGCGGAAGAAATCATTTTTGATGATATTACGACAGGAGCTTCTCAGGATATTAAGCAGGCGACTGGTATCGCGAAATCCATGGTAACGAAGTTCGGTATGTCTGAGAAAGTCGGACTGATCAATTACGACGATGACAGCGATGAAGTTTTCATCGGAAGAGATCTTGCCCATGCTTCCAGAGGTTACGGTGAGAATGTTGCCGGTGTAATTGATCAGGAAGTAAAACGAATCATAGATGAGTGCTATGCAAAAGCGAAGAGCATTATTCATGAGTACGATCATGTACTTCATGCGTGTGCAGAACTGCTTCTGGAAAAAGAAAAGATTTCCAGAGAAGAGTTTGAATCGTTGTTTGGAGATGAAGCATAGATGAATAAGAAAGCATTATTTTGCGACGGTACTTCGCAGTATGTGAATCCGTCCGAACCGGAGCGCAACGAAGAAGTTACGTTCCGGTTCCGTACCGCTAAGGACGATGCAGAACATGTCTGCCTCGTTCACGAGAAAATCCGGTATGAGATGGAGAAGGCACAGACGGGCGAAGTATTTGACTATTATGAGATAAAAAGACAGCTGGGCGAGGAGCCGTTCCGGTATTATTTTGAGATCCGAAGCGGCAGTGAAGTATGCTATTATAACCGGTGCGGAGTGTCAGAGCGAGTGGTGTCAGACTATGATTATGTAGTCTGTCCGGGCTTTCGTACACCGAAGTGGGCGAAAGGCGCAGTCATGTATCAGATATTTACAGATCGTTTCTGCAACGGTGACCCTGACAATGATGTGGAAGACCGGGAATATTACTATATCGGAGACTACAGTAGAAAAGTTACAGACTGGAACCGCTATCCGGCAACCATGGATGTGCGGGAATTCTATGGTGGAGATTTAAAAGGAGTCTGGGATAAACTGGACTATTTACAGGATCTTGGAGTAGAAGTGTTATACTTTAATCCAATTTTTGTATCTCCTTCCAATCACAAATACGACATTCAGGATTATGATTACATTGATCCTCATTATGGAGTGATTGTTGAAGACGGCGGAAATATACTGGCAGAGGGCGATCATGAAAATGCCAATGCCACGAAATATCAAAAACGAGTGACGGACAAAAAGAATCTGGAAGCCAGCAATGAATTTTTTGTTCAGTTTGTGGAAGAGGTGCATCGGCGCGGCATGAAGGTGATTCTGGATGGAGTGTTCAATCACTGTGGATCCTTCAATAAATGGCTGGACAGAGAGCGCATTTACGAGAAACAGGAAGGGTATGCGCCGGGAGCATATGTCAGCGCAGACAGCCCGTATCGCAGCTATTTCCGGTTCTTTCAGGAAGAGCGGGAACGCTGGCCATACAATGGTTCATATGACGGATGGTGGGGACATGATACACTGCCGAAGCTGAACTACGAAGATTCACCGAAACTGGAAGCTTATATTTTTGAGATTGCGAAGAAATGGGTGTCACCGCCGTACAATGCGGATGGCTGGCGTTTGGATGTGGCAGCGGATCTTGGAAGAAGTAACGAGTACAATCACGAATTCTGGAAAAAGTTCCGTAAAGTTGTAAAAGAAGCAAATCCGGAAGCACTGATTCTGGCGGAGCATTACGGAGATCCAAGCGAGTGGCTAGAAGGTGATGAGTGGGATACCATCATGAACTACGACGCATTCATGGAGCCGGTCACCTGGTTTTTGACTGGGATGGAGAAGCACAGTGACGAGGCAAGAGAAGACTTAAGAGGCAACGCCGACGCATTTGTAAATGCGATATGTCATCACATGAGCAATATGATGACGCCGTCCCTGCAGGTTTCCATGAATGAATTGTCGAATCATGACCATTCCAGATTCCTGACGAGAACGAATCACAGAGTCGGCCGTGCGCAGAAACTGGGGGCAGAAGCAGCCAATGAAAATGTCAATGTGGCAGTTATGCGTGAGGCGGTCGTTATGCAGATGACGTGGCCGGGCGCACCAACTGTTTATTATGGCGACGAGGCCGGCGTGTGCGGATTTACGGATCCAGACAACCGACGTACGTATCCGTGGGGGCATGAAGATCAGGAGCTGATTGCATTTCACAGAGAAATGATCCGGATCCACAAGCGATACCCGGTGTTCAGGGAAGGTTCTGTTCAGATGCTTGAGTGGCGGGAAAATGTATTGGCTTATG
>ERZ839489.1292-NODE-1292-length-16501-cov-23.501885_pt1 | contig 16501 bp, 20 predicted proteins | sample MGYA00519938_ERZ839489 | MGnify/ENA primary metagenome ERZ839489 (study PRJEB31850, sample SAMEA3708846) | human gut metagenome | biome: human gut; feature: human-associated habitat; material: faeces | place: China | collected 2014 ... | reverse complement strand
TTTGCCCCTTTAATAAAAAATGCCCATTCTCATTTTCCCCATTAAACCACACATCATTTGCACTGTCAATATGTAAATTCTTCACAGCTATTCAGTGCAATTCTCGTACAATATTTACGTTAAAATAGTATTTATAAATTAAAAAATTTGCACCAGTAAACACTGATGCAAATTTTAATTTAAGCATATATAAATTCTGATAAATGCTTTTTAATTATCTCATCTAATTTATCTGAAAATAATTCAGCCATTGAGTTATACCCTATTGGAGTGTAGTGATAGTTGTTATATAGAGTTGTGAATGGTAAACTATTGAACTCGTTAATGCAGTCCATATAATAGTAGTTATCATAATGTTTTTCCATATTTTTGTATACTGCATTTACATTTATAGTAGAAGATCCAAACCCAACACCTCTGCTAATACCAGTGCTAATTATAAAGCAATTCGGTGATATCTTTTTTAATTCTTCTATTACTCTACTAACGTAGCTATATAAGGTATTATTAGTAGTACCTATATCACTTTCAGTTCCAATAGTTTGATTAACTTCATTAGCACCCATACATAAAATATATAAAGGCATTTCACCTATTTTTTTAGCGTATTTTAACCCCCACTCTTCACTTGTTTCGTTCAACCATGATAAGCATGTTGCGCCACTTTTACCACTCCAATACACTTCATTATTGTATTTATTTTTAATAAAACTACTCCATGATATACCTTTATCTTCTGATACTGGCGTCCCATCTTTAAGAGTATGATATCCTACACTTAAACTGTCACCAACACTACAAAATTTTCGAAATAAATTAAACCCTTTTGGATAATATGATTTTTCTTCTTTTGGGTTTGATAGTTCAAACCAATTACCCCAGATAAAGTTAGGAGCTGAACCAGTATTTGATCTAGCAAAAGCTCTATTTTCACCGACAAATAATTGATACCCACCCGGCTGATTACTCCTGTCGCTATACTGAAAAGTTGATAAGCACCCAGTTGCAGGGCTAATAGGCAAATTTTTCATTATATCGTCAGTAATTTTATATAGGTAAATTGTTTTATTTAATGGTGCATTGTTTAAGTTATTGAAATAGTCACCGATAGTAGACGGGATAATAATAATATCTGACGCTCTGTATGAGGATTCACTTGAAATTTCAATCCAATTACTCCACGTAAAGTCAGGTGCTGAACCACTATTAATTCTGGTAAATGCTCTATTTCTACTCACAAATAATTGATACCCGCCCGGCTGATTACTCCTGTCACTATACTGAAAAGTTGATAAGCAACCAGACGCGGGACTAATAGGCAAATTTTTCATCATGTCATTAGTAAGATTAAGGAGGAAAATAGTTCTATTTAATGGAGCATTGTTTAAATCATTGAAATACGAATTAATATTTCCTACTGAAATAAGAATATCTGATGGGTGATATGTTGTTTCATTTGAAATTTCAATCCACTTACCCCAGTTAAAGTTAGGAGCTGAACCAGTATTTGTCCTAGTAAATACTCTATTTTCACTGACAAATAATTGATACCCACCCGGCTGATTACCCCTGGGACTATACTGAAAAGTTGATAAGCAACCCAATGCGGGGGTAATAGGCAAATTTTTCATTATATCTGACGTAATATTGTATAAGTAAACTGATTTATTTAATGGAGCATTGTTTAAATCATTGAAATAACTATCAATATTACTTTTTAAAATAATAATATCTGATGGCGCATAACTGTTAAAAGCCCCGTACACCAAACCACTGTCTTTCCAATTACCTGAATCATAGTAATAAATATGTCCGTTAGATTTTAGAACATAAACTAAAAGTGTGTTAGTCATGTCACTTGTGGAATTAACAAACGTTGGCAACGAATTGTTACCAATAATCGCTTTTAATAGAATACTTAAACTGCCATCACTAGCCATACCATCAAGTTTCTTGTTAATTTCTTTCTGAACATCCAGTGTACTGAAATAGTTATTAACATAGCTCTGTAATTCTACATACGCTTTATGAATATTAGTTACATCGCCATGCAACGTCTCAACATCTTCCATGGTCTTATTTAAATAGTCCACAACTTTACAGAGTAGTTCATAATAACTTAAACTATCATCATACACCAGTGGAAGTACTTTTTGACACCAGTAACGAAACGGTTGTAGTGTTCTATAATTACCTAGTGTTGGCGTAAAATCCGCCGGATCATTTGGTGTAATTGTTTTATCTATACTCATATTATTCCTCCAATCTACCACAACCCCATAAATAAGTCGCTAAATTCTTCAATAACTTGCATATCAATATTCAAAAAAGTTTCTCTAAACTTCAACAGCATACTACTATAACTTTCGCTACCCTGTTTACCGCTTACATTCTCCACATAATCTTCAAGGCTGTTAGCTGTTCCAGTATTACTAGTATCATCATTAACGGTAGTTTTATTAGTGCCAGTACTACTATTTTCATTACTGGTACTACCAGTATCAGTAACTTTTCTAGCGTTAGTCAAATAGTTCTCATTTTCCAGTCCAGTAATAGCTCCTTGTGGTGTATCGCTATACAAATCTTTTTTTGTATTGTTACTACTACCACTGCTAGTTCCACTAGCGTTTATTTCACCACTACTAACACTCTGACTAGTGCCTGTATCCTGTTTACTACTATCAATCTTACGATTATGTGTTCTCTTTAAATCCACATCATACAACGGGTTAAATTCAATTAACGCACTTTTATACAACTGATTGTAAAAAGGCATAATCTCTTCAAGTCTGGTATTCAGCCATAGTTTCCAGATTCCCACAGTTTCACTGCCAATCTCACGCAGATAATAATGTTTTAATATCTTCTGGCAAAGTATCGCTCTATAACTTTCGTCAAAGAAAACAGCCTTGCTAGTAAAAATCTTATCCCAACTTTTACTAACAATATCATCCACATTATCAGATCCAGAACTTTCACTTAACCCAGCTTTACTCTCACAAATAAACCTAACTTCTGTAGTGTACTTACTCATTTCTTACCACCACTCTTTCCGGCTACCAGCAACGCAAGGCTAAACACACCACACAAAGAACCAATAACAAAACCACAAAAGAAGCTAATCATCATTATCACCACCTTTTATCGTATTTTGTCCGGAGCCATCACCGATTTCCTGAAAATCTTCTCTATAATCAACACTTATATTAGTACCAAACATAGCATTAATCTTTTTAACAGCATCACGCCTAGCTTGTAACCTACTATACCTACTAGCAATAGTGCCACCCTGAGTTCTTGTAACCTCATCTGTAATCAGTCTTTCTTTCTTCTGAATGTTAATATTGCTAATACCTAAGTAAGTCAACGCTTCGTTCCATATCTGCGTTTTTAATTGATAAATTTTATCTGCCACATACGGCGCTCCTGTATTCAAACTCTTCAAAGCGTTTAAATCAAGGTTTTTATCACCGAAAATAAAAGGCGAGTTTCCATCGAATTCTTTATAGAGATTTAATAATGTAAGGCGCTGTTTTTCTGTTCCTTGTATCAGTACAGGAGTTTTTTGGGCATTGGCATTTACATCAATAACCCTGTCCAGTAAATACAAGCGTCTTGAGTACATTTTAATATCTGTAATAGAATTAGTTCTCAGATAGTTATTCCATATAATAACGCTATTGTCTTCGTTTAACTCTCTCTGATAGTTGTTATAACTTGAGTATGCTCTTCTCAATACAGGATTTCCGTATACATCAAAGTTTCCGTTTGGTAGGCAATCCAAACAAAGATTACCAATCACATCATCATTGAAATATACCATAGACCCGTTCTGAAATAAGTGCAATTCGATATATCTAGGATCAACGCTAGGTGGTAAGTTTTGCCACTCAAACATAGATATTGCTAACTCTGTAAGTCTGTTGAAATACTGCATATAGGTTACATTGTTTAGTAAAGCACTTTCCTCAAATAAGCCATTGCCTTTTTTTCTCACTTTCTCACCACCTTATATCGTATTATCCAATGAATAGTTACCAATTTCATTTCCGTTTTTCCAGAATGTAACACCAGCATCATAGATATTACAGATTTTTCTCATATCATCTGCCGGAACACTACCGACAATATTACACCCTATTGTCTTCACATAATTCCAGTGTGGTCTACCATTTCTGTTAGGTATTTTTACCCTATGAATAGCATACCCGAACATGGTAAAGTATTCGTCAATCATCCTAGCATAGTATTTTGTGATACTACATCTGCCGCCATAAAATGATTGCAACCCGGAAGCCACGTTATTATTACCGTGATTCTGATTACCTTTTGTAATATCCGCTTGAATAGATGCCTGATAACCACTCACAAGCGCATTAGTGGCACTACTTAACAGCGAAGCACCAGCCATAGGCAACCCGCCCATCACTGCTCCTGTAGCACCTTTCACGGTAGCGTTAGCAATAATAGGGATAGCGTTTTGTGCTAACCACGCTCTAAAAGCATCCGTACTCCAAGAACACATAGGGTAATTAGAAAGTGTCAACGATTCGTTAGGAAAAACACCAGTACTTCCTTTATAGTTGGTTGGTCTTAAAGTACATTGAATAGGCATTGTGATAGGTACACGAATATTCCATTGCGGTTTTCTTCCGTCAAAAAATTCATATCTCAACGCCAAGCTACTGCCATCGTTGTTTCCGATGGAAAAGAAATTGTATGGATAGGTAAACAATTTTCTGTTCTTTGGTTTGTACCCGTCAATCTCCCATGACCCAACATTTACAGCTTCTGCCTCACCACTAACAGTATAAGCATTAGCTGAGTATTTAACAGTCATACCACCGTCGGGAATAGCTTTACCAACTCCAATTACAGGCGCCATATACATTCCAACAATGGCATCTGGTTTTTGATTGTAATTGTTAATCAGTGCATTTATTCCAGCTGTATCAGTAGTATTGTATGCGTACAACGTGCAACCACCGTACACGCCATCATATACGTTTCCAGAAGATGCTTCGTCCGTATCATTCACCAGTATATAAACAGCTAATGGGGTTAACGCAGTGGATAAGTTTTTATAATCATTAAATACATACTCACCAAGTTCCACATTCTCCGGCTCAATATGAAATCCGGCAACATCATCATCCACATGTTCTCTTTCAACCAGTGAATACTCCATAGTATAATCAAAAAACCAAGTCTGCATAACATCCAGTTCGAACGTAATTTCTGAGCACTCGTTGTTCACAAACTCAACGCTAGTGATAAAAGCATAAAACCATTTTGAGCCATATGCTGTATTCTGAAACATCATGTAATTACAGTCATACAAACTGTCAGCTTTAATACCAACTCTTGCAATGCCCTTATTCACTCTTTGGTATGTATAACTACTCAAGTTATACTTCTGTTTACCAGCAAAATAAGTTTGCTGTGCGCTTGCGCTACTAAAGTAAATAGTGTGTTCGTAAGTTGTATCTAAAGGAACGTTTTGTAAAATTCTTATATTTGTTTGTGGCTGAATATACATTTAATCACCTACACAATCCCAAGAAACGTTTTGATTTTAGTTACCTGTTCACTTGTCAATGGTTCAGAATCCATACTACCAAAATGAAATCTTTCACCACTAAGCATAGACACAACAGCGTGTTTTAAGACTTCCGCACTCACATCTAGTGCGTCTGACATTTTTGCTTTGTCTGTATCATCTGTAAACGCATCTATAATAGTACTAGGGTCTTTTGCTCCTTTCCGAATATTCTCACCAACTGTAGGATAAGCGTGTCCTGTGCTATCTACGGTATCTGCTAAAAACTGTTCTGCCATATATTACCTCGTTTCCGGGGTAGGCTGTTATCCCTACCCCTTGTAGCTTATTTTTTACTGAGTGTTAAAGTACCATCCACCTGTACCGCTGTAGGTGTAACTGTTGTAGTAGCTTCATACAACTGTTCGCCGATGTTTGCTACAATTGTCATTTCCGTAGCGAACTGACTGTGCGGTACAAGCATACCACCGTATTTCTGTACGGCAATACCAGCTGTAGTAAGTGCATCCGTCTGAACAAAGTTTACTTCGTTAGGTGCAAGTGTAACACCCTCAGCGTCTGCGTGCATTGTCAGAGCGATAGCTTTTTCTGTTTCGTCTTTTGCATCCCAGTGCAACGTAAGTGTTTCTGGCAATCCAACTTCCGCTGTACTATCCACAAATACAACAGCGTTAGCAAACGGAGAACTACTAATAGTTTTCCATGTGTGGTAAAAATAATTCCAGTACAGACCAGAGGAAACGTATTTCTCTGTGAACTTATTCATGTTATCATACACCTGAAACCAGTTCTCATCTAACAGCACCGCTTTTACCTTTTTCATAAGAGCCAGTTCGTCTGCTGTAACCTCTTCCAGCCCGTCAGAGTTATCTCTAATAATGTCAAACCGTTCGTTGTCAAAAGTGTCCCACTTGTCAATGATAAACAGTCTACCAAGGAAGTCCGCTTTTTCCATGTTAAACGCACTCGCCAGTACATTCACATCAAACGATGCATTGAAGTTTGCATCCATAAAAATAACCTGCCTGTCTTTTGGCGTGTTCGTTTTCACACCAGCACTGTTATAATCAGAACTTACAAACGGTAACAGGTTGCTAGTTCCACGGAAAGCAACTGCGCTTGTTTTCAAGTCAGCATTCACAACGATTGGCTGAGTCGCTACTTTCCCATGTGAAATAGCTTTAATAAGCAGATATTTGAATAACAGGAACTCGTCATACTCAGCACCAGTGTAAACAGCATCTACGATTTTTGCAATCAGATTCTGCACACCGTCCATGCTAAGAAATGCCTGATGTAAGTCCATATCCTGAATGGTTACCGGGTACATTACACGCCAGTTCATTACATGAAATGCTGACCGTACATCCGGCATGGTTCTTTTAAATTCCCTTCCACCAGCTTTCTCAGCGGAAAAGTCTACTGCTTTTGCGATGGAAACAAAAATGTCTTCTACTGTTTCACCGAACTCCAAATACCCCTTTTTGAGTATGGAATACGGGTTGTTAAATGTTGCACTCTGCATACGCACGATTGCAATACGGTTTACCAGTGCGTTTAAAAACTGGTTAGCAAATGCTGGTGTGCCATAGATTACTTCACCAACTCTAGGAATGTCTGTTTCGCTCTGCACAACAGGTACATTCTGCTGATAGTCGTATGATGCGTTCTGCCGAATCACGTTCATAATGTCAATGGTAGACGCGTTTAGCGTACTATTTGCGATTCTTCTGGGCATTTATTATCACTCCTTTACTGTAAATAAATCATCAAATGTTTTCATTGGCTTATCATCTGAATTATCATAATCACCGGGGTTGTCATTTCCACCACCGTCTTTACTGAAAAAACGGTCTGAATATTTTTTCTTCCATGCTTTGTCGTTCTCTTCATATTTATTTTTCCAGTTTGTAGCATCGTTTGTTTTTTCTTCAAAGTCTGTAAAGGTGTCTGTGATATCTTCCAGCATAGCGATATCATCGTCTGTCGGTTCTTCACCGAACCTACCTCTAAGGCTTTCCAAGATTTCTTCCCTTGTTTTAACAGCCATACGTTACTCCTTTCACTCTACTCTTGTCCACTTTTCCGTGTTAAAAAGTTCACTTAATCTCATGGAAAGGGGATGGTCTGGTGATAACATAATCTTACCGTCTTCTGTTACAAGTACGGTGAATCCCTCTTCATGTTTGTATAATCCTTTTTCAAACATTACTGTTCTCCTTTCTTACCTATATCGAACCATCATCCATACAGGCATTGTTTCTTTTTTCATTGACGGTGTACCGCCACCGCCCCCACCAGCACTAAAAAACCTAAAAAGCATTACAGAATTGTTTAGCATTTCTCCGACATTCAAATACCTGTTACCTGTAATCCATTGTGTAATACTTGAGTCATTTCCGTGGTCTACAATATACCGATACGCTTCTTTTGCGTATGTCACACGAGCGTCCCACGAACTATCGTGAATACCCTCCCACCCTATGTTCCAAGCGTGTGTTAAATGTGTAATGTCAGTACTGTCGGATGCAAGGAAGTCAGAAAGTGAAGAGTAGGCACTTGCTTCACCTGTAGAGTACCACACATTTTCTTCTATGATATACTGGCATTGCCCCTCACCACTATCATCAGCATAACCGTGCGTTGAAAGCCATTCATGTAACTTATAAAGTCTTCCATGTGTATCACCACCAGTGTTTGTCCACTGCCCTAAGCCATACCCATGTTTTAACTCTGTCCATGTTCCCTTTCGTAATCCTTCCCATATTCCCGGATTTACATTTGATTCTTGCCTGAGATTTCCGGCAATAGCAGCGATTACATAGACAGAACATCCGTAACCAGAAGCACCGCCTGACCCGTATCTGAATCTCCTAGGAAAAGAGCGTTCATAGTTTGGGTCACCTTTTGAACTTCCGATTGACACCTGATTTGCGAGAGGTGCGTTACTTGTGTGAGCGCCCATGAAAACGCCTTTTCCTGTTCCACCCTTATAACACATTTCAGTATGTCCAGTTTTCCAGCCAATGTCCCCCGGAAGATACTCAGGGTCACTGGAAACATCGGTAAAACCCAGGGATAACAGAACATTGATTTCTATACTTGTGGTAAACGGGTTGTGGTTTGGTGCATATTGTGGTGTTTCCCAACCGCCAGCTAGCAACGCATAATTAATAAAACTGCTACAGTCATAATAGGTTATACCACCTATAGTTTGTTGATTTCTATACGCTTGAGAATATCCAACATTCGGTGCGTTACAGGTATTGACAGCCCATGAATATGCTTTATTAATGTCCGGCAATTTACATCACCCCCAGCACTTTCCAGCAACTTTTGCCAAAGCACCCATCATTTGCACCGTGTGTGCCACACTCATAACCGTATGCCCTCATCGTTGTTTGAAAACTGTTGATGGCGTACACCGTGTTCGTGCCACACCCACCGTCAATTGTCAGTGGCTTTCCGTCTTTTCCTGTATAATGTAATAAGGAAAGGACTGTCTGCAATACAATCACATCTGTTCCGTATGAACCGCTTTTCACTGTACTGAATTTGTGCATATCATCACTCCTTGCTAACGTGGAACATTTCCATTAATTTGTCTGGTAATAAATCTGGATTGATTTTTGAAATATTTTCCAGAATAGATACCAGTTCAGTAGTACACGCATATAGGATAACTACTGGTAGTATCGCTACGCTAAGCTCAAACCCAACGAGATATCCGTAGGTATCAATACCCCACGCAACAGCGTAGCACAGAATGAACCCAACTTTTTTAAATAATCCATCTCTGAGCCTTGACGATTTAATCTCTTTATCCTTAATCGCTGAAACAATCCCTGTCAGTAAGTCTACAAGATTAAAAGCCAAGGCACAAAAAATAGGGTAAAACTGCTCCATACCTTTCTCCTTTCTTTCTTTACTTCACAAATAATTATAGCATAAAACTTTACAAAAGTAAATAGTTGTGGTATAATAAATATTAATAAGGAGAACTAATATATGGGAAAATATTACGATGGAACAAAACTTTTGTCGATGCTAGACTTAAACGGTAAAAAACCAGAAATATATATGTGTACTACAAACCGCACTGGCGGTAAGACAACCTATTTTGGCAGACTTTGCGTAAACAGGTTTCTTGATAAAGGGGAAAAGTTTGGGCTTATTTATAGATATAATTATGAACTGGACGATGTCGCAGATAAATTCTTTAAGGATTTAAAAGAGTTGTTTTTTCCTGATAAAACCATGACTGCTAAAAAGAGAGCAAAAGGTATCTTCCAAGAGCTGTTTATTAATGACAAAAGTTGTGGGTATGCTATTGCACTAAACAGTTCTGATAGTATTAAAAAATATTCCCATTTATTTTCTGATATTACTAGGATGATTTTTGACGAATTCCAGAGTGAAACCAATCACTACTGTACCGATGAGATTACTAAGTTTTTAAGTATTCATACAAGTATTGCCCGTGGTCAGGGTGAACAGGTGCGATATGTTCCTGTTTTTATGTTAGCAAACCAAGTAAGCATTATTAACCCTTATTACGTGGCTATGGGTATATGTAACAGGCTGAATAGTGAAACTAAATTCTTGCGTGGGGATGGATATGTACTAGAACAGGGGTTCATTGAAACTGCCTCAGATAGCCAGAAAGAGAGTGGGTTTAATCGGGCTTTTAAGGAAAATAATTATGTCGCATATAGTAGTGAGAATGTGTATTTAAATGATAACTACAGTTTCATCGAAAAACCTACTGGAAAAAGTCGTTATATCTGCACACTGAAATATAAAGGGAATGATTTTGGTGTAAAGGAATTTGCGGAAAGTGGTTTTATCTATTGTGATGATAAACCAGACAGTACTTTTCCTATGAAAATAACTGTTACTACAGATGACCATTCCATAAATTATATTATGCTGAAAAGAAATGATTTCTTTTTGAGTAACTTGCGTTATCTCTTTGAACGAGGTTGTTTTAGATTTAAGGATATGAGATGCAAGGAAGCTATATTAAATGCACTAAGTTATTAAGGTATCTTCTTATGTTATCACAAGTGAGTCATTCAGGTAGCACACTTGAAAGATAGTGCTGGATGATTTGTCGTTTTCGCTGAACGCACTTGATGTTGCATAAGTTATAGATATAGAAATTGACCGGGTAACGAACTATGTTCGCCCCGGTCTTTTTTCATTCTTTCAACTGTCTTCTAAGAACCTTGAAGAAACCCTCAACTCGATACGGTGATGTGTCAGTATAACAGCAAATATTATATAATTTGCATTTTGAACAGATCTTTGTTTTACGACAGATCTCCATAGCTTTTTTCAATAACTCTGCATCTTTCATTTATCTTTCTCCCGTACTTCCAAAACCACCACGATTTTCACCAGATAAGTGTTCTACTTCTGTTATTTTAACAAGTGGTTGATGTTCCTGTATGCGGAACTGACATATCCGTGTATTTTTTGGAATCACAATATCTTTAGTCGCATATGCCGGGAACATCCATTCGTCCTGTTCACCACAATAGGATTCGTCAATAAGCCCTACACTGTTTGCCTGAATGATACCATATTTTTTAAATGTAGAACTACGAGGGATGAGTAATGCTTCGGTGTTTTCTGGTAACTGGATTGCTACCCCTAAAGGAATCAACTGAAAATCTCCTTTTTTCATAAACACATCAACACCAGTTCGTAAGTCTATCCAGTTACCATTTTTTATTAGATGTATTCTAACCATGTATTCTCTTAAGTATTTTACTTTAATCTGCTTTGCTTTCATAATATTCCTCCACTTATAACAATGTTCACATTCGTTGTCAAACTTCCAGAAACAATCTTTACAGTTCATAGGTTACCTCATTTCGTAAGTTGTTTCTACCAGCAAAATTCCGCCTCGTATACGCTTTGGTCTTAATTTTCCCGGCACTTTTAAACCTACTTTAAAATCATTAAAGGTGCGTATTATTTGGTTACCGTTTTTGTCAAATAAAAACTCTTTTTCTTCATCACTCCATTCTTTATCTTCTATAGATACATCTGAACTCATGGAAAGTTCAAATAAATCCTTGCATCTTTGAGGCATACCAGCACACTTTATGTTGTTGTATGGATGTTCTATGGGTTCAAGATTTTCTGCGACAACGTGTTCGATGTACGTTTTCTGTCTAGTGAATATTGCTTTATCCCAGCATGATTCCAGTTTCCAACAACAGAAATTTTTATCGTGTACTTTGATTCCTTTTATTTTTTCAGGTGGTAAGTCACAATGGATGCTATCAGTATCTGCATAAATAAACCCCGGTTTATCAACACCGTAATAGTTTTTCTGGGCGGCTCTGATTGTAAAGTTTCTTGCGTAACTTGTAATAGCTGATCCGACAGGAATGTAGCCCGGTGTTTTGTTGTTCTCTATTACAGGAACAAAACCTATGGAATTATCTTCTTTAACATATGCATATTTGAATGAACTATCTGTACTACTTGCCATTTTGCCATATAAATTATTTAAGAATAGTTTTGCTAATTCTCGTAAAGCACCAGTGCTTTTCTGTTTCATTTCTTTGTAGGTGTCAATGTATTCATCAAAAATACCTATCATAGAATAAAACCAACACCCATCTAATATTTCAAAATCAACTAACTCATAATGCTCTTTTAACAGTTCGTAATCTGTCATTGTTAATACTAATTCTACTCTAGTATCGCACATATTGCCGTCACTATCCCTGTAAAATGGATAATATTTATTAGTATCTTTATCGTAAATATCAGAAGTTTCAAGCGCTTCTGTTCCCTTGTATAAAAACGAGCCTTTTATCTGTATAAAAGGTAGCATATTTTTCTTTATATAAAATCTGGTTTTTATCCTTACAAAATAATATTTGTTTTCTGCTATAGCTTCTGGCGGTATGAAATTACCCGTCCAAAACTTTGGTTTACCTACCGGGTATTTATTGCCACTTTCACTATGCATCATACTAGGGTATAGAGAATTTACATCGGCAGTTGTTCCATAGGTATGCAATTTATTTTCTTTTCCTTTTACAAGGTAGCACCATCCACCACGATAACTTTTCCTTATATAATCACCAGCTGTGTTATACTTGTGTTCTTCCTTTATACGCAACGTGTAAATATCAGGAAACATTTCATCGTAATCAAGAAGTTTCTTTGTTGTATGCTTACATATGTTTTTATATTCTTCCAAGCAACATGAACCTATAGTAAGTTTATTATGCCCCTCATTAAACATAATTTCAAGTGCTTCTTTTACAACCAAAACGTCATTTGCTATATACTTTTTCTCTTCGTCTGTTATAGTACATCCGGCATATCTAAAACCTGTATATTCCATTTCTAATTTTTTGTGCTTTGTCTTAAAACTGTTACCTATTCTTTTTACACTGAAAGGTAATAATTTTAGTGAATCTCTTATTTCAATAAAATGATTGTTATCTTTTATTATAATAGTGTACCATTGCCCTTTATCAGATACGCTATATTTGAATGTTTTATTTTTCATTTCTTTTTCAGATTGCCATTCTATAGAAAACTCTGATTCCCCAGCTTTGTTTGTTGCTTGTTTAAAGCCTTTATCTATCAGTAAATAAGACAACCAGAAAGCACCATCGAATTTTAGATTGTGGTAGTACGCTATAACGTTTGAATTTAAAGATAGGAAATAATTATATTGTTCCTCTATAGAATGAAATATTTCTACCTTTTCCGTATATAGTTCTACAGAAGCCGATGCCCAAACCTCTGTATTATCCTGTCCTTTATAAACTGTTGTTTCAAAGTCACACATGAAATAACGGTATTTCTTAATCCTCAATATTATACCCTAGTTCGTTATATTCAAAGGCTTCTATTAAATCTTTCTTGTAAGCATCTGAAGCATCTGGTAGGTATTCTACTAACGAACTTGTGAACTCTTGCATAGCTGAGTTGCTGTCATATCCTGTTTTGTTTAGGATCTCATGAAATTGGAGTGGCATATGTTCCAAGGAGTATGCAACGGAATCTATACCCTGTTCGTTTATCAGCGTGTTTATAAAGGCAATAACCTTGTCAGATATTTCTTTTGGAAAATGCAGTATTTGTGATTTGAAATTATTGATTATCACTTGAGAAATACCGTTTTCTAAAACATTATCTGTTTTGGACTGTGTGGATTCTCCCTCTTTGTTTTGAGTTACTTCCTGTTTTAGATATTTTGGTGTTATTCCTTTTAATTTTCTAGTGAGTTTAGCTAATTCTTTTCCTTTTACACCTTGCTGTCTTAATTGCCTCTCCGTTGGTATATATAAATCAACATATTGCGATATTTTATGCCTCTTTATATATCGTAAGATACGATTTCTGTTTTTTGTATATTGTGTTGTTCTCTTTGCCATACATACCCCTCCTGTTGAAAAAAGGGAAAGCTGTTATGCTTCCCCCTTTCTTATTTTAACTTTTATGCAATTGACTCTACATCAAGAATACAATTGATAAAATCTCTGCCAGCTTTTGTTTTGCCAGATATTTTGATGATGGTAAACGGTTTATCACCCATGATTTTTACGATATCATTAAATGAGCGTTTTACCGTTCCGCTCTGGGCGCTGTATACCTTGTTGTCCGGCGTAAGAATTGATAAGATTTCTACGGTTTCACCTGTTTTTTCTTTCACATCCTCAAAAATCATGTATTTCTTTACTGGAATCTTTTCACCGTCCGGTAAGTTTTTCATGGACTCAATTGCTGGTGAAATTGTCATAAGGTATTTTTCGATTTCGTTATATTCCTGATTTGAGATAATATTAATCATATATTTTTCTCCTCTTTTTTATTCTGCTTCTTTTTCTGGTTTAGTTGTTCTTTCTGGTAATACTGATGCGTGTTCGATAAAGTCCTGTTCGGACATTCCGTACAGAGTTTCGATTTCTGTTTTGGCTACAATGTGAACCGCTTTTACCGTTTCAGTTTCGATGAGTGGCTTTACTGTTTTCAGTAAAGAATCATTGTCTTTGTAGGTACGTGGGACTGTTACTTCCTTGTTAAAAGGCTCTCCCACTTCTACATCCACACACATTACATTTGCTTTTGTTGTTGTGATGGTTCTTGTAACCATTGGTACTCTTGCCATAATTATTACTTCCTTTCTTTTTTGTATTTGTAGCACTATTGTGCTAATGGGTGGCATGGGAGTCGAACCCACATTTTTCAGTGCCAAGCCCGTTTACTTTCTGAATGTCTTTCCCAGCTAGACGAGCCACCCCGGAGGTTGGGTGACTGTATTGATAGCCACCCTTTTTGTATTGAGCAAATATGTTCTTCTGACATTATTAATTATATCAGAAAGACTGATTTTTGTCAAGCGTATTTGCAAATTTATTTAATAAAATACTTGTTAAAAATATCTTCCTTGTATTGTGTTATCACTATTTGTGCTAGAATTGATACCATTTTTTGCTCAGATACTTTAGCACGTAAAACGGGTATTTTAGTACACCAAATATCGTATGCAGAGTTTTCAATGCTTACATATATGCCGTTTTTATCATATGAAACGTACACTTTACCTTTTACTTCCACTGCTAGTTGCTTTTTTAATTTAAATACTAAGCTATTTATAACCATATGCCATTTTACCTCTTTTCTAGTACTTTCGTGAAATTTTTAACAATGTTCAAATTCTGTAAAAGGGTGAATCAATCACCCTGTACTTTCCTTGGCAGTAAACGGTAGCATAACGGATAAAATCCTCTTCTGTCATTCCAAGTAAAATCTCTTCTACTTTCGATGATTCGATGTGAACCAACTTAAACTCGTCTGACTCAAATAGTGATTTGCATTTCTTGAGCAAATCTGACTCTGTATAAGTACCACCTATTGTGTACTCGTTGATAGTCACCTCTGCGGTTGTTACGTTTACACACATAACTTTTGCTGTTGTTTGAGTTACCATTCTTATGACCATTCTTTCTCTTGCCATATTCTTTTTCTCCTTTTTTATTGTTTTTATTCGGCTGTTGCCGGAAAGGCGCCCCAGCGTTGAAACTGGGAAAGTGCCTTTCACTACACCTATAATGTTGCCCCCTTTATTAAATAATCGTTTTGTGATGTACTATAGCGGACACCGTCTTTTGAATCCCAAGCACAGGTGAAACTAAAAGTATTATGTGAACAAATTCTAAAGGTATATGGGTCACCGTTGTTTACAGCTTCACTAAAACATTGGTCATAAGCTAATCTTTTTTTATAACTAGCCCAACTATAAACATCTGATAAGGCAAAACCCTCGTTTCTTCTGGCAAGTCTTAATAACTCTTGTCCTCTTTTTGTGTACTGATTAAATTCTTTCATTTTTCGTTCTCCTTTTTTTAGTGATTGTTTAATTGTTACGAATACCACTGGCGGAATCGAACCGCCAGTAAAAAGCCTTTCTTTGTGGTAAATATTACCTATTTATATAATCTGAAATTGCTTTATAATGATGTAGAATATTATAACCAGTTTTATGCATGATAGCGTTCCACATTACATCAAAATCAATATCAGGCTCGGTGCCACATATAACTAACACACTCAGCAATTCAGTAGCAACTTTTACATCATATTCCCATGATTGCCCTTTATTATATTTCTTTATTGCTAATTCGACATACTTGCTGATCTTCTTAATAATTTCATCTGTACTAATACTTTCTTTAATTCCTGTCATATCATTTTACCTCTCTTTTTTCTTTATTTTATTGTCTTCCTTGTTTCTATATATATAATACCATATGTACTGTTTTTTGTCAAATGATTTACACTAAAATATTACACAAGAATTGCACTGAATGATTGTGTAGATTTTACATATTGACGGTACGAGGGATGTGCGGTATAATGGGGAAATGAGAATGGGCATTTTTTATTAAAGGGGCAATCATG
>ERZ839489.1290-NODE-1290-length-16513-cov-4.182282_pt1 | contig 16513 bp, 10 predicted proteins | sample MGYA00519938_ERZ839489 | MGnify/ENA primary metagenome ERZ839489 (study PRJEB31850, sample SAMEA3708846) | human gut metagenome | biome: human gut; feature: human-associated habitat; material: faeces | place: China | collected 2014 ... | reverse complement strand
CGCATGTTGGTCATGTGCTTGGCCAGCGTGATGTTCACGTCCAGCTCGTCGGGCTTGTTGTTCACACCCACGACCTGGCCTTCATACACCGGGGACTGCGGTTCGACGAAGAAGTTGCCACGGGCCTGCAGACGCTGCATGGCGTACGGGGTGGCGATACCCTTGCGATCGGAAACCATGGAACCGTTCTGGCGAATGGTGATGGCGCCAGCCCACGGCGCGTAGCCGGCAGAGATGGAGGAGGAGATGCCGGTGCCACGAGTGGCGGAAAGCAGCGCGGTGCGGAAGCCGATCAGACCACGGGACGGCACGGTGAACTGCAGACGGACCCAGCCGGAGCCGTGGTTGGTCATGCCATCCATACGGCCCTTACGGTCGGCCATGAGCTGGGTGACGGTACCCATGTACTCTTCCGGCACGTCGATGGTGGTGTTTTCCATCGGCTCGTTGATCACGCCGTCGATCTTCTTGGTGACCACCTGCGGACGGCCGACGGTCAGCTCGTAGCCTTCGCGGCGCATCTGCTCGGCAAGCACGGCCAGCGCCAGCTCGCCACGGCCCTGGACTTCCCAAGCGTCGGGACGGTCGGTGGGCAGCACCTTGATGGACACGTTACCGATGAGCTCGCGGTCCAGACGGTCCTTGATCATGCGGGCGGTAAGCTTGTGGTCCTTGCCCTCGGTGCCGGCCAGCGGGGAGTCGTTGGTGCCGAAGGTCATGGAGATGGCCGGATCGTCCACATGGATGAGCGGCAGCGGCTTCGGGTCGTTGGGGTCGACGATGGTCTCGCCGATCATGATGTCGTTAACGCCGGCAACGGCCACGATGTCGCCGGGGCCTGCGGATTCGACCGGGATACGCTCGAGGCCCTGGGTGCGCAGCAGTTCGGAGACGCGGAAGTTCTCGAGGGAGCCGTCCACACGGGACAGGCCGTAGGTCTTGCCCTTCTCAAGGGTGCCGTTGTAGATACGGACCAGACCGAGTCGGCCGAGGAAGTCGGAGGAGTCGATGTTGGCCACGTGAGCCTGCAGCGGGGCGCCCTCCTCGTATTCGGGGGCCGGGATGGTGGAGATGATGGTTTCGAACAGCGGCTCGAGGTTGTCGTTGTCCGGCAGGCCACCGTCGGCGGGCTGGTTCACGGAGGCGTAGCCGGCCTTGGCGGCGCAGTAGATGACCGGCATTTCAAGCAGCTGGTCAAGGTCCAGGTCGATGCCCTCGTGCTGCACGTCGTCGGCCAGGCCGAGCAGCAGGTCGGAGGTTTCGCCGACGACCTCTTCGATACGGGCGTCGGGGCGGTCGACCTTGTTCACGCACAGGATGACCGGCAGCTTGGCTTCGAGGGCCTTGCGCAGCACGAAGCGGGTCTGCGGCAGCGGGCCTTCGGAGGCGTCCACGAGCAGCACGACGCCGTCAACCATGGAGATGCCGCGCTCGACCTCGCCGCCGAAATCGGCGTGGCCGGGGGTGTCGATGATGTTGAGGGTGATGCCCTCCGGGTGGCCGTACTTGGCGGCCAGCGGACCGGTGTATTCCACGGCCGTGTTCTTGGCGAGGATGGTGATGCCCTTCTCGCGTTCCAGATCGTTGGAATCCATTACACGATCCGGCACTTCCTCACGCTCGGAAAACACGTGCGACTGCTGAAGCATGGCATTGACCAGGGTGGTCTTGCCGTGATCGACGTGAGCCACAATCGCCACATTACGGATATCTCCACGAACCGCCATCGAAACCTCTCTTAATACTGATTCTTTTGCGTAATCGTTCGGTACTTGCGTTCTCGAGTACTTAAGTACTTACTCTGAGGTGTTTATTCATACCTACACACAAACCGTCACGATGGTACTCGCACACCTTGACTATGTCGGAACATAGAAAAGCACCTCACAACGGCAGAACTCCCGCGTCTCGACGAACCCCTCGCGGGATTTCTGCCGTTTTTACGGCCTTCAAACGGCAGAACCCCCGCGTCCCTTTCGCCGGGACGCGGGGGTTCTGCCGGTAATCAGGCAAATATCTGTTCTCCCGTCATCGACTTCCGTCAGTCTTCGAGATCGAGGCCTTTGCGTTCGGGCAGGCAGAGGGCGGCGACGCAGGCGATGATGAAGGCGGCGGCGAAGATGATGAAGGCCACGGCCTTGTTGCCGCCGGACAGGGTCAGGAACCACGGCATGAGGAGCGGCGCGATGATGGCGGCGATGCGGCCCACCGCTGCGGCGGCACCGGCGGCCGCGCCACGCAGGCGGGTCGGGTAGATTTCCGGGGTCACGGCGTACAGCACGCCCCACGCACCGAGGTTGGAGGCGGACAGCAGCATGCCGAACACGAGCACGAGGGCCACAGATCCGGCCTGCGAGAACGCGAAGGCGGCCACGGCGGAGACGGCCAGGAAGATGCTCAGCGTCTTGCGGCGGCCCCAGACCTCCACCAGCCAGGCGGCTAGGAAGTAACCGGGCAGCTGGGCGATGGAGATGGCGAGCGTGTAGCCGAATGACTTGGTCAGGGAGCCGAACTGGTCGGCGAGCAGCGACGGCATCCATGTGAACGCGCCGTAGTAGGAGAAGTTCACGAAGAACCACGTGGCCCAGATGGCGATGGTGCGGGCCAGGTACTTGGAGCCGAACAGTTCGCGCGTCTTGATCTTCGGCAGCGGCTTGCCCTTGGGAGAGGTTACCGGGGCTACTCCCCCGGCTTCCTCGAAGTAGCGCACGGCCTTTTCGGCTTCGTCTTCGCGACCCTTGGCTTCGAGGAATCGCACGGATTCTGGGATGTGCACGCGGGTGACGATTGCGTAGAGCAGTGGCAGCGCGCCGATGGCCAGCGCCCAGCGCCAGCCCCAGTCGCCGGTGTTCGGGATCACGAAGTAGCCGATCATGGCGGCGACGATCCAGCCGACGGCCCAGAACGATTCCAGCAGCACAGTCATGCGGCCGCGCTGTTTGGTCGGCGAAAACTCGGAGACCAGCGTGGAGGCGACCGGCAGTTCCGCGCCCAAGCCCAGTCCGATGATCAGTCGGGCGCCGAGCAGCATGCCGAGTGACCAAGATAGGGCCATGGCACCGTTGGCGATGCCGAAGATAATCAGTGTGGCGGTGAACACGGTTTTGCGGCCCACGCGGTCGGCGATGAAGCCGCCCACTGCCGCGCCGATGGCCATGCCGACGAAGCCGATGGACAGCACCCATGACTTTTCGGTCGGGGTGAGGTTGAAGTGCGGGTCGGCGGCGATGGCGGCGACTACGAAGGAGACGAGGCCGACGTCCATGGCGTCGAATGCCCAGCCGATGCCGGAGGCGACGAGGAGTTTGCGGTGCGCCTTGTTGAAGGGCAGCCGGTCGAGGCGCTCGTTGCGGGTGAGCTGCGCGGGTTGCGCTGAAGTGGTGGTGCTCACGTCGTTTCCTTTCTGGTAAGTGGCGTCAGATTTAATGGCGGGTCAGGTCGGTGTAGGACTCTTCGATGGCCAAGCTGATGCGTTCGACTTGTTCGCGGGTCAGCGGCTTGCGGAAGGTCATGCGTAATGCCGATTTGGCGATGGACGGTTCGAGGCCCATCGCCAGCAACGTGGCAGGAATCTCGTGGCGCCCGATGGCGCAGGCCGAGCCGGATGAGGCAGCGATGCCGCGCGCGTCCAGGTCGACGAGCAGCGCTTCCCCGGTGACGCCGGGGAAGATGAAGGAGGCGTGACCGGGCAGACGGCGTTCGGGGTCGCCGGTCAGGTCGGCGCGAGGCGCGACCCGGCGAACCGCGTCGATGAGCATGTCTCGGGACGCGACCAACTCACGGTACTGCGCCTGCATGCGCGCATTCGATTCGTTGAGTCCGATGGCGAGCGCCACGGCACCGGCCACGTTCTGCGTGCCAGAGCGCAGGCCGCGTTCCTGCCCGCCTCCGGACAGCACCGGTTCGATGGGTGTGCGGCCGCGTACCAGCAGCGCTCCCAGACCTTTGGGGGTGCCGAATTTGTGTCCGGATACGGACAGGGCGTCCACATCCCAGTCACGAAAACGAATCGGAATCTGCCCGGCGGCCTGTACGGCGTCTACATGGATGGGCACGCCGTGCGCGTGGGCGATGCGGACCAGTTCCTCCACGGGTTCCACGGTGCCGACCTCGTTGTTGGCCAGCATGGTGGAGACCATCGTGGTACGTTCACTGGCCTCGCCGTCGAGCTCGCGTTCAAGTGCGTCGAGATCGAGATGTGCTTGCGCATCCACGGGAATGCGCACGACTTCGAAACCGAACCATTCGTGCAGCCATGCCGCCGATTGGGCCACGGCCGGGTGCTCGATAGCGGAAATGATAATGCGCGGGCGACAATTTGCCGGCTGTTTGCCATCGGCTTCGGCGAATCCGCAGACCGGCCGCAAGCCCAGTTTGCGCATGCGCGCCATGGCGATGCCTTTGATGGCCAGATTGTCCGATTCGGTGCCGCCTGAGGTGAAGATCACGTCATCCGGCCGGGCGCCCAATGCCGCGGCAAATGATGCGCGAGCCGCGTCCAGCGCGCGGGCCGCGGTTTTGCCGGGCTGGTGCACGCTGGCCGGATTGGCGTAGGCCTCAGTCAGGAACGGGGTCATGGCCTCGATGACTGCCGGGCTCACTGATTCGGTGGCGGCGGCGTCCAGGTACAGTTCGCCGGGTTCACCGGATGCGTTGGGGGTATCGGCCATGACTAGTTCCAATCCAATCCGAGGTCGATGCTGCGCACAGAGTGGGTGAGCGCGCCCACGGAGATCACGTCCACGCCGGTGACGGCCACGGCTGGCACTCGCTCCAGGCTCATGTTGCCGCTGGCTTCCACGATGGCCTTACCGTCGATGAGCTCCACGCCGCGACGGGTGTCGTCGAGCGAGAAATTGTCCAGCATGATGGTGTCCGCTCCGCCGGCGAGCACGGCGGGAATCTGGTCAAGGCGGTCGACTTCCACTTCGATATGCGTGGTGTGGCCCACCTGTTCGCGCACGTGGCGGATCGCGCCGGCCAGGTCGATGCCGCGCGCGGCGAGCGCCGCCAGATGGTTGTCCTTCATCATGACCGCGTCGGACAGTCCGTAACGATGGTTGTGGCCGCCGCCGCAGACCACGGCGTATTTCTCGAACGGGCGCAGGCCGGGCGTGGTTTTGCGCGTATCGACGATGCGGGTGCGCTCGTAGCGGCGCGGCCGGGTGACGGGTCCGTCATAATCATCGCCGTAGATGGCGTTCACCGCGTCCACGAAGGCGGCGGTCATGGTGGCGATGCCGCTCATGCGCTGAGTGAAGTTGAGGGCGATGCGCTCGGCGGTGAGCAGGTCGCGTACCGGGCCTTTCACGGTGGCGAGTATCTGGCCGCGCTGGAATCGCTCGCCGTCCTTGATGGCGGCGGTGACGGTGACGGCCGGGTTCTGTGCGGCGAAGGCTGCGGCGAACACGTCGATGCCGCTCATCACGCCGTTTTCGCGCGCGGTGAGGTGGGCCGAGCCGGTTTCGTCCGCGGGGATGGTGGTCTCGCAGGTGATGTCGCCGTAGGGCGCGTCTTCGGCGAGCGCCGCTTCGACGGCGACGCGGATGATGTGTGATGTGAGCATGGGTCAGTCCTTGATGTAGGCGACGGAGTGGGCCCAGTTGTCGACTGGCTCGCTGTGGTCGGTGCGGGCGTGGGCGCCTCTCGACTCGGTGCGGGCGAGCGCGGCGGTGGCGGCCACATAGCCTACGGTGAGCATGTTGCGGTTCTCCAAAGCCTCAACGCTGCTTGCAGCACCATCGGCGTTTACATCAGCCTGGGCGTTTGCGGCGGCGAGGCCTTGGCCGAGTTCGGCGATGGCGGTTTTCAGTCCGGCCTCGTCGCGCAGCACGCCGACGCCATGCCACATGGTGTTCTGGATGCGGGTACGATTCCACACCTTGTCGGCGGCGGTATCGTCAGCAGCAGCCGTAGCGGCAGGGGCGGCCAGCGCGATCGGCGCATGGTCGAACACGGCACCGGTGGCGGAGTTCAGGAACGGTTCGGGTGCCCAGACCGCGTCGTCACCGTCCGCGACGGCGGCCAGACCGGCGCGGCGTCCGTAGACGAGCCCCTCGAGCAGCGAGTTGGAGGCAAGACGGTTGGAGCCCATGACACCGGTACGAGCGCATTCGCCGGCCGCATACAGGCCGGGAATGGAGGTCCGGGCGTTCAGATCGGTGCGAATGCCTCCCATGTAGTAGTGCGCGGCGGGCGCCACCGGAATCGGCTCCTTGCTCCAGTCGAAGCCAAGCGAACGCGTATAGGCGTCGATGGTCGGGAATCGGTGGGCCAAGAAGCTGGCCAGGTCGGGGTTCTCGCGGGCCATCGGCGAGACGTCGAGCATCACGGGCTTGCCGCCTTGCGCCTGCATCACGCGGAAGTTCTCGCGGGCCACGACGTCACGCGGCGCGAGTTCGGCGCGCGGATCGATGTCCTTCATATACCTGTGGCCATGCTCATCCAGCAGCACCGCACCTTCGCCGCGCACGGCTTCGGAGACGAGGAAGTGCTCGCCCACGGCCATGGCGGTGGGATGGAACTGGTAGAACTCCAGATCGGCGACCTGGGCACCGGCACGCCATGCGACGGCGAGGCCGTCCGCGGTGGCGACCGGCGGATTGGTGGTGTACGGGTACATACGGCCTGCTCCACCGGCGGCCAAGATCACCCGGTCGGCGGCCAGATCCTTGTCCTGCCCGTCGATCAGCAGGTGGACGCCGGCGATGTGGCCGCCCCGCACGATGAGATCTTTGAGGAAGGCGTTCTCGATGATGTGGATGCGCGGGTTCTTGCGCACCATGGCGGAGACGTCCAGTTCAAACACTTTGCCGGTGGCGTCTCCCCCGGCATGCACCACGCGGGCGCGCGAATGAGCCGCTTCCAGGCCGCGCAGCATGTGTCCATGCGCGTCGCGGTCGAAGTGGACGCCGGCCGCGGCGAACTCGCGGACGCGCTCCGCACCCTCACGGGTGAGGATGTCCACGGCCTTCGGGTCGCACAGGCCGTGGCCCGCGGCCATGGTGTCGGCGGCATGCAGCTTCGGGTCGTCGTCGGAGAAGATGGCTGCAGCGATGCCGCCCTGCGCATGATAGGTGTTTGATTCCACCAGTTCGGCCTTGGTTACCAAGGTCACGTCGTGTCCGGTGCCGGCCACGGCCAGTGCCGCGGACAGTCCGGCGACGCCGGCGCCCACGACGACGATTTCAGTGTTGCTCATTGTGTTGCTTTCCTCTGTTTTTGCGTCATCTGCTCCCTTCAGTCCGCTACGCGGACAGCTCCCCTCATGTACGAGGAGCGCCAGGGACGAATCACGGGTGAACGCGCAGCATGCGCTCCAGTGCCACCTTGGCTTCGCGGGCGGTGTCTTCGTCCACGGTGATGCGATTGACCACGTTGCCGGCTTCGAGGTTCTCCAAAGTCCAAGCCAGGTAGGCCGGGTGGATGCGGTACATCGTGGAGCAGGGGCAGACCACGGGGTCCAAGCAGAACACGGTCTTGTCCGGGTACTGCGCGGCCAGACGGTTCACCAGGTTGATTTCGGTGCCCACAGCAATGGCGGATCCGGCGGGCGCGTTGGCGATCTCCTTGACGATGTACGCGGTGGAGCCAGTACCGTCGGCGGCATCGACCACCTGCATCGAGCACTCGGGGTGCACGATCACCTTGACGCCCGGGTATGCCTTGCGGGCACGTTCGACCTGTTCGACGGTGAAACGCTGGTGCACGGAGCAGAAGCCCTTCCACAGAATCATCTTGGCGCGGGCGTAATCGGCCGGATCGGCGGCGCCGCCCTGTGCCTTGAACGGATCCCACAGCGGCATCTCGCTCAGCGGAATGCCCATCGCGCGGGCGGTATTGCGGCCCAGATGCTGGTCCGGGAAGAACAGCACGCGCTTGCCGCGGGCGAACGCCCATTCCAGCACGGCGTGCGCATTGGAAGAGGTGCATACGATGCCGCCGTTGCGTCCGCAGAACGCCTTCAGCGCGGCGGATGAGTTCATGTAGGTGACCGGAATGATCTGCTGCAAGCCATCGGAGTCCGGCTGGGTGCCGCAGATCTCGCCGAGCTGGTCCCAGCATTCCTGGACCTGGTCGATGTTGGCCATATCGGCCATCGAGCAGCCGGCGGACAGGTTGGGCAGGGTCACGCTCTGTTCGGGCGTGGAGAGGATGTCGGCGGTTTCGGCCATGAAGTGCACGCCGCAGAACACGATGTGGTCGGCGTCCGGGCGTTCGGTGGCGTTCTTGGCCAGCTGGAAGGAGTCGCCCACGAAATCGGCGTGCTTGATGATCTCGTCACGCTGGTAGAAGTGGCCCAGAATCAACAGTTTGGAGCCGAGACGCTGCTTGGCGTCGGAGATGCGCTGCTGCAGTTCCTCGTCGGAGGCCTTGCGGTATTCGTCCGGCAACACCTGCTGGCGCGGCGCGTTGGCGGGCAGACGGTCGAGCATCGAGGCACCGGGACCGTAGCTGGGTGTGGTGGTGTCGAAGTGCCATGGGTCCTGGGTCAGTCCTGCATCGCAGGTGCTTTGCGCGCCCAGCTTGGCGATGATCTCGTCAACGGACGGCGCAGTGAATAGTGCGGTCATAGTGGTTCCTTTCCTATATACGTCTGTGATACCGGCCCGAAGCGGGTCGGCGGGAAAAATCAGATGCGCGCGGATGGGATCAGCGCGTCGAGAGCGTCTTCACGCTCGCCTTGTCTGGACAGTTCCACGATGTCGTCACCATCGGATTCGTGGGGCGTACCGTTCTCGACAGGTCGTTTGGGGATGTAGCGGTAGACGGTGGCCGGTCGTTGGCGGCCTTCGCGCATCTTCTCCCCGGTGTCTTCAAGGTCGCCCGAGGCAAGCATTTTGCGGCGGAAGTTCGCCAAGTCGAGGGGTTCGCCGCCAATCGCCTCATAGACGCCGTGCAGTTGGCGCAGGGTGAACGTGGGGCCGAGCAGTCGGGTGGCCACGTCGGAGTATTCGATTTTGGAGCGCAGGCGGAGCAGCGCGTAGTCGATGATCTGGCGATGGTCGAACGCCAGCTCGGGCAGTTCGTCTTCGGGGAACCATCGTACGTTGTCACCGTCCTCGAAGCCCGCGGCCTCGGTCTGGCCGACGAGCGCCCAGTACACGACGGATACCATGGGCAATCCGCCATGGGACCGGGTCGGGCCTCCAAAGGTGTACAGCTGTTCGAGGTATCGCGGGTGCAGGTCTGTGGTCGATTCGAGGGCCGCGTAGGCAGACTGTTCCAACGACCGGTCGGAGCGCAGGTCACCGCCGGGCAACGCCCAGCAGCCCAGGAACGGCTGACGGACGCGCTTGACCAGGGGCAACCAGAGACGGGAATGGGCCGAGTTCGCGGCGTTGCCGGAATCGGCGGCACTGTTGCCGGTATCGTCTTCCGGGCCGAGTGCCAGAATCACCACTGACACGCCGACCTGTGGCGGTGCGCTGCGGCGCTCGGACACATTGCCGAATCCCATGCCATGCCTCTTTCCATACCGGTTGTTCTCCCTGCATTGAGAGCATAGCACTACTTATAGTCACAATGACCATAAATCACATATCGGATGGTCTAGCGCACGAATATTGGTCAGGCAGCGGGCCCCAATCGCTACGAAATCACGTCCGTATCTTCCGATTTCGACTGTGTCATTTCGGCGACGGACGGGAGGAATGGCGCTAGGGAGGGTAGTTCGTCGAGACTCTTCAGACCCATTTGGTCGAGGAAGAATTCGGAGGTGACCAAGAGGGCCGCGCGGGATTCGGGGTCCACGCCGTCTTCCTTGATAAGGCCGCGTACCGTGAGCGAGCGAATCACTCCATCGGAGTTGACACCGCGGATCGCGGCCACTTGGGCTCGGGTGACGGGTTGGCGATAGGCCACGATGGCAAGCGCCTCCAGTGCGGCCTGACTGAGTCTCGCAGTCTGGCCGTCGGTGACGAATGATGAGACGACCGGCTCGAACGCGGCGCGACTGGCGAACTGCCAGCCACGAGCGGTGCGGCGCAGTTCGAAGCCGCGCGGGCGGATGTCACGGGATTCATCGCCCTCATAGTCATCGTGCAGGGCTCGCAATGCCTCTTCGACTGTGTTGCGATCCAATGCCAAAATACGGGCCAGCTCGGTGGCGGTCTGCGGCTGGTCGGCGACCATCAGAATCGCTTCCAGACAGGCGGGCAGCCCGCCGGGAAAATCGTCTACCGCGAAATCCACGTATTCGGGGTGCGTCTCCTCCACTCCCCTCACCGCGGCCTTTGCGGATTCAGCCGTCGATTCGGCATCCGCCATGTGTTCGGTTGTATTCGTTGCGTCAATCTGTTCAGTCACCAATCGCCGTCCTTACGCAAAATCACCTTCGGAAATGTTCACGTCGCTCATCGTTTCGGCTACGCCGGGTACCCACCTCAGGTGCAGTTCGGCAAACGGACCATCTTGCTGATACTGCAGCACACCTTGTTTGAAGAACACGAGCACGGCCATGAACCGAGCCACCACCTCAATACGAGAAGTGCAGTCCCGGGTCAATTCGCTGAACGATATCGACTGGTCGCCCTTGGATTCCAATGCCGCGATCAGCCGGTCGCGCACCACCAGCGATTGGGCCCGCAGATCGACCAACGGCACGTGCAGCTGATGGATCGACACTTCGGAGGCGGGCGCGTTGGCGATGACCTGGGCGGTCAGTCGGGCGAGTTCGAGCGGAGTCAGCGTCCATACCAGCTCAGGCAGCATGGCGGCAACGCCCTCGTCCATGGCCGCCGGGTGCGGGAATCGGCCGGAGTTGGCGGCGATACGCGCCCGGAAGTCACCTGCGGCCTGCTTGTAGGCGCGGTATTGGAGGAGTCGGGCGAACAGCAAATCGCGTTCGCGCAGCACTTCGAGGCTCTGCTCGTCGTGCTGGCTGTCTTCGCCGCCGGGCAGAATCGCCACGCTTTTGGCCTCGACCAGAATAGAGGCGATATCGAGAAAGGCGCTGGCCTCATCCATGTTTTTTGTGAAATCGAGCCCGCGCACGTATGTCAGGAATTCCTCGGTGATCGAGGAGAGGGAAACTTCGGTCAGCTCGAGTCTGTTGTTGGCGATCATGCCGAGCAAGGCATCAAACGGACCGGAATAGACTTCGAGGTTGACCCGGAAGCCGGAAGTGGCGGATTCCTCCGTGCTGATTTCGGCTTCCGCGGAGCTCCCCTCAGCCTCGCTACGCGAGCCAGCTTCCCTCAGAGAGGGGAGCCGAGAAAGGGAAGTCTCATTCATCGTTTATCGAAATAATCGTTACGCCACGATGCCGCGAGCAATGAGCTCACGTGCCACCTCACGGTATTCCTTTGATGTCTTGTGCTCAGGGGCATAGACCACCACGGGCGCGGCGGCAACCGTGGAATCGGGCAGTTTGATGGAGCGGGAGATGAACGTGTGGAACACCTTTTCGCTGAACGCCTCGTAAACGCGCTGGCAAACCTCTTCGCAGTGCAGTGTCTTGGTGTACATGGTGATGAGCACGCCATCCACTTCCAATGCGGGATTGATGCGGGACTGCACTTTTTCGATGGACTGCATAAGCAGGGCCACACCGCGCAAGGCGAAGAATTCGGCGGCCACGGGAATGATCACGCCATCAGCTGCGGCAAGCGCGTTCACGGTGAGCAGGCCGAGCGATGGCTGGCAGTCGACGATGATGAGATCGTATTCCGACTTGAGCTTGCGCAGCACGCTGTTCAGGATCTGCTCTCGGCCCACTTCGGTGACCAGCTGGACCTCGGCGGCGGACAAATCGATGTTCGCCGGAATCACATCGATGTTCTCGAATGCGGTGTGCTGCACCACATCATGTGGGTCCACGGAAATATCGAACAGCGCGGTGTAAATCGTGTTCTCCACGGTATTCGCGTTGACGCCCAGTCCCACAGTGGCGGCACCCTGCGGATCGAAATCGACGATAAGCACGCGGCGGCCATACTGGGCCAACGCACCGGCAATATTGATGGAGCTGGTGGTCTTACCTACGCCACCCTTCTGGTTGCACATGGCAATGACACGCGCCGGACCGTGCTGTTGCAGCGGTTCGGGTGCGGGGAAGGTTTCGTATTCACGTCCAAGCAAATCGGTAGGCATACTGTCTACCTTATCAACATCCGGGTTCGCTGGGGGTGCAACGACATACGTTCCTGTCATAGGCAGCGTTCCTTGACGGAATGCGCTGTCTTTATCGCGGGTATCTCGCCAGTCGTCCATCGTTGCCCTCGCCCCCTTTGTCGGGAATACCTGCTCGCCCATCCTAATGTACTCGCCGGGCTCGCCTCGGAACACCGTTTTGCCGCTGGTATTCCAGTGTTCCGAGGTTTATGGATCTCGTCTCGTACTATGTCGATGCGCTTACTCGGTGCGCAGTGCGGTGGCCGGGTCTTGCTTGGCTGCCTTACGCGAGGGAATCAGGCCGCCGATCAGCGTGAGCACCACGCTTAGGATCACCAGCACCACGCCACCGGTCACCGGCAGGGCGGCATTGACGTCCGCATTGCCGATGAAGTGGTGTAGCACGGCGTTGATCGGAATATTGAGCAGCACGGTCAAGCCCACGCCCAACAGGCCGGAGCATAGGCCGATGATGCCGGTCTCCGCATTGAACACCTGGGATACGTTGTGCTTCGAGGCACCCATTGCGCGTAGGATGCCGATTTCCTTGGTGCGCTCCAGCACCGAAATGTAGGTGATGATGCCGATCATGATCGAGGAGACGATCAGCGAGACGGACACGAACGCGATAAGCACGTAGGAAATCACGTTGACGATGGTGGTCACCGAACTCATCATGAGCCCAACGTAATCCGTGTAGGTGATCTTGTCTTTCTTCGAGACGGTGTTGTTGTAGTCGGTGATCGCGTCGGCGATGCGGTCCTTGTCTTCGAAGCTGTCGGCGTAGATGTTGATCGAGCTGGGCGCGTCACGACTCACCACACCGAATGCGGCGAGGTTGTCGTCGTAGGTGCCGGTCGACACGTACTGGTCGTAGATCGCGACAAGCACGTCGTTCGAAGCCGTGGCGATATACGCGTCGAAACTGTCGGCGAGCTGCTGTTCGCTCATCGCGGCCATGGCGGCGGCCTGATCGCCGGCACCCGCCGCGCCAGCGACACCTGCAGCACCAGCACCAGCGGCGTCCGATGCGCCCGTGCCGGACTGCTGCCCGGCGCTCATCATCGACTTGGCCATGTTCGCCTTCTGCGTCACGCCCAGCGAAGCCACGTAGGTGCGCGCGTCGGCCACCTTGGTGGCATCGTCCGAGGGCGAGAACGTCATGCCGTTGAGCACGTTCGTGTTCGGGTTGGCCTTCTGATCGGTGACGATGGCGCTGGAGGCCGCACGGTCGATCAGATCATTGGTCAGAGCGCGCGTGTATCCCACGCCAGCGGCCAACGGTGTGGCCGAAGCATCCTTCTTCGCCTTGACGACGCCCACCACCTTGAGTTTGGTGGCCGTTTCGAGGCGCTGTTCGATTACATCCTTGTCGTTGCCGATGAATCGGTAGTGGCCGTCATCGCCCTTGACGTACTGGTCGGATGCCGGAATCATGTACAGCGTCTGGTCGAGCGCCTTAGCATAGTCGATCTTGTCTTGTGGAGTGCTGACCTTGTCGCCGGCGTTGAGCTTGGACATCATCTCGTGGTAGTCGGAGGCGGGCAGCAGGCCGAGCTCGTACAGCGTGGTCAGCGGCACGCTGTTGTTGTCGTCGAGCACCAGCACCACCTCGTCCTTGGACTTCGGCCATGAACCGTTGACCACTTGGTAGTTGTCGGTGATGACCTTGCCTACGAGCTTGCTGTCGTCCGCTCCAGGCATGATCTCATTGAACGAGTCGGGCGCGGCGTTCTCATCGGTTTTGCCGGTCAGCATCGACATCTGCTGCGAGGTGATCGACGAGGTGCCGGACATGCCGGACGAGCTTGTGGACGCCATCTGCGAGGCCATTGAAGTGGAGTCGCTGGCACCGATCGTCACGCCGTCCGCATTGACCAGCGTGCCGTCGGGGTCGTGGTCGAACACGGAGAATTTCACGTCATATGTGTACTGGATGCCGGTGGAACCCACATACTGGTGAATCTCGCTCTTGGAATTATCCAGGTATTTCTTGAAGCGGGTCAGGTTGTTTTCGGTAATCGAACTGGTCAGGCTGGACGCCTGCTTGACGCTGCGGTCGTCCGGGTAGATGCCGTCGGTTTTGTGCGTCTTGCCGCCGTATCCGTCATCGCCGCCCATCTGTCCGCCCATCATGCTGCTCAGGTCGAAGGTCTGGGAGTCGACGGTGATCGGGTAGGCGGTCATCGTGTCACGCTGGATGTCACTGATGTATGTGTTCACGCCAGTCGACACCGATAGAATCAGCGCGATGCCGATGATGCCGATCGAGCCGGCGAACGAGGTCAGCAGGGTGCGCGCCTTCTTGGTCTTCAGATTGTTGAAGCTCAACGCCAGCGACGTGGCGAACGACATCGACGCGCGGCCCATCGTCTTGTACACGGCCGGCTGTTCGGCCGTCTCGTCCACGACGAACGGGTCGGAGTCGGAGCGGATCACGCCGTCGCGCAGGTTGACGATGCGCGTGGCATATTGTTCCGCAAGTTCGGGGTTGTGGGTGACCATGACCACGAGGCGGTCCTTGGCCACGTCCTTGAGCAGGTTCATGATCTGCACGGACGTGTCCGAATCGAGCGCGCCGGTCGGCTCGTCGGCCAGGACGATGTCCGGGTCGTTGACCAGTGCGCGGGCGATCGCCACGCGCTGCATCTGGCCGCCGGACAGCTGGTTTGGCTTCTTGTTGATGTGTTCGCCGAGTCCGACCTTCTCCAGCGCCTTGCGCGCACGTTCGCGACGGTCGGCCTTGCCGATGCCGGAAATCGTCAGCGCGAGTTCGACATTCGACAGAATCGTCTGGTGAGGGATCAGATTGTAGCTCTGGAACACGAAGCCGATGGTGTGGTTGCGGTACGAATCCCAATCGCGATCCTTGTATTGGCGCGTCGAGATGCCGTTGATCACCAAATCGCCGTCGTCATACCGGTCGAGGCCGCCGATGATGTTGAGCAAGGTGGTCTTGCCGGAACCCGAGGGACCCAGAATCGCGACGAATTCGCTGTCGCGTAGGTTCAGGCTGACTTTGTCAAGCGCCTGCTGAACGAAATCACCGGTTTTATAGCGCTTCGAGATCGATTTGATCTGCAGCATGAATACCTCTTCCTGGCTGACGGTTCGCTGTTATGTACTGTATTGTCACGCCTTGAATTTCCGGCCGACTTTGGTGCTCCCCCGCCGCGATTCCGCTATGGGCGGACGCGTCGCAAAATGGTGTGTCTCACCGCGCTCTGGGATGTGAGGTCAGATACGTTTCGATCAGGGTTTCAGGGCTTACGTGCGTGTAGATCTGCGTGGTGGTCACGCTGGCGTGCCCGAGCAGTTCCTGCACGGTGCGCACGTCCGCGCCGCCTTGGATCAGGTGCGTGGCAAAGGAATGGCGCAAGGTGTGCGGATGGAGTGGTTTGGTGATGCCGGCCCGCTCCCCGGTTGCTTTGACGATTTCCCATACCGATTGCCGCGAGATGCGCTTGCCGCGTTTGTTGAGAAACAGTGCGCGCCTCTCGGGAATCTTGGCGCTGGAGCGCTGTTCCAACTCGCCACGCCCCGCATTGAGGTATGCGGTGATGGCCCGGCATGCGTAACTGCCCAATGGCACAAGCCGCTGCTTGGAGCCCTTGCCCATGAGTCGCGCGATGTGCTCGTCCAGGTCGATGTCGTCCAGATTCGCACCGGTGGCTTCCGAGACGCGGCAGCCGGTGGCGTACATGAATTCGAGCAGGGCCTTGTCCCGTAATACCACCGGATCGGTTGAGCCGCCGACTGCCGCCGCGTCGAGCAGACGGGTTACCTCGTCCACGGTGAGTACGTCGGGCAGGGTGCTGGCGCCTTTGGGCGCCTTGACTGCGGCCGAAACATCCGCCGTCACCGCGTGCTGACCGAGCGCGAAACGGTGGAATTCGTGGATCGAGGCCAGTCTTCGGGCTTTGGAGCGGGCGGACTCCCCCGCCTGGTCAAGGGCGGCGATGTAGTCTTCGACGTCTTGTTTGGTTATGGCGTCCGGTTCGTGGATGCCGCGGGTTTCGAGCCAATCAATGTATTTGGCGATGTCGGATTCGTAGGCGGTGACGGTGGCCGTGGCGAGCCCTCGCTCCACGCCGATGTGGACGAGGAACTGCTCGGTGAGTCTGGTGAATCCGTTGGTCATAGTGCCCATGGTACAAAGAAACCCCGCTCGGAAGCGGGGTTTCTAGTGTGAAGTCACGACTTCAAGCAATCAGGCCTCAACCGGAGCGTTGACGTCCTCAGGCAGGGCGGCCTTGGCGGCGTCCACGATGGTCTTGAAGGTGTCCGGGTCGGAGACGGCGATCTCAGCCAGAGCGCGACGATCCAGCTCGATGCCGGCGAGACGCAGGCCCTGGATGAAGCGGTTGTAGGTGATGCCCTCAGCGCGGACAGCAGCATT
>ERZ839489.1288-NODE-1288-length-16603-cov-2.387962_pt1 | contig 16603 bp, 16 predicted proteins | sample MGYA00519938_ERZ839489 | MGnify/ENA primary metagenome ERZ839489 (study PRJEB31850, sample SAMEA3708846) | human gut metagenome | biome: human gut; feature: human-associated habitat; material: faeces | place: China | collected 2014 ... | reverse complement strand
AGATGTTTTATCACAAAGCCAGATAGATGCACTTTTAAAATCCATGAGTGCGGATGCACCAGCACAGGAAAAGAAAACCGAATCTGTACAGCCTCTGTCACCAGAAGAAAAGAACTATATTAAATACGACTTTTTCAGCCCGAGGAAATTCACAAAAGAAAAAATGAAGATCCTCAGGAGTGTATTTGAGAATTATGCACGTATTCTTACTTCCCAGATCAACGGTATTTTCCGCGTGATGACGGACATAACGGTGCTGGATGTACAGGAAAGAAGGTATTACGAATACGTAAATGCCCTTCACGAAAACGACTGCATGACAATGATAGACGCATCAATAGCAGGAGAAGAAAAAATGAGTGTTCCACTGATGCTGTTTGTAACTCCGGGTATGGTGATTACACTGATCAACCATATGCTGGGGGGCGAAGATGTTGTAGCAGTAGAGGATGATTACCGGTATTCCGACGTGGAACGTGCTTTGTACAAGCGGATTGTAGAATATATGACAGGTACCTTAAAGGATGGATTTTCGAATTATGTGAGCATTGTTTTTTCCGTAGAACATGTAGAAGAAAATCCAACCATGGTCCAGGATGTAGGTCTGGATGAAACAGTAGCCATTATCATTTTAAATGTGGACATATCTGGACAGGCACAGGAAAAAGTAAAGATCTGCCTTCCGGGCAATCTTCTTACGGTGATCTTTCACAGTATTGACAACCGCAAGCACCTGGCAAGAGGATTTTCTTATCAGGATAATAAAGAGAAGATCATGGATAATATCCGTTACTCCAAACTGCCTATTACAGGACAGCTTGGCACGGTACAGCTGGATCTGAAAGGACTTTATCAGATCCAGGTAGGAGATGTGATCGATCTTGGAAAGCCAAAAGACAGTCCGGTCAGACTTTTTGTAGGACGTCAGCCTTGGTTTACAGGACAAATGGGATGTTATAAGAAAAATGTGGCTGTGAAGATTGAAAAATGCATTGCGTCACAAATAGAAGAAAAGAAAACGGATATAATGCCGCAGAAGGAAGAAGATCCTGATAACAGTGACGGATCTGTAAAAGAACAAGGATAAATACGCTCCGGAATACGGGAGTATAAATAAGAATGAAGGAAGAAGAGGAATAAGAAATGGCTAAGATAATGCTGGTAGACGATGCTGCTTTTATGAGGATGATGATCAAGAAAGCTCTCAGTTCAAGTGGATATAACGATTTTATCGAGGCACAGGATGGGGCAGAAGCAGTAAAAAAATACAGTGAGGAAAAACCGGACATGGTAATTATGGATATCACCATGCCAAATATGGACGGGCTTCAGGCTTTGAAAAAAATTCGTGAAGGTGATCCAAATGCCAAAGTTGTTATGTGTACAGCAATGGGACAGGAAAGCATGGTTGTAGATGCGATCAAATCAGGTGCCCGTGATTTTGTGGTGAAGCCTTTTGATGCACAGAGAATTGTAAAAACTGTAAATGACATTTTAGGAAAATGATCCATAAGGAGGGAACTGTTATGGCTTTTTTAGGTTCATTTGATATAAGCGCCTCTGGAATGAGCGCACAGCGTGTCAGGATGGATATTGCGGCAGAAAACATAGCAAATATGGACACAACGCGGACAGAGTCAGGTGGTCCATACCGAAGGAAAAATGTACTTCTTGAAAGCTATTCAGATACGTCTTTTGCCCAGGCAATGGAAAATGCAGCACGGGGAAAAGGAATAACCAGCCGTCATGCAGGAGTAAGAGTTTCTGGCATTGTGGAAGATGACAGAGAAGCTAAGAAAGTTTACAATCCGGATCATCCGGATGCGGATGCAGACGGCTATGTGACTATGCCAAATGTGGATGTGCTGAAGGAAACGGTAGACAGCATGTCAGCGACCCGGTCTTATGAAGCAAATGTAACAGCGTTAAACGCAATTAAGCTGATGGCTCAGAAAGCACTGGAAATCGGTAAGTAGAAAACAGGAGGAAAATAAGAATGGGTGCACTCAGCTTTAATGAGATGGAAATAGATGCTCTTGGGGAGATGATGAATATCAGCCTCGGAGCATCAGCGACAGCAATGTCTACCCTTTTAGGATCTACCGTTCACATTACGACTCCAAAGGTAAAGATCCTTACAAGGGATCAGTTTGAGTTTAAAAAGCTGGAACCGGCAGTAGGAGTAGAGATCGCTTATGTAGAGGGACTGGAAGGAAGCAATATTATGATGTTCAGCAGAAATGACGTGCGCATCATAGTAGGAACCCTTCTGGGCGAAGAGGTACCAGATGATAAATTTGAACTGGATGAGATCAATAGAAGTGCGATCTGTGAGGTAATGAACCAGATGATGGGTGCTTCAGCAACGGCACTTTCAGAATTTTTGAAATTTACAGTTAATATATCCACACCAGTTTCTTTTGAGATCACAGACGCAGAAAGCTTTAAAAACAAGTATTTTCCGGAAGCAATTCCTATGGTGGTCATTTCCTTTATCCTTGAGATCGAAGGAAAATTGAAAAGTGAGTTTTTAAATATCATGCCGGAGAAGCTTGCAAAAAGGCTTCTGGAACCATTTGAGATATCCCTGGAAGAAGCAGCAGAGGTTCAGACAGAAAATAAGGAGTCAGGATCAAAGGCAGCAGAAGAAACTGCAGAGAAGGTAATAGAAGAGGCAGCAGAGAAAGAAAAAACGCAGCCTGATCCAGAACCAGCACCTACACCGCAGCCAGAACCGGCCCCGCAGCCAGCACCGGCCCCGCAGCCAGCACCGGTCCCACAGCCAGCATCTACACCGCAGCCAGTACCTACACCGCAGCCAGCACCTACATCGCAGCCGGTATATTCCCAGATTCCAGCTGGTATTTCTGCAGATATGAATCCGGCTATTTTACAGCTTTTGAATCAGATGCAGCAGTCACAGGTGCAGATGATGCAGCTGATGCAGGATATGGAAAAACGGGAACAGGAAGGGAAAAAGGAATCCAGGGAACCTGCCCTGATCCGGCCGGCCAATGCGCCTGGTCTTGAATCTTCTGGAAGTGAAAATGGAGAAGAAAGCGCCAACCAGGAAATGCTCATGAAGGTGCCGTTGGAGATATCAGTGGAAATAGGACGCACTAAGAAATTGGTAAAGGATATTCTGGAGTTTACCCAGGGATCTCTTGTAGTCCTGGACAAAATGGCAGGAGAACAGGCAGACCTGTATGTAAATGGACAGTGTGTTGCCAGGGGAGATATTGTAGTAGTAGAGGATAATTTTGGTATCCGTATTACCGATATTGTAACCAGGGATATCAATCCGGAGAGCCTTTAATATGATAACAGATATTGTTTCTACAACAGGTATGCTGCTTGCTTTTGTAGTCATTTTGTTTTTGGCATGGCAGGCAAGCCGGTACCTGGGGAAAAACGCCCCTTATGGAAATAAGGGGGGAAAGATGCGGATACTGGAACAACTAAAAGTAGGAAACGATCAGTACATTATCCTTCTTAAACTGGATGAAAAACAATATCTGCTTGGGACCAGTCAGACGGGGATCCAGGTTCTGGAACGGTTTAAGGAGGAGAAAACGAATGAATGAGCTGATTACAGGCTTAAATGGAGGAAATGTTCCTGCGCTGGATATTATCATGCTGCTTACCTTTGCAGCATTGCTTCCTTCCATTGTGGTTATGATGAGTTCCTTTATGCGTATTATAATCATACTTTCTTTTACGAGAAATGCAATGGGAGTCCAGCAGACGCCGCCTAATATGGTATTGACAGGCATGGCACTTTTTTTGTCGCTGTATATTATGAGTCCGGTTATAGGTCAGATCAATACGGTTGCCTACGAGCCCTATAAAAATGGGGAGATCACACAGCAGGAGGCAGTAAGCCGCATGGCAGATCCACTGAAGCAATTCATGCTTCGCAATACAGAGAAGGATACGCTGGATCATTTTGTACAGATGTCAAAACGGGAAGTTAAGAAAGATGTGAAAGAATATCCTCTTACTGTTGTTGTACCAGCTTTTATGACCAGCGAATTAAAAAAAGGGTTTCTTGCAGGATTTCTGATTTATCTTCCATTTCTGCTTATAGATATAGTGGTGTCTACCACCCTTATGTCCATGGGTATGGTAATGCTTCCGCCAACTATGGTCTCTCTTCCCTTTAAGTTACTTTTATTTATTACAGTAAATGGCTGGGAACTTTTATTTTCCAGTCTGGTACAAAGCTTCCGGTAGGAAAGAGGTGGGAATATGACAGAAGTGCAGATCCTGGATATCATGTATGAAGCATTCCAGCTGGCAATGAAGCTGTCGCTGCCATTTCTGTTGATCAGTATGATCGTAGGTGTGGTCATTGCTGTTTTTCAGGCGGCCACACAGATCAATGAACAGACAATGACATTTGTCCCCAAGCTGCTGGCTATTATGGTGCTTTTAGGTTTTTTAGGAAGTTCTATGCTGGTTATGCTTCAGGAATTTTTTCAATACATAGTGGAATTGATCGCAAAGGGGTAAAGAAGATCTATGTTTATCACATTTTCAATGGCAGTGATGCGTATGAGCGGAGCCATCGGATTCAATCCCCTTTTTGGAAAAAGTAATTTTCCTGTAAAAATAAGGGCATATTTTATTTTTGCCCTGTCACTGCTCCTGTATCTGTCTGCAGACCAGACCCAGATGGCATATCCGGGATCAATGGCAGAATACATCCTGATGCTTGCGGGAGAGCTTTTTCTTGGGGCAGTGTTAGCCTTTGCAATGGAACTGGCATTCCTTACGATCCGTTTTGCTTCTTCCATTATGGATTATTCAATGGGACTTAGCATGGCTCAGGTTTATGATCCCCAGTATGGAACCCAGTCAACGGTCAGTTCCGGTATTTATTATGCATTTATGGTACTGATCTTTTTTGCCAGCAACAGTCATTTGCGGCTGTTAGCATTGTTTTACCAGTCAGTACAGCTGATCCCTTATGGAAAAGTGACATTTAATCCCATGCTGGTCCATGTGATCACAGCTGGATTCTGCCAGGGGATCCTTACTGGTATGCAGTTTGCATTTCCAATGATAGCAATTGAGCTTGTATCAGAACTGGCAATGGGGATTCTGATGCGTATCATTCCCCAGATCAATGTTTTTACGGTAAATTTCCAGGTAAAGATCATAATGGGGCTTTTGATGATGCTGCTACTGTTTTCGCCAATGGCAGATTATATAGATACCATCTTTACATATATGTATCAGATGATGTGGAAGCTTTTAAGCAATATGAAACCAGTCTGAAAGGAGTGTCATAGAAGATGGGACAGAGTGGCCAGGAGAAAACCGAACAGCCTACCGCCAAAAAGCGGCGGGATGCCAGAAAAGAAGGAAATATCTTCCAAAGCAGGGATGTAGCTACCGTAGTGATCTTGGCTGGCATATTTTTCGGGATCCGCATATGGCTTCCTTTTATATATGGACAGATGAAAAATTATATGACCTGGGTCATAGATGGAGCAGCCCGGTCCTCAGAAGATATGCTTTCAGCCAGCCTTGTTTTTGTTACACTGTCTGTGTTTTTAAAATGTGCGCTTCCTCTGTTGCTTTTAGCCCTTTTACTCGGAATTGTGGCGCATGGAGTACAAACACGTTTTAATGTATCCTTTAAATCCATCCGGCCAAAATGGAACAGGCTTAATCCTCTTTCAGGCATAAAACGTCTGTTTTCCATGAAAAATGCAGTAGAGTTGGTGAAAAACTCCATCAAGATAACACTGCTGCTGGTATTGCTTTACAACATACTGAAGCAGGATCTGCAGCCCATGGCATCAATGATCGATATGAGTCCTGCAGCATCTGCGGCTTATATGATGAAAATGATCTTTGATCTGCTGATACGTGTATGTATTGCCTTTATGGTCATTGCCTTTGGCGATTATCTGTATCAGCGCTGGGAATATGAAAAAGAGCTTCGCATGACAAAGCAGGAAGTAAAAGATGAGTATAAACAGACAGAAGGTAATCCTGAGATTAAAAACAGGATCAAAAGCCTGCAGCGTCAGATGGCATCCAGCAGGATGATGCAGAAGGTTCCCCAGGCAGATGTGATCATACGAAATCCTACCCATGTGGCCATTGCTTTAAAATATGATCCTGATCATGACAATGCTCCGGTAGTACTTGCCAAGGGATTAGATGAACTGGCGTTAAGAATCGTAAAGGTGGGGGAAGAAAACAATGTTTATACCATTGAAAATAAACCACTTGCACGGGCTATGTACAATTCCTGTGAACTGGACAGGCCGATCCCCTCAGAATTTTATACGGCAGTAGCAGAAATCCTGGTATATCTGTATAAACAGGATAACGGGAAAAATAAAGATAAAAAATAATAGTTGGAGATTAATGGACGAATGAAACGGTTATTGAGTTACTCAGTGGTTATGTTTGTGATCACGATCATATTGCTTTTGATCATTCCCCTTCCGGCGGGACTGGTGGATGTGGCGATCATATTGAATATGTCTCTTTCCATGATGATCCTGGTAATAACCATGACCATTCGGGAGCCATTGGAATTCTCCATATTCCCCTCTCTTTTGCTTATTACCACGCTGTTCCGTCTGGGTATCAATGTTTCAACCACGAGAAATATCCTTTCTCAGGGAGGTTCATCAGGCCGTGTCATTGCTGCCTTTGGTGATTTCGTTTTAAGAGGAAACGTAGTAGTAGGTCTGATCATCTTCCTGATCATCGTGTTGATGCAGTTTATTGTTATCACAAAAGGTGCAGAACGAGTGGCAGAGGTGGCAGCCAGATTTAATCTGGATGCCATGCCGGGAAAACAGATGGCTATTGATGCAGACCTTAGTTCTGGCCTGATCAATGAAACACAGGCAAAGGAACGGCGTGCCAAGGTTCAGAGAGAAGCAGATTTTTATGGTGCAATGGATGGTGCGACTAAGATTGTAAAGGGCGATGCAGTTATGTCACTTATCACAACTGCCATCAATCTGATCGGCGGCAGCATCATCGGTATTGTACAGTCCGGCAGCAGCATCTCAGCCGTGCTGAGTACCTATTCCATTGCGACAGTAGGTGATGGTCTGGTATCCCAGATACCGGCTCTTCTTATTTCTACTGCAACAGGAATGATCGTTACAAGAGCTGTTTCAGAAGGCAGCTTAAATGAAGATGTATCAAAGCAGTTTCTGGCCCAGCCTCATGCTATGATCGTTAGTGGTGCAGCAGTGGCGGTCATGGCTGTGATACCTGGAATGCCGGCAGTAAGGACTCTGGTTGTGGCTGCATGTCTTATGGGAAGCGGATTTTATCTTTCCGGAAAGATAAAAAAAGAGCCACAGGCATTGTCACAAATGGCAATGGCTCCTTCTACCCAGCTTCAGGATTCCCCACAGGCTCAGGCAGCTGCTGCAAAAGAGGAAGTAAGTGAGGAAGAATATTTTAAAGATGTAAATAATGTATACAGCCTTCTTACACTGGAGCCAGTGGAGATCGAGTTTGGTTATAGTCTGATCCCTCTGGCAGATGAGTCAGTAGGCGGAAGGCTGATCAGCAGGATCGTTATATTCCGCCGCCAATATGCCCAGGATATGGGATTTGTGATCCCATCCATCCGGCTCCGGGACAGTTCTTCCCTGGGACCAAGTCAGTATAGTATCCGCATAAAAGGAGAAGAAGTTGCAGGAGGAGAGATCCTGATTGATTATTTCCTTGCTCTGGAACCAGAGGAGGTGGAAGAAGAAATTGAAGGTATTGAGGCCATTGAACCGGCATACGGTATACCCAGCAGGTGGATCAAGCCTGAAAACAGAGATCGGGCTGAATTATATGGTTATACGGTCATTGATCCTCTGTCTGTATTGCTCATGCATCTTTCAGAAGTCATCCGGCAGCATTCATACGAACTGCTTACAAGACAGGAAGTGGTAAGGCTTACGGAAAATTTGAAAAAAACAGCTCCTGAACTGGTGGAAGAGGCAATACCACAGATGATCAGCTACAGTTATTTCCAGAGAGTTCTTACAAACCTTCTAAAAGAAGGAATCCCGATCCGCGACCTGGAGACCATTGTAGAGAATCTGATGCAGACAGCCTCAGAAACAGGTCTTCCTCCAAGAGAGCTGGACCAGACAGTAGAAAAGATCAGGACAGCTCTTAAACGTACCATTACCCGCATGTACTGTACAGATGGATGCATGAAGGTCATCACACTGGATGCCCAGCTGGAACGGGAAATGGTCGCATCCTTGTCAAAAGGGGAAAATGGCTTATATCTGGCATTAAACCCGGAAATGCTCCAGCATGTGATCCGGCAGCTGGCAGAGCAGATAAAAAAGTTCAGTGGTTTATCACAGAATCCGGTGATCCTGACTTCACAGGTTATGAGGATCCATTTTTACCATCTGGTAGAACCCTTTTATCCTAATATCAGGGTGCTTTCATTTAATGAGATCGCAAATAATGTGCAGATCCAGTCAATTGGAAATATAAGTACAATGAAAAAAGGATCATAAGTGTACGGTCAAATGATATAAACAGCAGATAACAGGAGTGAGTAAAGTTATGGAAGATAAGCAGGAAAAGGCAGAGAAGGAGTTATTTGCGCTTTATAAAAAAACGAAAGATCCGGAAATAAAGAAAGAGATCACAATGCAGTATCTGTACATAGCCAGAACCACGGCAACGAAACTATATGATCTTTATTCTACCACCATGCAGATGGAAGATGCAGTGAATGAAGGTGTGGTGGCGATCATAAAAGGGATCGATATGTATGATCCGGATAAAAACATTAAGTTTTCCACTTACATTACAACGCGGGTAAGAGGAGCAATGCTGGATTATGTAAGAAAACAGGAGTGGATGCCCCGGGGATTTTACAAGCAGTTAGGTATTATAGAATCTGCATGCGAGGACATGAAGCGTGAATTAGGAAGAACACCAACAGTTGATGAACTGGCAAAGCATCTTGGAATAGAAAAAAAACGCTGCCAGAGGATCATTTCCATGAAAAACAGGAGAAATATCCAGTCTCTTGATTTTTTATTGGAAAACCAGAATACATCCAATGGACTCCAGATCACAAACAACGATACCCAGGTACAGCCTGAGGAGGCATGCTTGTGGGAAGAGGATATGCGGGTGCTGGCAGAAGGCATAGCCCAGCTAAATGAAAAAGAGCAAAAAACACTGGCACTGCATTATATGGAAGGGTTGAAAATGGAACAGGTGGGCCGGGTCATAGGTGTCAGCCAGCCCAGAGCATCCCAGATCCACACGATCGCCTTGCGTAAGCTGCGCCATTTTATAGAAACAAAAAATGGAAAGGGGATAAAGTCAGATGTATCAGGGATTTTATAATCTGGCGTCAGGCATGCTGACCCAGAGCAGAAACTTAAATACCATCAGCAATAATATGGTGAATATCCAGACTCCTGGATATAAAAACGAAACAATGGTAAGCAGTACTTTCAAAGAAGAAATGCTTTATCGTACAGGACAGTATAGCAAAGAAAATCCAACCCAGCTGGCAACTGTTTCAAAAATAAAGACAGCAAAGCAGGTTTATACCAATTATGACCAGGGCGGTCTGGAACAGACAGATGGGATCTATGACTTTGCCTTAAATGGAAATGGCTTTTTCTGCATCCAGACATCACAGGGCATCCGGTATACAAGGAATGGTTCATTTTCAGTAGATAAAGATGGATATCTGGTTTTAAACCAGGCAGGAAGAGTCTTAAACAAAGAAGGACAGCCTGTCCAGATCAAAAATGAGAACTTTACAGTTGATTCCAAAGGACACATTACTGCTGCTATTACAAATCAGTCTGATGGTGAAGAAAGCGGCAGCCAGGAAGTTACCATAGAGGATTATGGAACTTTGAAAGTAGTGGATTTTCCAGATCAGGGGCAGCTTCATGCAGAGGATAATGGACTTTTCTCTACTGCACAGGCAGAAACAACGCCTGCAGATACAACTGTTCAATGGAAAATGCTGGAAAAATCCAATGTAGACATGGTGGAGCAGATGACAGCTATGATGTCATCCCAGAGAGCGCTTCAAAGCGCAGCCCAGTCACTGAAAATGTATGATCAGATCATGAGTAAGTCTGTGTCAGATGTCGGTAAGCTGTAAGGAGGATAAAGAAATGAATATGTCATTTTATACAGGAGCAGCAGGAGCCGGACAGTTTACAAAAAAACTGTCAGTTGTATCCAATAACCTGGCCAATATCAACAATACAGGCTTTAAACCTAAAACAATAGCTTTTTCTGAACTGATTCACTATAATCTTAATGATTCTGAAAATGCCCAGACAGAGCTGCAGACAGGTTCAGGAGCCAGAGTGGAGCGTACCTGGACGGATTTTAGTACAGCCGGTGCTACTCAGACCGGAAAAGAATATGATTATGCAATTATGGAGCCTAATGCATTTTTTATGATACAGGATCCTGCATCAGGTGAGATCACCTATACAAGAAACGGTCATTTTCACAGGGGAGAACGTGGAGATGGATTTTATCTTACAACAGAAGATGGAAAGCTGGTGCTGGACCAGAACCGGCAGCCTCTTAAGCTGGAAGTAACAGATGTAGAAAAGCTGCAGGAGGAATCAGAGTCAGAAGACGATGACTACGATACAGATGATACAGACAGCACAGAGGATGATACTGACCTTCCTAAGGTAAGTGTATACACATTTTCAAACCCCAGCCGTCTCTTAAGCGTAGGAGATAATGAATATAAAGCACAGGATGGAATGGAAGCTTCTTTAAAATCAGATGCGGTCCTGCAAAAAGGGGCACTGGAGAATTCAGGCACCGATATGGCAAAAGAAATGGTCCATGTGATCGAATGCCAGAGAGCCTTTTCTTATGCTGTAAAAATGATCACTACATCAGATGATATAGAGGGAACGATCAATTCACTGAGAGGATAAGGTAAAAAATGGAAATAAAGCGATATGAAGATATGGACCTGCAGGCTCTGGATGTAATGCGGGAGATCGGCAGTATCGGTACTAGTCATGCAGCAACTGCTCTTTCCAAGCTTCTGCAGAAAGAAGTCCGGATCTCGATCCCATCTGTGAATATCCTTGGATACAATGATGCCATGAACCGGATCGGTGATGCGGAGGAGCTTGTTGCAGCAGCCCTTGTAAAAATGTCAGGTGATATTGAGGGGTTGATGCTGTTCCTTTTCGACCTGGATTTTGCAAATGAGGTATTGGAAAAACTGCTTGGAAGCCGTTATAAGTCCTTTCTGGATATGGACGAAATGGCCAGATCAGCACTGGTAGAAGTAGGAAACATCATTATCTGTTCTTATATAAATGCTTTTTCACAACTTGTAAATGTAGAGGTGGAACTGTCTGTTCCAAGTGCTACCATCAACATGCTGGGTGGGATCTTAATGGTACCTATTGCTGAGTATGGATATGAAACAGATAAACTGATGTATTGCAATGCAGATTTTGTGATCGGCGGAAAAGCACTTTCTGACTGGCTGCTCATGTTGCCGGACATTCGTTCTCTAAACGATATTTTAGAGAGGTTGGGAGTTTCATAATGATCGGAGGCACAGAATTAAAAGTAGGAATCGGTGATATGAAGTTTTCACGAGGGGAAGGAAGGATCATAACCTATGCTTTGGGTTCCTGTATCGGGATAACCTTTTATGATCCGGTTACCCGTCTGGGAGCACTTCTGCACATCATGCTTCCGGCACAGTTTGAAGGAAAGGATTCCAATCCATTTAAATTTGCAGACAGCGGCATCAGGGAAACCCTCAGAAAGCTGAAAATATTCGGTATGGTAAAAAGCCGGATGGTAGTTAAGATCGCAGGGGGAGCCAAGATGTTTGAGATCAGCGGAAACAGCAGCTTTGGAAATATCGGGCAGAGAAATGCAGAAAGTGTAAAAAAAGTCATGGCCCAGGAAGGAATCTGTATCGCAGCAGAGGATACAGGAGGAAATTATGCCCGTACCATGCTTTTAGATCTTGCAACAGGCGATGTGATCGTGCGTACAGTGGGACGACCGGAACGCCATCTATAGCCAGGGCTTTCATTTATGGTGGTGTCACCATCTGTGACATGCCTGTTTACAGAAAAAAGGAGAGAAGATCATGGTCAAAAATGAAAAAGAAGGGATTCTTTTAGAATCAGGAACAAACGAGATTGAAGTAATGAAATTCACAGTTCTGGGTGAATTTTATGGCATTAATGTGGCAAAAGTCCAGGAGATCATCATGAGTGAAAAGGTAAAACCGATGCCTCATGCAAACCCGGCAGTAGAAGGCATCTTTAAACCAAGGGATGAGCTGATCACAGTGATCAACCTGGCAAAATATCTTACAGGAGATGACCGGGAAAATGGGCCAAGAGATCTGTTTATCGTAACAAATTTTAATAAAATGACGGTCGCTTTCCGGGTAGACAGTATCGAAGGTATCAGCAGGATTTCATGGAAAGATATACAGAAGCCAGATAAGACCATTGCAAATGGAGATGACAGTGTTGCTACCGGTATTGCCCAGTGCGGAAAAGAGCTGGTGATCATCCTGGATTTTGAAAAGATCGTGGCAGAGATCGCACCGGAAACAACCATACAGGTGACAGATGTAGATAAGATGGGAGACCGCCCTATCTGCAACAGTCCTATTGTGATCGCGGAAGATTCCATTCTTTTAAGTAAAATGATCGATGATTCCCTGGAAAGGGCCGGATTTACCAATGTAAAGAATTTTTCCAATGGCCAGGAGGCATGGGATTACCTTTCACAAATACATAATGATTCTGATCTGTATGATAAGGTCAATCTGGTCATTACAGATATCGAAATGCCGGAAATGGATGGCCACAGGCTTACAAAGCTGATCAAGGATGACGAACATTTAAAGAAGATCCCGGTTATCATCTTCTCTTCCCTGATCAATGAGCAGATGAGGCAGAAGGGGAAAGAATTAGGTGCAGACGAACAGCTTTCCAAGCCGGAGATCGGGCATCTGATCACAGTAATGGATGAATTGCTTGCCCGTTTTAAAAAACAGTACAGTCAGCAGTAAGGAGGACTCTAAGGATGGAAAAATATGTATTAACACAGGATCTTGTAACAGGAAATGAACTGATCGACAGTGAGCACAGGAAGATTTTTGACGAAGTCAATACCCTTCTGGATGCATGCTCAAAGGGAAAGGGAAGAGAAAATCTTTCAAGTCTGGGAGAATTTCTTGTTGAATATGTAACGAAACACTTTTCAGATGAGGAGGATCTCCAGAAGCAGTCAAAATATCCGGAATATACAGAACATCATAAATTTCATGAATGGTATAAACAGAAACTGGGGGATGCCATTATAAAACTGGAGCAGGAAGGTCCGACGATCAATTCCCTGGGCGAGATCAACTATATGGTAAGCGTGCTGGTTAAGCATATCCGGGAAACAGACCGCAAGCTGGCCCAGTGGATCCAGAATGGAGCCAAAAATGAAGTTACAGCTTCTAAAGTGGCAACAGGATCAGCTGTATCAGGGAAAACTTCCTATATGGATACCGTTACAAAAGATGAAAGTACAGAAAATCTGGATATCCGTCAGATCCTGGATATAAAAGAACTTCAGCGGATCCAGGATCTGTTTTTAACGGTCACAGGCATGACAGCAGCAGTAGTGGATATGAAAGGAAAATACATTACGAGAGGAAACTCCTTTACCAGCTTTTACAGCAGGTATACCAATGGAAAACATAATGAGCTGCGAGAGTTTACCCAGGATCTTACAGTAGGAGGATTCCGTGCAGGTACAGTGATCGGCGGTATCGTCCTTGGAGATTACCCGGATGATTCAGCCCCAAGCCAGGAAGTAGTAAGTGCCGGTGGACAGCTTTTAGCTGAGATGCTGAATCTGTGGGCTAATGCCCTTTATTACCGGAAGAGCAATGCAGACAGCGTAGAAGCATTTGCAAAAGAGGAAAAGAAAGTACGGGATGCAGTAGGACAGATCAAGTATAAGGCAAAGGGACTGGAGCAGACGGCTACGATGGAAAAAATGCTTTCCCTGAATGCAGCCATTGAAGCAGGCCGTGCCGGAAAAGCAGGTGTAGGCTTTGGTGTTGTAGCAGATGAGATCGGACGTATGGCAAATGAGTCAGCAGCTGTATATCAGGAGATCCAGGAACTGGTAAAACAGGTAGAGGAATCCATGGAACGCCTTGGAGAATAATACAGGGAGATCTTTCAGAAAATATTGTATGCAGAAGAGAGGATAAAAGGAGATACATAAATGGTCATTACGGTTTCAAATCAAAAAGGCGGTGTGGGAAAGACCACAACATCAGCAGCGCTGGCTGCAGGATTTTCGATGGCAGGTAAAAAGGTTCTGTGTATAGACCTGGATCCCCAGGGAAATCTTGGATTCTGCCTTGGTCTGGATACCGAAGGAGGATCTACTATACTGGATGTATTAAAAGGAGATATATCCATACAAAAGGCTATCAGCCGCACAGAAGGGATCGATATCCTTCCTTCTGATATTACATTAAGCAGCAGTGGTCTGGAGTATAATCCGGGAGAAGAAAAAGAATCTATTTTAAAAAATGTTTTAAAGCCGGTAATGGATTTTTATGACTATATTGTGATCGATACACCCCCTGCCTTAAATCTTCTCACAGTTAACGCATATGCAGTTTCTGATTATCTTATTATACCAATGGCATCAGATATCCTCAGTCTGGTTGGTCTGTCACAGTTAAAGGAAACAGTAGAATCTGTCCGCATACAGATCAATCCCGGCCTTAAGATCATGGGTATCCTGCTAAACCGCTTTAATCCAAGAACATGTCTTTGCAGGGATGTATTGGAAATGGCCGGGCAGCTGGCCGGGCAGCTGGAAACCCGGGTATTTGACACAAAAATAAGGTCCGGAGTGGCGATTGCGGAAGCACCGGCCCATGGAGAAAGTATTTTTGAGTACAGTCCGAGAGCATCAGCTGTAAAGGATTATGGAAAGTTTTTAGATGAGGTAGAAAAGATCATAGGTTTCAGGGAGAAATAATATGGCAAAAAAAACAAATAAAACCTCACATGTGCTGAACCTTATCACAGGTTCACAGCCGCCAGTTGCGTCTTCTGGCGAAACTCAGCCGTCTTCTTCAGCTTCCGGTGAAACACAGCAGGAAGGATCAGCTGCTGAAGAACCGGTAAGAGTGCCTTCCTCTAATGTGACTGTAGTTGATCCAAGAGAAGAAGGAAAGCTGGCAGAAGAGATCCAGAAGAATCTGATCCAGGAGCTGGAAAAAGAACAGACAGAAGAGCAGGCAGAACAGCCCGGGGAGCAGGAAGAACAGTCGGAAGAACAGCCGGAAGAACAGCCGGAAGAACAGACAGAAGAACAGCAGGAAGAACAGACAGAAGAACAGCAGGAAGAACAGACAGAAGAACAGACAGAGCAGCCCAAAACAAACGCAGGGACACCTGTACAGAAAGAACCGGAACAACAGGAAGAGCAGAAGCAGGAAGATGGTCCAAGTTACCGGGTCGTAAATATCATGGAGGAGATCCTTACTCCGGAACTGATCCTTGACGCACTGAAAAGCAATGATACCTGTACCTGCAGCCGCTGTCAGGCAGATGTGAAAGCGCTGATGCTTACCAGGCTGCCGCCCAAATATATTGTAGCAGATAATACGACAGTCCCGATGCTGTTAACCTTTTACCGCAATAAATTCCGTGTGGCTGTTTTAAGTCAGTCCATGAGAGCCTGTATGGAAGTAAAAGAACATCCACGCCATATCTTATAAATTTTCATGCTGCGCCGAAATATGTATATAGAATCTATAGGATCACAGGGATAAAGTATACAGAAGCGGCGCATTTTATGTACACCGCAACATCACATGACTGAAAGGAGCAGCAGATATGTCAAGTGTATCAAGTACAAGCAGCAGTCTTGGAAATACAGCTTTAAGAGGATTTGGTGGTTTAGCTTCCGGTATTGACAGGGATGCACTGATCGAACAGATGACAGCAAGAACAACATCCAAGATCACATCCAAGAAACAGGCTATGACCAAACTGGAATGGAAGCGGGATGCATATCGTTCTATCAGCAATAAGATCATAGATCTTCAGGACAATTACCTTAGCTATTCAGCAACAAAGAGCTTAAAAAACAGTGATTTCTTTGCAAAAAACCAGGTCAGTGTACAGGGAGATCCTGACTATACAAAATATATATCAGCGACAGGAAACGCAGACACTGCATCCAGAGTATCAGTTCTGGGAGTAAATACATTAGCAACATCTGCCACATTGATCTCCGGCGAAAAGAAAACAGAAAATGAAAAAGATTCAGCTATTACCTTAGGCGGCATCAGCGCGTCTGATTTTGAAAATAAAGAAGTAAAGACCTCCAATCTTTCCGGAACGAAGCTGACATTTGGAACCTACAGTATTACAGATAAGCAGTTTACAACGGAAGCAACCTTTACGTTCCCCACCAGTTATGAAAAAAAGCTGGACAATGGAAAAACAGAGACAGTTACCATTGATTATACGGCTAGTTCTGACAAGATAGTAGAACAGCTGAATGAAGCCCTTGA
>ERZ839489.1282-NODE-1282-length-16647-cov-9.170323_pt1 | contig 16647 bp, 21 predicted proteins | sample MGYA00519938_ERZ839489 | MGnify/ENA primary metagenome ERZ839489 (study PRJEB31850, sample SAMEA3708846) | human gut metagenome | biome: human gut; feature: human-associated habitat; material: faeces | place: China | collected 2014 ... | reverse complement strand
CAGGAGGGTACCCCTTCAACGTATGCTCTCTATACAAAACATACAGCCCTCGCCTACAGGCAAGAGCTGTATTCCATATCATCGCTGCCAATCTTATTTGCTCTTACGAGATTTGGTCTTTGAATGTAGGCACCCAAGACCTGCACTCAATCCCTTGTCTACTTGGCTAAGTTTATCAACTTGTTTCTGATGCCAGTTTCTGCATTGACCATAGAACTCACATTTAGGTGTGCAAAATGAAAGACCAAAGTTACGGTTATAGCAATAGTAGTCCATGATTACCTACAATTCATCATTCGCATGATTTCACGAAACCATGACTTGAGTTTGATAGATTCATAACGGATGGCTCCATTGTTATAAGCGTCCATGATATGCTTGAAAGAGTTCATTTGTTTAGCATGTTTGATTAGCATAACATTAGGCTTGTGGTCATCAGTGGTTGCGGAGAACTTGTTTGGGCATTGAAGGTCTACGTTGTTACTGATGTAATATATCCAGTCAAGTGGGTCATACCAAATTCCAATCCAGGCACCGTTGTATCTGATGGACATGCGGTATTCACAGTCTTTGGTTTTCTTCTTGATGAAGTCGGTATCATCTTCGAGCCATTCATTTTCAATAGCGTAATTTGCATACTCTGTACCAGCGATAAGTTGGCCGAAGCGAGAGCGTTTTGCATCTTCTTCTAGTTCAGGGAGGCTTACATCTTGAACAAGAATATCCTTGTTATTACCGAACTTTTTAAATTCACCTTGATAGGGTTTATCTAGGTAGAAGTATTCAAAGTATGGATTTGTCTGTGTTACGGCATTGCCCAAGAACATAACTCTTACAATAGGATGGTCCGTATTTGGACGAGCAATCGTCACATACAGTTCCAAGAACTTAGTGACTTCATCATTGAGGTAAGAAGAACGTTTTACAGCAATGAACTCATCGAAGATAATCATCTGTACATCAGGAAAAGCATCTGATTTTTGTGTGAATGCAGCTGATAGCTGAATTGCATATCCACATACCTCACCATCGCAATAAAGCGTATTAGATTCTGCTTTCAGTACATGGTCTGGAAATTCCTTCTGCACTGCTGCGAAGAGACGTCCTCCGCGTGAGATTGTCAATTTCTTGAGTTCATTCTCCTGTCGGCGCACGTATACGAATTGCCATTTGCGTCCTGCTCGTCTTTCCTTGAGATATTTCTCAATGCAGTATTTCAGACATCCATAAGTCTTACCTCCTCCACGCATACTGATGATGAAGTTGAATAGGCAGTTATGGCTCAGCGTGTTCTTGATGTTCCAGAACTTATCAGCCCTTGTATCGCAAGATTCCATCCCAGCCCCTTCCGTAGTTATCCGTTGAGTGCGCCTGCACGCATGCGGGCGTGGAACCGCAATTCACGTCCTGATTGTTGCCGATGTACATTTGCGTGTGCAGAGATTCATTTACCATGATATCACCTCGCTGCAATTGGCTCGCGCTGAACGAGCGACCTGCAATCCATTCCCATCCGGCAGCGGTGAAACCTGCACGCATATTGCCAGTGTATGTCGCGTTGATATCGATGCCCGCAGCGTAGAACCCCGTGATGATGAATGACGAGCAGTCGTAACTCATACCGTTGACGTTCTTGAGGTTCCTGTTCGTCTGGCTGTAGGTGATGTAGTTGTTCGATGCCTTGTCGATACACCATTTCACAGCCGCCTCCACCTTCTCATTCGAGGCCGTGCCTCCGGCGCCGTGCGTAAGCCCGTCCACGATACCCTTTATACCGGCCAGCAGTTTCTGGAAGATACCCTGATTCCTGTTGAGCTGGTTGACGGCGAAGTTTAGGTTCGGGGTGCTACCGTTGAATGCGTATCCCATCAGTAGTCCTCCCCGTCCCAGCGCAGCGGCGACGTTCCCTGCGGGAAGTTGTTCCCGATATCGGAGTTGTAGTATCGGTCGCATACGTTGAAGGATACACCGTTGGTATACAGCAGTCCCGCTGCAACATCCTCGCCAAGCCTAATCTCCCCCTCGGGCCTGATAATTAGCCGTTTGAGTACGGTATCGAGATATACCGGCAGGCAAATCTCGTCAAGAGGCCGCATGGAAGTCGGCAGCGTGGCGATAGCCGTGTCGGCCCCGTACCCGCTCAGGTGCATGTTGCCCATCAGCTGCACGGTGCAGTCCAGCGTGAGGATACAGCAGGGGTTGTCGCATCGGACATCGTCGGACAGCGTCAGGGTCTGCAAGTCACCGAGCTTATTGTACGGCATAGGTTCCTCCTTGAAATAGGATGCCCTCCCAGGGTCATCGACAGTGGGAGGGCGAGAAGGGTGGCATTCAGACAAGGGGTTCACAGAGCTTGCTAATCTCCTGTAGACCTCCGCACGTTTCACCGTGAGCAATCGGATAAGTCGGCGAGCCTTTACTTCTCTGGTGCCGTCTCTGATTCTACCGCATTCGGCTCCTCGGTGTCAACGTCGATATTGAACATCAGGAGAATCTTCGCGAAAGGCAGCTCAGGGTTAATCTTGCAGATGTTCTCGAGGATGGACACCAGCTCCATCCATGCGATGTATGCGGCAACGAGGTATGCGATATCAGGTGAGATACCCAGTCCATCGAACGGGGGCATCGCAAGAATCTCGTTGGCGATGATGCCGATGAGAAGGAACATGGCCTCACCGATTTTGTTGTACATGCCCTCGCGCGCGATGGACGAGCACAGTTCCCTGTTTCGCATTGCGGCAACCGTGCCGCACACGATATCCATGATGATGAGGATACCGCACGCGATGCTTACGTTAATCATCTCATTTCCTTTCAACTGTAACCTTGTATGTTTCGTTTTCTAGCGTGACCGGATGATCGCCAGGGCCAGCATTCCCACCATCGCCCCCAGCGTTGCCGCCACCCAATGAGTTAGAATCAGCATATCTCAACCAACTTTCCCTATCTCCGTAATATACGGAACAGTCCAAGTCATACCCGTATCCCGATAGCCGCCCATCGCTGCAGAACTGCCAGGCCACCACGTTGCCGTCGGCATCGGGGCAGTCCCACGAGGCCGCCTGCGCGAACGTCGGGTGCGGGACGGCGGGGTACGATGCCACCCACCTCGCGCAGTTAGGCTCCACGCCGCCCTGATTGAATCGCCAAGGGTTCGCGTATATCCAGCACCAGATACCCGTGAGGTCGTGAAACTGGCGCACGAACCGGTTTACCCAATCTACAGATTGCTCGAATATGCACTTACCGTTTCCGTACACACCTTCCCAGTCGAGGACGGGGATGCCGTCATGCAGGTATCCGACCACGTTGCGGTAGAAGAATGCAGCTTCGGCAAGAGGGTCGCTGCTGCCGGCGAAGTGGTAGAAGCCGCGCAGGAGGTTGGCGCTCTTCGCCTGCCGGTAGTGCCCGTCACAATAGGGGTTCACGTAGGATGTACCCTCGGTAGCCTTGACGATAACGCCCTGAATCGAGTTCGACACAGCCACCGGGTTCAGATCGGCTTGGTGGCTGCTTATGTCGATGAAGTTAAGCATTAATCCTGAATCTTTTTCAGTGCGGCGTTTGCGTTCCTGATTGACTCGGTAATTGGTTTAGCTATATCGTCTTGGAATATGTTTCCGTATACAATAAGCACGGCGCCGAGGTCGGCTGCGTTTGAAAGCGCTATCACAGGTGCATTAGTTGGTACCTTGTACATAACATTATCTTTGCATGTAATCTCGTAGTTATCTGATGCACGGTACATATCAATTGTCGTTTTACTGGAGTTGGCAAACGTATTATTTATGCACCTGAACTTATTGAAATATGCTAGGTATATAGGTGCAAGCGTGTTATCAGTTACCTTGTTGTCAAAGAAGCAGTTTTCAATAACGACGCTATCAACATATTGAATACTAAATAGATATTTAGTATTAGCCGATACATCCGTCATTTTGATGTTGCTGAGCACGATATTGTCGACTTTGTTTACGTTTACAAACGTATGCTCTTTCGTGTCTCGCTTAACCGTGACATTATCTATGATAATGGTACCGTAGTTATTTTTATCGGTATCGCTACCTCCATTAATGTCAATAAGGATACTGGGCGTTTTATCTGTGAAGATTCCGTCACATACAACGTTCTTGATAACTAGGTTATCTCCCTTTTCCTTTAGCTGTTCATTTTTTCGCGTATCAATAAAATCAAATAGCTTACAACCGTCAGTAACTTTGTACACGATATCGTGAACTGTCACATTTTGATAAACTGCCTTATCCATAATGTCATCGGCGGCAGTTTCAACCACGTCTCCGAATCTGACGCAGTTAGCCCTATGCGACACGCATACCGCGTTACCGACATTGATATCCCTAGAAATAAAGTTCATCTTTTCTTTCTTGAACCTGGTGATAGGCGCGAATACGATTGAATCATCTGAACTCTCGATAATTAAGTTCGTTGCCACCAGATTTTGGCACGAGCCGACATGGAAACCGTCACCGAAAATGTAACTGTCGAACGAGTACGCCCTGACGTTGTTAACTCGGATATTCTTACCTGCGAAATAAGTACACCAGCATCCAGCAGGGGGTTGCTCGTTGAATACAGACGTGTTATTTACGGTCAATCCGTCTACGATAACGTTGTCGACATCGTTGAGGAGGAACCACCAGCCAATCAGATTCGAACCTTCCCTAGTCTCGACGGTGAGGTCGATAATGACGATATCGGTATCGGTATCACCCTCCATATAATGTTCGTTTGCGAACATGGCCTCATTGGTTCCCTTAATCACCTTAGACGCGGTACCGATAACCGTGGTATTCGATTTAACCAGCACCGGTTTGGTGATCAGGTAGTTGCCTGTGAGCACGTGGGTGCCTTTGCCATCTGAGAAGCAGGCGTTGAGCGCATCGGTGTCATCGGTCACGCCGTCACCCTTTGCCCCGTAGTCCTCCGGGGTCGAATAAAAGGAATAATGGTGACTATCCAGCTTTTCATTGAAATTCTCGGTCAACTTGTTCTCGGCAGCGGTGGCACGGGCCACCTCGTTCGCGATCGCATTCTCGTTGGCCGTGACGCGGCCGTCTAAGATTTTGACCTCCTGACGGTACATCTCCACCTGTGCATCGAGGTCTGCCGTGCGGAGCCAGTAGAACTCATTGGCAAGCTCGATATTGGCGGGGACGGGACGCTTGGATGCATACGACCCGTGCGATGCGTCATCCCATACGACGGTGAGCGCGTCATACGTGGACGCCCTGTTCCACTGGATGGGGTCGGCGAACGACAGCACGGCCTTGAGTCCCCTGTAGGTGATTCCGTTAGGCATGCTGGACACGTCGAACGTGACGGTATCCCTGATGGTCGTCGTGGTCTCGGCGAGGGAGGTATCGCTCTTGACCGTCATGGTCTTGGTCTGAATGCTCATATATGCTCCTTAATAAGAGAGTAGAAGTCGGCCGTAGTCGGGTGAGTCCGGATCCGCCACCATGTCAAAGGTGAGGAATCGCCAACTGGTGGGGATGTACGCGACGAAATGGCCGTCATCGCTCAGGCCGAACCAGACGAACTTGACGATCTGGCCCACGATGTTGATGAGGTTCTCGGCAATCCAGTTCTTCATGGCCTCGATGTACAGAGACGCGTACTGCCCGTTCTTCACCTTCTCGAACTCGGAGTTGAGAAGCCCCACGTCTTGCTTGAGTTGCGCGATATCCCGCGTGTTGGCACCCACGTAGCCCGCAAGTTCGTTGTTCGAGGCGATTACCTCGTTGAGCTTCTCGACCACCTTGCCGACAAGCTCGTAGTACGACAGCGAGTCATCGAACACGGCCGGCAGCACGAGCTGGCACCAGTACTGCAGGCGCTGCACCGTGGCCGCGGATGTTTCGTCCATATCCTCCTCCTTACCATAGCCCCATGAACAGCGTTGACAGGCTGTCCACGATCTCAAGGTCGATATTAAGAAAAGTTTTCCGATATGTCAACAGCAACTCAGACTGACTCGTGTCGTAGCCCTTCTGGTTATGCACCTCGGTGCCGTCGAAGTCACCCGTGTACCCGTCCGTCGATGAACCGCTCGTCTCGTTCCTGGCAGACGAGCCGTTCTCGGTCGTGCCGTGGTCGAGCGTGACGCTGGTCGCATAGTCCATCGCCTCTATCGCCCCCGTGTCCAACCCGTTCATCGGCGTGTCCTGGAACACGTTGCGGTCATCCGAGGTGCTCTGCGAGGTGGACGCGGTGTCGGTGGCGCGGGTGTCCGATCTGTCGCGCGAGGTCGTCTCGCCACGCGTCCACTTCTCGGTATAGTCGAGGTTCCTGGAGAGCATGGGGTCGGTTACCAGCGCCTCGCTCCTGAACAGCTGGTTGTAGTACGGCATAATCTCGTGCATCTTCCTGCGCATGTTCCACGCGAACTGCCCGAGCGTCTCGAAGCCGATCTCGCGCATGTAGTAGCGCCTGATGATTTTGCCGTTCAGGACGCTGCGGTGCGCCTCATCGTAGATGGGGTAGTCATCGAGGCCGATGATGCCGTACACGCGGGGCCAGTTGTCCTCCGCGTGCGACAGGTTCAGGTCGTCCAGGCGCTGTTCGATGGGGAACCGCAACATGGTGGTGTACTTACTCATAGCCGTCTCCCGGGACGTTGGATGCCTGCATGCCGGAGGTTTCGAGCATGGCGTTGCCCGTTGCGCCGGTTCGGATGTACGTGCCCGCGCGGAAGTCCACCTTCACGTCAAGGCCGAACAGCCTGTTAATCTCATCGCAGGCCTGCTTGCGGGCGTTGAGGCGCGTGAAGCGCTCGGCCTCCACGTCACCCATGTTGTTCACGACCTCATCGGAGATAAGGCGTTCCTTCTTGTCCGTGTTGACGTTCTCTATGCCGAGGTACGTGAGCGCCTCGTTCCACAGCTGGTGCTTGTACGTCTGCAACTCGTTGGCGACGTACGGGGTCGTGGTATCGAACACCTGGAATGCGTCCAGGTCGAAGTTCTTGTCCCCATGCACCCAGGGCCTTCCCTCATCGACCTCCTTGGCCGCATTCAGGTACGTGAGGCGCTGGTCTTCATTGCATCGGATGATGCGCGCGGTTCGCTGCTGCTTGCAGTTGATATCGATGGTGCGCTGGGTCTCTGCCAGACGGAACGCATACTGCCACAGCGTCAGCCACATCGGCACGCGGAGGTAGTTCTGGAAGATGATCACCGAGTTGTCCTCCGTGCATTCGTAGTTGAACCCGTTCACGGCGTAGGCCCGGCGGTCGCGCGGGTACTCGTAGATATCCCATTGGCCCTGAATCATCATGGGCAGCACGGCATATCCCTCGGGTGCGCGCCTGCGCTCGTCCGACTTAAGGGCCTCATCGTAGAAGAAGCCGACGAAACCGTCCCGCAGGAGCCAGAACTCGAGCATTCGCTCGTCTACGCCCTCGGGCAGGTTGTCCCATTTGAACACGCTGATGGCGAGGTTCATGAGCCTCCACATGAACATGGTGGCCGTGTCCTGATTGCCGATGAACGTCTCCGCGTCCTGCGCCCTGGAGCCGTTCTGCATGATTGACGGAATCATGCCCGAGGGCGTGAATAAGCCAGTATACATAATCCTCCTATCCCAAAGCGTTAGATTGAGAGTAGTCACCGAACGTAGCCGTATTATGCCAGAACGTGATACCGCTGTCAAACGCCCTGCGGATAACATCCAGTGCATCGGCGGGCGTGCCGCGTCCCCGGGTGAACGGGGCGGTCGCCCCGGCTCCGACGTCGAGCGAGCGCGGCGCCGACCCGCCGGTCTTCACGTAGTTCCATGAGGGGCGCGAGGTGATATCCACGGCCTCGATACGCTCCACGGAATATCCCCAGCGGTCGAAAAACTGGTCGATCTGCTGGGCGATCTCGGCCTTCACGCAGATGCGGTTGATGAAAAGACCCTGTGCGCCGGTTGAGAAAAGCGTCTCCCCGCTGACTTGACCCCTCGTGGTCGTCGGCTGCCTGGAGGCATTCACCATGCCCGCGACCCCGCCCGCCCCCGCCGCGCCCGCACGCCTCAGCGTCCTGGAACCTTTACCCGCATTGCCCATCTGGCCCGCCACCTTTGCCGCCAAGTCCGCCTCGTCCGCATGGGCGAAGCCCTCCATGGCCCCGAGTCCCTCGAGTTCCGCCGATGCCGCGCCCAGGGTGGTACCGCCGGATATGCCCGCAAGGGCGACTCCCGCGACAGTGAGGGCGATCGTACCGGAGTTCTGGGCCACCCAATTCTGAAACGCATTGTTAGTCCATGAGCCCATGGCGCCGGCCTTGACGACGATTCCGTCATCGTAGTCCAGGGCGATACCCTTGTAATTATATGGGAACGCGAATGCCTGGCAGAGCGGATTGAGCGCATACTTGACCCTGACATTCGTAGTCTCGTTCATAAGCTCGTAGCGCAGTTGCACGCGCTGGCCCTGACCGTCCCCCATCTCAGCAAACGAATAGGGATAGCAGTGGAGTTTTGCATTTCGAGGAGCATATCCGTCGAGCGTGCTCTTATTGGCGGGAATGGGCAAATCGGTTTGCGAGGAAAGCTCGATATCCGTACCGCCCTGCGTAACGACGCGACCGCCGCTGCCGCAGAGCGAGGCGGCGAATGACGGCACGGTGAAAATGGCGACTATGCTCTCGACCGAGCCGGCAAACGTGAGTTCGTTAAGAAACGCCTCCATGTCCTCAGACCCGCCGGCGCCGGTTTGAACGGGAAAGTAATATAGTGCGCACCCGCAGGCAATACCCTTGTTGACAGTCATGGCAATCGGTTTGGCATAGTATCCCTGGGGATTGAGAATATCTTCGATGAGGTTGTCGTTCTTCTCCGGCTTCGCAGAGGTCATCACGATAAAGCCGCCGACTCCGAACGTCTTTCTGGAAACGCCGTCACCCACATATATAAGTGGAAATGAAGGCTCCTCGCTGAGCATGTACCTACTGTCCTCGGTCGGCGTGGTCTCGCGCTCGATGAAGCATGCGGGAATCTGCCAGTCGGTACCGTAGAGGTACGTCTGGAAAACGTCCGTGTCCAGCGTGATCTCGGAGGTGTGGTCGTTGATGTACTTCACATCGCCCACGAAACAGTAGATGTACCCATCGGTCAGCGATTCGTTACGGTACATGCAGTAGTTGCAGTGGTAGAGCCTGTCTGCCTCGATTGCCACCTTGAGCCTGCGGTTGCGCCCGATGTACGTGTAGTTGTCGCTCGATAGCGTCATGCGCGCGGCGATATCGCCGTACTGCTCTTCCAGAGAGGTGTACAGGCGCACGTTGGAATAACCGCTGTCCCACGGCACGGATCCGAACAGAATCTTTCCGGACGGAGTGTAATTGGGAAGTGCCATATATCCTCCTAATAGAAAAGGGCCGCCCCGCGAGATACGGGAACGGCCCTACGGACAGTAACTGTATTACTGCGCCGCGGTGACGGTAATCTGGGCGGTACCCGTCTGACCGTCCTTCGCCATCGCCGTGACGGTGAGGACGTTGTCGACCGTCTCATCGGATGCGACACGCAGGACACCGGAGGCGCCATCGATATGGGTGCCGGAGGCCAATGCCCCGGTTCCCTCGACAGACCACTCAACCGTCTTTTCGAAGAGGCCCGTGCCCTCCACCTTCGCGGTCATGACGATGGAGGTGCCCTGGGCCACGTTCGCGGCGGCAGGGGACACGGTGACTTCCGTGACCTCGGATACCTGCGAGGTGAACAGGACGGCGTTGGCGAACGGGGACACGGAGAAGGTCTTCCACACATGGAAGAAGTACTGCCAGTACAGACCCTCGCCGTTGTAGTTCTCCGTGAACTGCTCGAAGTTGTCGAAGCACATGAACCAGTCCTTGGCGAGCTTGACGGCGCTGATCATCTGAAGCGCCTTCTTCTCCTCGGCCGTGAACGGCTTGTACGTCGCATCGCCGGCGAACAGCTCCGCAAGACGCTCCTCGTCATCGGCATCGAACTCGAAGGAATCCACGGCGATGCGCTTGGAGATGTAGTCCACCTCGGAGAGGTTGAACGCGGCCGCGAGAACCTTCACGCCCAAGGTTGCCTCGGCCTCGTTGGGCACGATGATGACCTGGTCGGCGACGGGCGTGGAGTTGCGCACGCCGGCCCGGTTGTACAGCGTCTTGAGGAACTCGAGGTTATTGGTGTACTGACGGTACTTGGTGATTGCATCATCGGGGTCGGCGCCGTCACCCGAGATGGGCTTGGTGACCACCGTGTAGATACCGCCGTTGATGGCCTCGCGGGCGAGCATGTACTTCTTGGTGAGGAACGTGTCCAGATTCATGGCGGTGTACAGGGAGTCCACGATACGCGCGATGAGCTCGTTCATGTCGTAGTAGGACAGGAACGCCTGACGCAGCTGGTCGTTGGAGATGGTGACCTTGTAGAACTTCTGGTAGTTCATCGAGTGGAACGCCGCGCGCACATCGGGAATCTCGCGCTTGAAGACCTGAGTCTCGGCCTTGGCGGGATCATACGAATGAGGCTTGGCGATGTTGACGAAAATCTCCTCGATGGTCTCGCCGTAATCCATCTTGCCCATGTCGAAGACCGCCCACTTGTCCTTCCACATGCGCGAGGTGACGATCACGCGGGCGATGCGGTTGACCAGCGCGGTGAGGTAGGCATTCTGGTAGGCCTCGTACTGCATGATGTACTGGCCGATGTTGTGGAGCGAGCGGTTGTCATCGGGGATGCGCACGGGGTTCACGCTAGGCATCGGCACGCACCTCCTCCACGAGGCCCGCATCGATAAGGCCCTGACGGAGCATGGGATTATCGTTGATAATGGACTCGACCACGTCATGCGAGAACTTGGGATCGCCCTTGAACTTGTCAAAAGCCTGCATCACTTCCGGTGTGGGTTTAGTTGGCATTGTACTTGTTCCTTCCTGCGAATAGCGTATCGAACGTGGAGGGCTTGTCCTCCTCCTTGACCTCCTGCGCCTGCACCTGCCTGGCATGCTGGGCCGAGGACAGGAAAGCGTTCGCGAACTTGGTCTTGGCTGCATCCAGCTCCCTTGCCAAGTTGTCGCGCTCGGCCGCAAGCTCGGTATTCTCGGTCTGCGCCTGCTCCAACTGGGCGGCCACGCCGTTGTAGTCCTCCTCGGAATACACGATGGCCTCCTCCATGCCCTCGGGCAGGTCGTCCATGTAGACGTAAGGCATGATGAACCTCCTCTCTTTATCTCTAGAATATATTAGCTCCTGCGGGCGGTGTCAACAGGTTTATCCAAAATCTCGGCGCCGTGCTCCTGCAGGGCGATGAGCGCATCGATGTTGCCGCGCACATCCGGGAACATCTCGCGCACCTGTGCGAAAGTGTACGAGGAGAGCGAATAGGTACCGTCTGCCCGCCGGGAGATGATATCGTACTCGTAGGTATCGGCCGTGGCCACCATGCGGACGTAATACTCATTGCTGTTCATGCTATACCCCGTAACTTCCCTTGGACTCGAGCTTGCGGATATCGACCCTGTGTCCATACCTCTCGCTATATAGAACAATATAACCCATACCTATCTCCTAATCTCCATATCGCCCTCGTACAGGACGATGCCCCCATGCACGCGCCTCGTGTAGAGCTTGCCCGGGTACACCCTGCCGAACTCGAAATTGTCGATATCGACATACCTGTGGCACTGGCTGGGCATGCCCGCCACATGCACCGTGGGCGCGTCGCTGCCCTCCTCGTACTCCATGTAGCACTTGGCGCGCAGGAACTTGGCCCGATAGAACGTGCTCTCGTGCTTCCACGCGCCCAGGCGCACCGCGTCCACATCGATGCAGTCCGGTATGTCGGTGCCGACGAGGTGGACTGAATCGGTGTCGGCGTATATGAACCTGCCGTACACGGATTGCGCCGTGGTGACGGTCTTGTACCTCGCCCACGCGGTGATGAACACGCCCGCGGGGAGGTACACGGGGTCGCGCTCCTCCGGCGGCAGGTCAACATAGCGCAGCACATCGTTCACCAGCATCGGCCTGCGCGAGTACACCGTGGTTCGCGTGGCGAACTTGCCGTACAGGGAGTTGAGCATCAGCTTGGCGATCTGGCGCATGCCCGAATTGCCCTCGACGGTGGCCTGGTTCTTGATGCCGATCCACTTGTCCACGTACGACTTGAACAGGAACGTCGCGCTCCTGAACTGGTACCCTCCGTGCCAGCGCAGGTTGTAGATATGGTACTGCCGCGTGATGAGTTCCCAGTCCACGGAGGTGACCGTGAACGTCACATCGCCGTCGCTGCGCTCAAGGTACTCGGTCTGCTTGAAGCGGAAGTTGCCCTTGAGCTGGATGCACGGCAGGTGGTCATCGCGGATGCGGAACGAGCATGTCACCTGCGCCACCCACAGGTCGAAGGCATCGGACGGCTTGGGCCTGCCCTCGAACCTGACGGGCCTTCCGTACGGCAGGCGCTCGCCGGAACAGCTCGCCATCACGGACGGGTACAGGCTGTTCACATCGAACACGATTCCCTCGCCCAGCTTGCGCCCCTGAAACTTCGGGTTGACGTATGTCCAGCCGCCTCGATAGGCCTTGCGTATGAACTCGTCCTCCTCCGGCTCGATATAGGGGAACCACTTGCGGAAGCCCTTGCGCCCTCCGCTCATGTCGCGGTAGTCGGTGAGCGCGTTGCTGCCCGCCGTCATCTTGTTCAATCCCTCGTCCAAGAACTTTCCCATGACCATGGCGGCGATGAGCACATCGTTGTCGAGATAGGCGATCTCCTCATCGGTCAGCCGGTGCCCCGCGGGGCGCGGCGCGGAATAGTCGATACTGCCCTTGAGGATGGGCAGCTTGTACGCCTTGGCCATCTGCTCGATGCTGAGCGGGACGATCTTGAGCGAGTCCATGATTCGCACGCTCAGGGATTTGGTGAAATACAGGTCGATGCAGTACACCTGGTTCGCATCGCTGATTACGGTGGTGTAGGTTCGCGTGCCGGCCTTGATCCTGTCATCGACCCACTCCCAGCCGTTGCGCTCGAGCCAGTCCATGATGAACGCGCCATCGAACGCGAGGTTGTGGAAATAGACGTTGCAGGGGCCGTTGTCATGGCACCACCCGATGAACCACTCGACCGAGGTACCGCGCTCGATATGGTCGGTATCTCCGATCTCGCACGTGGCGGCAGCCCAGACCCGGCAATCCTCCATATCGGTGGTAGTCTCGAAGTCCGCAGTATAGCTCTTGCGATTCAACGTGTCCTCCCACCATTCATCGCCGCCGTCACCGAAGACGCTGACCTCCTCCCTATCCATGAGGTCTGCCAACGCGTTATAGATAGAGTCGATATCCTCTCCCGTCATCTCGGATAGGATATCCGGGTTGCCGATCATCCACAGCGATTCCGGGATGACCTGCCTTGCATCGCTAACCTTCATAGCCGACCTTCCTCGCCCTGTCCGCAACGAACCTGACGGCCCTGTTGTGCCGAGTCTCGTAGGGCGTGTTGACGTATGGGTTGCTCTCGCCGCCGCTCTCGCTGATATAGCTCGGGTCGAGTTCGTCATAGCCGAGCGCGAACAGCTTGTTCAGGTAGGCCGACTCGTTCTCTGCCATCCAGTCGAGCACGTCCAGCATCTCCTGATATCCGCCCATGTCCGCATGGTGGTTGCTGACCGCCGTCCACGTGGCACGGTATACCTCGTACATGGCATCCACAGCGACCTGCTCGCGCTTGCGGGAGGCATCCTCCTGCTCCCACCTCTTGAGCGTGTCGGGGTCGATATCCGTATAGGTATCATCTGGCTCGCCCTCGTCCTCAGGCATCAGGTCGTTGTCCGAGGTGAGCGTACCGTACTTGGCCGGGGACACCCCATCCATATCGTAGGCATCGTCTCCCTCGAAGAACTCTCGCCCGATATCCTCGAGCGTCTTCTGGCGCTGCCTGCGTATAGCCCGCATATCGAGCCTATACTGGCGCTCGGAATACTTGGTAGTGAGCCTGCCGAGCTCATCGGTCGTGATATCCAGTGCATCCCTGTTGACCGTCTTGAGGACACGGGTGAGCTCGCTGTACCTGTGATGCCTCGTATCGGACTTATAGCCCACGATGCGCCTGAAGTCGTTCACGGAATGCACGCGCTGCATGATACCCTCCACGGTGACATGGCCGGGCAGATAGCCCTTGAGGATTGACTGGCCCTCATCGTCAAGCTCGCGTTCCCTGCGGGTTATCGCCGCATTGAACGCGCGCACGGCGGAGCGCAGGCGATTGAGGCGGGATGCAGTCCAGTTGAAGCCGGGCATCTCACATCACGACCCGAAGCCTCAACTGCTCTAGGGAACGGAACTCCTCGCCGCGCTCGGATACCACGTAGAAGCCGCGCGACTCCACTTGGCCGTAGAGCTGGAAGATGGCTGCAAGCGAGGCATCGAGGTGGAAGTGGAAACGGCGTGACAGCGAGTCCGTGAGCCAGTTCTGGCGGATACGGGCCTTCTCGAAGAACTTGCGGCGATGGGTCTCGGACGAGAAGTAGAAACGGTAACCGTCCACCTCCTCGTAGAACGGGCTGTCCTCGATGGCGTAACATACGCCGTTGCGTGTGATATCTGGCATATCTACTACCTAACCTGATCAGTGGCTGAAAACACGCCTATGATAAAGCGCACAAAGCAGAAGAACGCGAAGACAAGCCATAGCCTATCGCTGCTAATTAAATAGCATTCCATAAATTCGACTCCCGCAAACCCGCATAAAATAGCAATAATGCCATCGAAAATCAATTTCTTCACAACATTAACCTCCTGAAAATGAGGGGCGCAATGCGCCCCTCGTGATGTGTACTAATCGAACGGAATAGGGTTATCCTCGATGAACTCCACCGACATGTACTCGCGTCCGCGCTTGGAGGTGCGTTTGGTGAACTTCATGGACACGCCAGCGAGGAGGTTAAGAGCCTGCTCCTTGGAACCCATATCCTCCTCGATGGTCTTGATATCATCTGTCACGATGGAATTGCCGAACATAAAGTTCTCGGGATACTCATCGAACAGCATGACCGCGAACGGCGCATCATCGCCCTTGATGAAACCGTAGTCCTTGAGATGGAGACCCTTGCCGACAGGAATGTCCGTCTTGGTGCGCCCGTCCATGAACGGAATGCCCTCGCCCTTGTTGAACTTGTCGAAATAGCCCATTGCTACCTCCTTGACCGTGTGGCGAACCCATTTTAGGTTACTTGATTGACCACGTGGGGCATAGTGAGATGGTGACAGAGAACACTATGCCCCACGTGACCAATCCGAAGATTGGACACGTTGACGCTACTCATCGAGCGGAAGCTCCTCACGGGAGTCGGCAATCTCGAGCAGCTTCTCGGTGGAGAACTTGTAGACGACCTTAGCGACCTTCTTGGAGTAGACCTCGGCACCGCGCTTGCACTCCACGCCGTTATCCATGATAAACTTACGGATATCGGTTTTGGTGAGCGAAGTGGCCTCAATCTCACCGACAGGAGTCTGCACGAGGTCGTAGCGACCGTCCTCGGCCTTCTCGAGAGACTGGGTACCGACCACATACTTGTAAAAAGTGATTTGACGTGCCATTTTGAATCCTTTCGTTAAAAGTGGCAGAATTGGAACATGTTTATTATGACAGAATGGTAAGACTATACAACTGCGAAACTGAAAATGTAAGAAGTTTCACAAAGTCTTCATAAACTATTCCTCGCAGTAGATATCTGATAACGGGATAGGAAACTCAAATGCGCCCTTCTCAATCAGGCAATCATGGGCATACTTCCTAAAACATGGAATATAATCCTCAAGAAACTTGAGAACTCCCAGCATATTAGGCATGATAACTCCTGTCTATTCAATATAATAAGCGTGATTGCATGCTGGTGTGATATGCGCATGCATCATCTCACCGGTCTCAGGGTGCGGAAAATCAAAATTGACAGTAAATACATTACAATTATACGATGCAATGCAAAAACGCTCACCATTAAACTTATCACAGAGCATACGGCAATACTTGTACGCCGCCTCCTTCCTAGACGAATATGTGCCATAAACGTCGCTAAGAGTTTTAGGCATAGGGCGCCCCGCCCAGTCTGTCAACGGTGTACGAGCAACACGCTTACGAGGATGCACAGTAAACCATTCATTCAAGTTAGCCATGATAACTCCAATCTTTTAAATAATATGGCTATCGCTGCCGATTCGGTAGAATCGGCAGAGTAGGCATATTAAAGCTCACTGGTATTAAAGTCGAATCTGTGAATACTAGTAACAACTTTACAATCGTTGTCAATATCCATAACCATGATACTATCAGCCCGTGCAGACTTTACTAAATCAACATTATCTGCCAAAATATGCAGTGCCGTATCAAGATGTTTAGTTTTACCTGCTACCAGAATATGACTACCAATGAACACGTCTATCTCATACATTCTAGACTCCTTTCATATATGATTTTAACTTTACGCCTCCTCCTAGGCATTTGTTTGTTCCCTCTTGACAACATATAATACGCTATTTCGTACACTAGTTGAACGTAAACACGTATGCACACATTATCTACACATTGTCCGCTTATTGTCCTGAACTCACGTATGTGTAGAATAGTTGAAGATGGGAAACTGGTAGTTGGGTTTTGGGGGCCCCCTCCTG
>ERZ839489.1273-NODE-1273-length-16727-cov-3.431922_pt1 | contig 16727 bp, 13 predicted proteins | sample MGYA00519938_ERZ839489 | MGnify/ENA primary metagenome ERZ839489 (study PRJEB31850, sample SAMEA3708846) | human gut metagenome | biome: human gut; feature: human-associated habitat; material: faeces | place: China | collected 2014 ... | reverse complement strand
GGCTCATTAATTTTTTCTGAAATTGTTCTCGACTTTCTTTACTCATATTAATATACATCTTTAAATTACTCTCGATAATTTCATCGGCAGGATTAAGTCCAATATATGTAAAGCCGTTTTCATTACATACAAATCCATGCTTCTCTTCCCTGTGATTCTGCGCCATAGAAATTGACGGAATTCCGAGCATTGCCAGTTCATATCCAGTTCTTCCCCTAGATGTAATGCCAATGTCACAACTCGACATAATCTCCGGCATATTTGAAACATCATATAACACTTCAATATTGTCATATTTATTATAAGACATAAGTTCCTCAATATTGTTTTTTGCTCTGCCAAGTACAACAACAAACTGATATTCCTTATAATCTTCTTTTGTTATCATCGCTAACAAGCGGTCAGAATAATTCTGTGGATCTGCACCTCCAAAGGAAATAAAAATACGTTCCACATTCTTTTTTATCTTGATTGGCTCATAAAACATAAATGTCTTACCAGAAATATAATATTTTTCTCCCGCTTTAATCTGAGGTAAATCATTTTCATGATACAATGCATTAAAAACTAAATCCGCTTTTAAAACACCTTCACCATCATCTTCAAAATTTATAATTTTTGCATTTGGTAACACCGACCTCAATCCAATCATATAATCAATTGAAGTCGTCAATATATCATTAATAAATATAGTATAGTTTTCCTTCTTACATCGTTCAAATAAATCCGCAATACCATTAACCGGAATTAATGTATGTGTTGTTGTACCAAATACTTTTGGATCTGTCTGGTTAATGTCATAATAAATATCCGGTTTTAAATAAAACTCATCAGCTATTTCCAGTGCACGATAAATGTGTCCTATACCACGTTTATTATTTCCATTGACATAAATAGCAACTTTCTTCCGATCCAATGTTGCTGCCACACTACGTAAATCCTCAAAGTTATCTACATCTTGAGCTTCATCTTCAGGTACTTCGAAAACATCAACTTTTTCTCCAATACGTGTTAGTGGTGTCACTACTGATGCTACAGATACCACAAATGCACCTGTTTCCATGTAACATGGCGGTAAATACTGACGATTTAATCTTTCTGTATAGTTTGGAACTTTTTTCCCCTCTTTCTCCCCCCACGATAAATGTGGTGCATTAATTGCAGAAATAACTGTATCAAATCCGTTATCAATTGTATATTTAATTGCAGCGTCCAATGTCTCAACACGAAGTGTCGGAGATGTCGGCTGCATTGTAACAATATAATCCCATTCTGTCTCTTCAGGTATCGCATCTGCAATTACAGCATCCAGTGTCACCGCATCTCCACAAAGATCTGCATCTCGCCACTTCACCTTTGCTCCCATCTGTTCAGCAATAATTCTAACAGCGTCTGAATCAGTAGAAACAATCACATCGGTAATATAATCCGAATCCAACGCATTTTTTATTGAATAATAAACAAGGGGTCTTCCTCCTATAATTCTAATATTTTTATTAGGAATTCCTTTTGATCCAGCCCTCGCCGGAATTACAGCTAAAATTTTCATTTTGCCCTCCTTATGTATATTTAACTTTTTTATATCAAAGCTTTTATTTTAGAAAATAACTTTACTCTTATTAGCTCAATACTCAATGCTACTATGAAAATAAATAATCCAATACTACATAATACAATAACAAATTTCCATGGTGATAGTTTTATAATCCATTTCAGCTTTCCCTCAATAAAATAGCTCCTCACCATGCTATGATCGTGTACTAAATATACACCAAATGTTGCCGGTCCAAATACTCTAACAAGCTTTTCAATCAGAAGATTTTTGCAATTATTTATCTTTGCAAAAATAATAATAAACGCTATCGAAATTCCAATAGTTGTAATAGACGTATAATTTATAAAAATATTCTGTGTCGGCACCATTTTTTTACAAAAAAAAGAAATTCCCCAACAAGATACTAAAACCACCACTGCTTTTCTTTTTTTAACTAATTGGGGGATTTCAAGTTTTCTCAAGAAAGCTCCTAATATATACAAAATTGTAAGCCATAAAAAAGAATATCCGCCTTCAACTTTAAATGGGTCATAAAATATTCCCATTATGGACACATATAACATAAAGACTCCACAAAATCCTATAAAAGCTTTCTTCGCCTCTTTATACTCCATTGATTTCAATAATTTATTAATCCATGGAGCTACAAAATAAACGCCAACATATGCTGTAAAATACCAATATTGTGTAGTTGTTATCGGAAAACATGCTTTTACTATTTCTTTTATTGAATATGATCCTTGCATAAAGCTTATTAACAAATCAAGCAACAAACTATAAAAGAATACTTGTAACCATAAATTAAAAAATTTGTTAACACTCTTCTTAGTTTCTGATGAAGTATAACCTACATAACCACTAATAATAGCATATACATTAACTGAGCAACACAAAAGTGCTTCAAGAAACCATACTATTTCATATTGCCCCCCCCAATAAAAACTGCATCTCGAACTCCACCATGATTTAATACATGAAAAAGGACAATCATATACATTGTTACTACTCGCAACAATTCGATTCCCCAAATTCGATTCTTTTTAGTATCTATCATTTTTTCCATTTACATATACTCCAGTGTTTTATTTTTCAAATATATTAAATATTCTTTATATTTCTCACTTATAAGTAATTCTTCTGGTAATTCTTCACTATAATGCCTTACTTGAAATCCGTATATTTCTTCATCTATATACCCCTGATAAGGTAATAAAATAGTTGGTGTATCAAAAAGCGCTGCCTCATACAACGTTGTAGATGTTGCCGTTATATGTAAAAAACTTTTTTCCAGTAGTTCATATAGTTGTGTAGCATTATCAAAAACCACACACCCAGGAATACTTGTCTCATATCTTTTCTTCACACCATTGTTCTCTCTTGGATGCAGTTTTATTCCTAACTGATATGATTTCCATCTTTCCTCCCTATTTAATTGTCTTTGAATGTTTTGCAAATATGGAATTATTTCATCATAATATTTTGAACCTGCAACATCCTGTTCAAATGGTTGAGAAGTAAATAAAATGTACTGTCGTTTTTCATCACTTACTTTAAATTCCTGCTTATATTTATGTATTCTAGGATTTCCGATTATTTCTACTTTACTTTTATCAAATATAGATTTTTCCGTTAATAATTTTTTTGTTGCTTCACCATAAACAAGAATTGTTCTCTCAAAAAACTTTTTACATTTATGCTTTGCCTCTGCCGGGTAAATATACCCTGGATGAATTTCCGTTATAATACCATGCTGTAACTCTATAGCTTCAAACTCTCCCGGTAAGACTGGAATTATATTCTCACGGGCACTTCCCCAAAAATCAATAACATATTTTATATTTGAATATTTATTAAATAATTTTCCAAAAATCTTTTGAGAAATCATTGTTTCTGCATACAATATCGGCATTTCTCGAATCAAATATTTTATCGCTTCCTGTTCGCATATGTTAGCTAAATATGTGGTTTTTGAAAAACTTCTTTTTAAATTAGCCCGGCACTTTTCTTCTATTACTAACATTTTCTTTTTATATATACGTTTATAAATCTTATATATAAAGATATAAAAATCTAATGGACAATAACATTTTCTACGTAAATCACTGAAATATGCTGCATCATATACATCACTTCTTGAAGGCCATTCAAAAACAACTGTTTCCGGGTACTTATCCATCAAATACTCCGCCGCCAAATTTCTCCCATAATCTCTTCGAAACATTGAAGATGAAAATACTAATGTTTTAGCATTTCTTAACCTTTTTAATTTCATATAACTATCTATAATTCTTTTTGGATATATTCGTCCCTTTTCAATTTCAAAATCATTGGACTTTTCTGTTGATTTTCCATCTAAAATCAACAGCACCATATCTCTAAAACAAGTATATATTGGAACCCCTTTTACCTCTATCTCATATAAAAAGGGGTATTTTTTTTCAAATTCAAATAATGTTTCCTTTAAATTCATAGTTCAACTATTCCTTATGCTTCCACTTAGTTATTACTAAATAACTGCTCTCCTGATTTTTCTTCAAGCCAATTTTCTATTTCGATGCTTTTTGTTACTGTATGAGCTATTATTCCATCTCCATTTAACCTTCTTTCCATTTCACGAACATATTTTGAATAAATCATATTTTTTTCAGTAAAGAGGAATTGCTTATTTAACCGAAAACGAAAGCATTTCAATATACATCCATCAACAATAATTTCACAATTATCTATCATTTTTCCATATTCGTTTATAACTTTTTCCATAATATCTGCCTTACCACACTCAATATATGCGGTCAATTCGCTCCGTACCTCCCCCCCCTCTAGAATCTTATTAAATCTATTTTCTAAAATATGCAATTGATCTCTGTCTAAATACTTTTCAAAATATCCCTTTCCTTCAATTGGGAACCATGGTTTTAAATCATTTCGATTCCTAATACATGGTACATACATATTAGGCGCATATAAAACGCACCACCCTACCCTATGAGTACCATTATTTAATACTACTGGATTATCTGAAATAGAACACTTGGCAATATTAGGATTTAGTCCTCTAGACTCCAAACTCTCTACTAAAAGTTGAAAATTTTTATCAGCTTTTATTTTTTCTTTTTCCGTTCTTGTATTGCCTAAAATTTTATCTGTTAACAAATTTTGCCATTTCGGAGTTCCTCCTGTCCTCATAGTTTCTATATCTAACACACGCGATGTCACAAAATATTGACCTGCAGTAATGTTCCCCTCACATGGAGTAAGTAAATCTCCAATATGTATCCAATATGTACATCCTAACACTCTTTCACTTTGATATCTGATTTCTTCAAGTATTTTTCGTAATTTCTTTTTAATTTCCATGTTACTCCTTAATCTGGTAATCCCTTAAGAATATATTCTTTGATTAATTTAGGATTTACATTAATAGGCACCTCCAATAAGCTATATTCCGTATTTTCCAAAGCCTTTTTAATAATATTACAGTATTCATTTTCTATATCTGATATTAACGGGAAATTATTTCTACAAGTTTCATCCACCACAGCCTGCACATTATATAATATGTTATACATCTCACGAATTACCCGAAAAGATGAACCTGAAATCCTAGTTGTCATTTCATCTACAGATACTTTTTTTTCAATAATTTTCTTGTTGGAACTCCTTACTACACACACAACTTTCCAAATCTTTGCTTTCGTTGCAATACATTCAAATCCATACAAATTTTCCAATGGAGGTGCTATAATCGGATTTTTTCCTTTTTTTGTATAATAATTCCATCGTATTTTTTGCCACTTAGGTAATTGATCAATTACTTCAATCAACCGTTCACTTCCAAAAGAAACATCTTCTGCTGAAATTGCACCTCGCTTTGGAATTGACCATATTGAACCGTCACTACAAATTACGCCAAAATCCTCTGCGATATATTTCCATCCCTCATTCATTAATTCACTAACAGCACTAGTTTTGCCACATCCACCTGTTCCAGCAAGCACAATTCCTCTATTTTCTTTTGACGCCATACCCGAATGTACAAAAACACGATCATATTTCAAAAAAGCTATCGCAAGAATCCACCAAAGCGCACTATAATCTAATGTATCTACAATAAATCTGTCTTCCTCTGTTTCTCTTCCAATCATATAAGGATTAAGATTAGTCATCACTGTTTTTATCATTCTTCGAATATTATGCCGTTCATTATAGTAAAGCCAAATACATACTGGTTTATTATCTATAAAAAGATTATCAACACGATATTGCAACCTTCCAATATTGGAGATAAAACTTGTCTCATTTATTTTTACTCCTTTTCCTTCAGCATAAAACATTGGTTCTCCAGAAAAATTCATTTCATTTTCTGAGTTGCATACATTAATAATTATTGAAGCCGGCTCTGATATTTTCTTTTCACTACCACAAAAATATTCTTTTAATTTAATAGCATATCTATTATTCCCACTAATAGCTGTTGGCACTCCGGCTAATTCATATGTTTTAGTTGTATCCATTGCATTTCTCCTTCATTCTTTAGTTAATGTTTTCTTGAATTTACACTTATACTGCTCCAAAAAATATTTCTCATATTCTTTTATCAAATTATCCCATCTATAATTCTGAATACTTTTTAAAGCATTCGACGCAAGTTTCTGATATGTATAAGGCTCATCTATCAATTTCTGAATTGTATTCATCATAAGTTCTAAATCAGCAACTGCATATCCATTCTCTGCATTTTGGATATAGTCCACATTATAACATTCATTAATATATATAACTGGTACCCCTGATATCATTGCTTCTGCAATCACTTTTGGTAATCCTTCCTTATCCGATGTCATCAACAATAAATCTGCTTTTTGTAATTCTTCATATACTTTTTCATTGGGTATTCTTCCTGTCATTTTAAGATTTTTCAATCCTTTATCTTTAATTAACTTTCTTATTTTTTCCTGTTCATTGCCATCTCCAATCATTATAAATTGAAGTCTCGGAAATTTTTCTGCACATTCAACTAAATATTCTGGGCGTTTTCTGTCTATTACAGATCCTATCCAAATTACTTTTTCTATTTTTTTCTTTGACAATTCATTCTTGTTTGTGGTGGATCCCTCAACTCCTAGATATAATACTTTTGTGTCGATATTCCAATAATATTTTACACTTTCCTTAATACATTTACTGATTGAAAACACATCATCCATCAAAAAATATTTTTCTTTTATAACCTGATTTGTTGTCGAAATTTGTTCTCCTACAACTCCTTCTACTGACGAAATAAATACTGCATCTTTTTTATGTTTTTTCACAAACTCTATATCTATCTGTTCCATCTTTGGCAAATAATATATATCATATTTCCCAAACAGCATCACTAAATATTTACACCATCGCCAAATAACACGATGCTGTAACATACGATGCAAATAGATTCCCTGTTGTTTATAATATTTTTTATCACAAGGTTTTTTATTTACATACATCGTATGTACTTCAAATTTACTTTTGTCCAAATATTTTGCAATATTGTCACAATTTACATTTTGTGCATTAGGGAAATTCACATAACCCCCTAAAAAAATTTTAATTCTTTTTTTCATACTAATTATTTTCTTTCCATCTCATTTTAATTATTTCCCAATATTCTCCTACAACATCATTTTTTAATATTGTTAAAATAAGAAAATATATTATACTACATATAGTAACTTTTAAAACCAATTCCATAACCATATTATGTACGAAACATCTTATAATCCACGCAACTCCAATCATTGCTAAACACCCAATGCAGCTTTCCTTAAGTGTTTTCCACATTCTATCAAATGTTACATCTTTTCTCGCATTATACAGTCCTACCAAGAAAACAACTAATTCAGCTAAAAAAGTAGTAAAAGCAGCTCCGTTTTGTTTATATACTGGAATAACAATTAAATTAATTACAAAATTTGTAAACGCAGCCAACGATGTTCCCTTGAAAACTATTCTCTCTTTTTTACATGAAAGTAATATATTGCTTGTTATGCTTGCCAGAATAGATACTAAAATTGCAAAACTTAATATTCTTAATGAGACAACAGAGTCTATATAGCCCTCACCTGATATAACAAGAATAATTTCATTGGCTGTTAAATTTATTCCGACAACAACAGGAAATAGAAATACAATCATAGTCTTTAATAGTTTAGAAGCCATTTTATTAAATTGTTCTTCCATTTTATTAAACTTATAGTATGTTAATCTAGGCGCAGTTACTGACATAATCGCCACTAAAACACTTTTTATCATTGTATAGATTTTTACAGAAACTGAATATATTCCAACATTATAATTAGAACACATCATTCCTAACATTGTCATATCAATATTACTATATATCGTTGACGCAATGCTATTCGCAAAAAATATTATACTATGTTTTAAATGTGAAAATATCTTTTTATTAAAAACAATTCTAGGACTAATGTATTTTCTTGCATGTATACAATTAAAAATATTACTACCTACAGATGCCAAAACATTGATAGCTGCATAAATATAAAAATCGGCCTTTTTTCTGACAAAAACAAACATCAACACTACCGATATTATTTGAAAAACAATACTACGTTTTGTTATGTATGCATAATCTTCAAATATTGTATATATCCATTCCATTCCTAACGTGGAAAATAAAATTGTACTACTATAAATTAATAACAACCCTTTATAATTTTGAAAACCAGGAATAAAAGCAATTGTTACAGCTAAACAAATATACGCAAACACTGTAGTACATATATTAAGTGTCAATAGCTCACTACAAAAATAGTCTAATTTTATTTGATTGTCCCGATATCTTATTCCCTCTCTTCCTGCATAAATCGTGAGACCTAAAACTGCTAGCAATGAAAAATAGCTCATTGTTGAACTTGCAAAGTTTACTTTTCCTAAATTTTCAGCTTGTAGCACTCTAGTAACATATGGATATGTTATTAACGGAAATGCAATAGATAATACGACTCTAATACTGTTAAGTATTGCGTTTTTCCTTACACTAGGTAAATCTCTGCCCATATCATTTCCTTCCTTAATTTTATTGAAATATAACTTTCATTTTGAATAAAAATTATATTTTCTTTATTTCTATAAGACTCTCTCTTCATGATATAATTTGTGAATATAAGATAATAGCCATGCTAACAGAAACCAAAATGTAAATCCTTCAGTACTGCCTACTGCAAAAAGAAAAGATTCACTCCAAGCAGCTATTAATAATACTACTAGCATTGTACATACAACCGTCAATTCACCAAGTTTTCCCTCAAATTTATTTCTACATTTCCGCAATGAATAAATAATGTAAAATAATAATTCAATAATTCCTATTCCGAGAATTATACAACCCCAAATTCCATTTTCTACTAAATATGAAATATAACTATTATGAAAGGCCATTCCTGGTTCTATCGGATTAAAAAAATTAGATACGGTATATCCTACACCAAATATACGATGTTCTCTCCAAAGATTGAAGGCGGCTTGCCACAAATCTGTTCTTTCAATTCCACCTTTTTCCATCAAACGATTTAATGCTAAAATATTGATTGATGTTAATTTTCCTGAATAGAATAAATATATCATTAAAATACAACCTGTTACAAATACAAGTATCAACGGACTATGTCTAAAAAGCAAAAATCCCGTTATTAAAATATCCAAAACCAGCACAACAAATGCTGTTCTTGAACCAGAAGCTATAACTGACATTACGCAAGTCATTAATAATAAGCAATTTATAATTTTTAAATATACTTTTTTAGTACCTTGTAATACATAAATTATAGCCCAATAAGATAAATTGGCATATACTCCCAAAGTATTAGCATTCGTAGTAATACCTAACGCTCGTCCACTATCATAATTAATCCCTAAGACAACAAATATAGTATTAAGTATTTGATAAATGATCAATATATAAGCTAAAATATTAAAATGTTCTTTCAAAAATTGAGTATTGTTTAAACTACTAAAAAATATATAACTTCCATAAAAAACTACAACAAGAGATATATATTTTATAAAAGCTGTAGAAACGTACACGCTAAATATAATTGAAGGAAATACCGCACATGTAATATACAACAAAATCCTAGGCGGTTTGATAATTTTCCCCCCTTGCTTTACTATAGTCAATATTATAAGTATCCCAGGACATACCCAACGAAATATATGAGATCCCGGGAAATTCAAATAATTTGCATTAAGTGAAAAATATACCCATATTGTCATAAAAATCAATAATTTTTCAAAGGGTCTTAATGTTATTTTTCGCATATACTCTCCACCGCATTCTTAAAATTTGTTAAGTATTGTAAATAATTCCATTTATTAACTGATTTATATTTTATTTCAAAATCCAATGTTTTTTCCATCTTTTTCAGAAGATCTTTTTCTTGATTATCTTCAAATATGAATCCATTTTTTCCTTCTTTTACTAAATCCATTCTGCAACCAACTGCTGATGATATAATAACTGGTAAGTCCATAATCATTGCCTCATTGACCACTAAGCCCCACGGCTCATAACTGGATGGCAACACAAAGACATCCGACATTTTATAATATTTTATGATTCCCGGGAAAACAACATATCCTGCAAAATAAACATCTGATATCTTTCCTGTCTCAACAACTCTTTTCAATCCTTGCATTTCTGATCCGTCTCCCACAATCATTAATGCTACTTTGGTCTGTTTCTCTTTTAATCTTTCAAAAGCCCTTATCAATACTTCTACATTCTTTACTTTTTCCAAACGCCCCACAAAAAGGAATACTTTTTTATCTCTAATTCCGTACTCATCTTTCAAACTCTCTTTATTTGGCAAACTTTCTTTTTCTTTCATTATTCTTTCAGAACTGACACTCATTGGCATTATTCTACATTTAGATTCAGGTATCCCATAATACACTAAATTTTCTTTTTGAAGTGTTCCTCCTGGGAAACCATAACAGCACGGGTGTTGCAATAATTTTCGAAGATACAGCTTTTTCGCCATTGCTTTTAACTTATTTTCAGGAATATGAAGTGGTGTGTCACTCTCTATTGCATACGGAACATTATTTTTCTGGCAATATTTAATTGTCGCAGATTGCTCACTTCCAACGTATCCATTAACAACCACAAAATCCGGTTTGAATTTTTTTAAGATTGAAACAACCTGTTTTTTATGTTCCTTATCAGTCCCTTTACATACAAAAGCATTATCTGGCAAACAGATTTCATCCTTGCCAGTCAATTTACTAGTGCAATATACATACTGGTACTCATATTCTGTTTTTTCATATACTTCATGAATCAAATCCATTCCATAAAGCATCGGTTCGACAAATAAAATAAATATCTTCATTACACTCTACTCTTATTTCTTAACTCTCTTAATTTGATTAATATTTTTCCTTTCAGAGTATTTCCCACAAAACAGCCATATACCGTTTTGATTTCTCCTCCAAAACTCATTTTAAATTTATCAATATGATTAGGAGTTTCAAAACTTGCAATGTTACCCCAATCATATCTTTCATACCCTTGCTCTTTAAAATATAAAATATCATAATTGTGCAAACCTCGATTGGCCCATCCTGCCATGCTTTTGTTAGCCCCTTCTTTCCTATAATCAGAAAATGAAAACCAAAGCATTGCATTTTTCCCGTCTACTTGATATATATGATAAGTCCATCCGTTCTCAAATTCTGCTTTTGAAACAACTATGTTTCCTTGTTTCACAAATTCAAAAAATTCATCCAAATTTAGATTATCCTTCAAATGCTCTTGTTCTATCACATCACAAAATTTATAGTATTTTTGGGCTAATTCCTTAATAAAATCTATGTCACTTGATATATTCAACTTATCAAATATCAAAAAAGTTATATTTTCTCGATCTGCTCGACGGACTTCATACCGCACTTCCTTATTATATTCTTTTTGAATTTCTTCCACTGTTAAAAACAAATTGGTAACTGGCGTAACATAACTATCCTTTTGAACATCTTTAGGTACTTTCTCTAAGTCGTAGAATCTCATATACCTAACAATATCTGCATCACTTTCTATTTGTTGATCTGGGAATATAACCCTTTCATATGTATATAATTTTTCTTTTATTTTCAATCTAATCATTTTTGTAATTACCTAACCTATTATATTTCTATACAATTTTATAAGACTCTGAGCTGAACTTCTCCAGCTATATTTCTCTTCTACATGTTTTCGTGCTTGCACCCCCATTACCTTATATCTTCTATTTTCAAGCATTTTTTTTATACTTTCTACTATGCTTTCAACACTTTTCCCTTGAATTAAATATCCGTCTTCCCCATCTTTTATGATTTCATCAATGCCATTTTCTTTGCATCCAATGACCGGGATCCCGCATGCCATCGCCTCAAGATATACACAGCCCAAAGCCTCATAATAAGACGGAAGGATAAAAATATCCGACATTTGCAATGCTTTAGCCACCTGTTCATATTGTACATATCCCATAAATTGCACATAATTTTCCATTTTAATTTTCTGTACAAGTTGAACCAACTCAGTTTCCTGTTCTCCTCGTCCGAATATACGAAGATGAACATTATCGTACCCAGCTTCTACTAATTTCTTAATTGCAAGAATTGTATATTTGTGTCCTTTTAAAGGAATTAAATTTCCAATTGAAATAAATTCTAACTTTTTATTTTCATGTTCAATCGGTAAAAATTTTTCTGTATCTACACCATTGTAAATCACATAGCCTTTGGAAGAGATATCAACCCTTTGCTTAATACAATTTAATACTTTTTGACTTACACCCGCTACTGCATCTGCTTCTTCATATACTTTAATGCATATCTCAGTAATCTTCTTGCAGTTTTTTGCTTCTCTATAACTGTTACTAAAAAAGACATCTAACCCATGTCCATGTATTACATATGGAATATGATATTCTTTTGAAATTCTTCTAATTGCATCCCCCGCTGGTAACGGAGCATCTGCATGTAAAATATCATATTTTTTAAAATCAATTTTTGCCTTTTTTAACGCTAAGTATAAATATTTTCCTATATATTGAAATCCAATTGTTCCTGGGATCTTAAAATATTTTATATACCGTATCTTAACTCCTTCAAAAACCCAAGTATCCGTTTCATATTCATCATCATAAAATGGTAACGGAACAATAACGTCTACTTCCACGCCCTCATGTATCAATGCTTTTACTTGCTCATGGCAAAAAACTCCTTTTTGTGGACATCCTGGAACTGGATACATCATCGTCATATATAATATTTTCATTTTTCCCCCCACTTTGCTAATACTCATACTCTGTAATACGCTCTTTCTTTACATTTTTCCACATCAATCTTAAGCGCTGTAAAGGTCCTTTCCAATCATATTTTCCATTCAATTTGTCTGCAAATAGTTCTAGACTATCGTTATTAGATATTCCAATTCTTGGTAAAACTCTCCCTGATATATTTTTTGATTTAATTCGACCATAATATGAGCCAAGTAAATAATTATATCTACTTTCTTTCTTTAACAGCTTAATAGATTTTTTATCATATGTTCCAAAAGGCATACAAAATGCTTGAGGAAACCTTTCTAAATGTTTCTGAAACATTTTATCCGATTCATTTATTTGCTCTTTGACAGATTGTTCATTCAATCTTCGTATATCAATGTGAGTATGTGTATGTGCCTGCATTTCAAAAAATTTATCTTCACTTAGCTCTTTTACCATTTCCCATGTCATGAAATGCGAATCTGTTCCTATATATTTAGTCGGAAGATATATATTCCCATGTATTCCATACTTTTTCATAATCGGAGCTGCTTTTTCATATACTGTTCTAAAACCATCATCAAAAGATACTATAATAGATTTTTCAGGTAACGCTTTATCTAAATCTGAAAACAAAATAGATTTATATCCTTGTTCATAAAGATATCTCATCTGAGCTTCAAATTTATCTTTTTCTATTTTTTGATAGGAATATCCTTGGCCCTTTTCAACTACTTCATGATAATAAATAACCACTACTTTTCCCATATCACATCTTCTCCAACATACTTTCTGCCAAACTTTCTGCACATACATCTTGTTTTTTTTCAGGTACTAAATATTCTGGTGTCTCCAAGCTATTTTTCATTTTTTCAGCCAATTCTTTTGAATCATTATAGGAAAAATAAACTACATTTTCATATCCATCTAAATCTTCATGAGAAAAGGGCATATCTGATGCAATAATTCTTCCCCCAATTGCTCTTGCTTCTAACATTGGCACCCCACACGTTTCTAAATAAGATGGGTATAATAAAATAGTTTTTCTATAATATTCCCATATTTGCTCATATGGTATATTTCCAATAAATTTTATCGGTAACCCTTTTGACAATTTTATAATTTCATCTGCATAAGAATTGTCTCCTTTTTTAATCGTAAACAATATTGTAAAATCCTTAACTCCATCTTCAACAAGTTGTCTACAGGCATTAATTATAACCATATGATTTTTATACATTTCAGCTCTTGCAGGGTAAAAAAATACCCTTGATTTTTTTCCTTGATAATCTTTTTCTTCAATATCTTCCCAATTCACACAAACCGGAACAACTGTAATTTTCTCATCATTAATATTTAACCATTTTTGGGTAGCTTCTTTAATCCAATTAGTTTGTACAAAAATATGCTCCGACTTCGGTAAATATCTTTTATATATATTACAAATAACTTTTTGTCTTACAGCAAGATTTCTCTCATTTTTTCTCAATATTGAAAATCTCTTTGGACAATATTGCAATGACTGATGTAAATAAGTAAACTGCTTTGCTTCAATTCCCTTTATCGGCATATTTTGAAGCGAAATCACCAAATCCGGTTTCATTTTTTTCACGATTTTCTTAAGTTCTATCGTTTCAAATAACCATCGATGAAAATACGATTTTTTTACATTTTCATATCTTTTGACCGAAATATTTTCTTTCGACTGAATGCAATTATTAGATACAATAAACAACCATTTATTATTATCGTGCCTTTGCAAAACATCTTGATAAAATTGCTTTAATACAAATAATCCTCCGCCATCTTCGGCAGCTATATCATATACCAAAATTTTCATATCTCTACAGCCTTATTTCTCTTTCTAATGTATCCATAAATTTACGTTCTTCGAAATGCTCTTCGTAATATTTTCTGGCATTATATCCCATTTCTTTCCGTGATGTATTAGCCATAAATTTTCTTATATTTTCCGCCAACTCTTCTGCATCTTCTGCTTTTCCGCAATAACCACATTTTGCATCTTCGATGATAGTCTTTGTCTCACCATTGATTGCTCCAATAATCGGTTTACCAACTGCCATGTATGACTGCACTTTTCCCGGTAATGTTAGAGAAAGAATTTCATCTGCTTTCAAAGTGACAAGCATTGCATCTGCCATTTTATAAAACTCTGGCATTTCTGTTACATCTCTTCTTCCATAGAAAATTACATTTTTTAAGTCCCTACTCATATCCTGTAATCTCAGAGCATCCGTTCCGCCACCGACAATATGGAAGCAAACCGGTTCATTTTCTAATATTCTAGCTGCTTTTATAATTGTATCCACACCTTGAATCTCACCAATATTTCCAGCAAACATAAAGTCAAAAGTACCAGTATTTTCCTTTACTGGAAGTTCTTCAAATATTCCTTCCGCATATTGTGGTAAATACTTAATTTTCTTCTCATCAATACCAAATTGCTCATTTAAATAATTTGAAAATAATCGGCTCGTAATGAGTATTCGATCCATATTTCTATAAATACGTTTGCTAATAAAATAAAAAGCCCGATAAATTGGTGAAGTTCTCTTTATTCCTCCTGCGACCAGACTTTCCGGCCACAAATCAAGGCAATACATAACTGTTGGTACTTTATGTTTCTTTTTATAAGCAATTGCTGCTTCTCCCATCATAACAGGTGATAATTGATTACAAAATACCACGTCAAACTTTGTTCCATCTGTAGGTTTACATTTATCTGACAATACGTACTTTACTGAAGAAGCTGCATAACTATAATAATTCAAGAATCTTTTTATAGCACCTTGTTCTCTTGGTATCGTAAAGCAACGATGAATTTGTACTCCATTAATAACTTCATCAATATGTTTCCCTTTTCCATACCCCTCATACAGAACACCTTCAGGATAATTAGGATAACCTGTAACAACATGGACTTCATGTCCACGCCGAACCATTTCTTCACATATATCCGAAATACGGAAAGGTTCTGGCTTATAATACTGACAAATTACAAGAATCTTTTTTTTTAAATTTTCACTATCCTTTTTCATTTCATTCTTAGCAAGCTCCCCAGTTCCACCTTCCACAACAGAATCATCGTGTGCAAATACTCCGATGCTACCAAGGAAACACTTAATGTCCATCAACAGACCAAGTTTTTCAACATACTCTCCATCCAGTTTCGCTTTCACCGGAATTTCCAATTCATCTCTTCCATTAATTTGTGCCCAACCAGTAAGCCCTGGCTTCACATCATTGGCATTATATTTATCTCTTTCTGCTGTTAATATATCCTGATTCCAAAGTCCCGGTCTTGGCCCGATTACAGACATATTCCCAATGAAGATATCCCAGATCTGCGGAAGTTCATCCAAACTGTGTGCTCGAAGAAATTTTCCAACCTTTGTAATATACTGTTCCGGATTATCCAACATATGTGTCGGAACATCATGTGGTGTACACATCTTCATACTTCTGAATTTATGTAATTTGAAATATTTCTTGTTTTGTCCCATTCTTTTCTGTGTAAAGAGCACCGGTCCCGGATCATCAATTATAATCGCAAGTGATATCCCCAGATATACAGGTGAAAGAACAACTAAACCACAAAAAGAGAGCACGACATCTATGGCTCTCTTGAAGTATTTTTCATATATTCCCGGTTTGTAATCAGACAATCCGACAGATTCCAGATGTCCGCATACTCCATCTGCATTTTTCATATCACAATCATCTTTTACAAAGATGACTTTATGACCTTCCAGTGGATTTTTTTCTTCTGGAACATTTTCATATACAGAATTATTCTTTTTTACTTTTGCAATTACATTCAGAACGCCAAAACTGACTCC
>ERZ839489.1244-NODE-1244-length-17003-cov-2.701853_pt1 | contig 17003 bp, 17 predicted proteins | sample MGYA00519938_ERZ839489 | MGnify/ENA primary metagenome ERZ839489 (study PRJEB31850, sample SAMEA3708846) | human gut metagenome | biome: human gut; feature: human-associated habitat; material: faeces | place: China | collected 2014 ... | reverse complement strand
TCCGTTTCACACAAGCCGGTTCAGAAGTATCCGCCTTGTTGGGACGTATGCCGTCTGCTGTGGGGTATCAGCCGACACTGGCTACCGAAATGGGACAGATGCAGGAGCGAATCACTTCCACCAAGAATGGTTCTATCCCCTCCGTACAGGCGGTATATGTGCCTGCCGACGATTTGACAGACCCGGCACCTGCCACTACATTCAGCCACTTGGATGCTACAACGGTATTGAGCCGTAAGATTACCGAGTTGGGTATTTATCCTGCGGTAGACCCGTTGGAATCCACTTCGCGTATTCTTGACCCGAATGTTGTGGGACAGGAACATTACGACACCGCGCAACGCGTGAAGCAAATCCTTCAGCGCAACAAAGAGTTGCAGGATATCATCTCTATTCTGGGTATGGATGAGCTTTCGGACGAAGACCGCCGGACGGTAAACCGTGCACGTCGTGTACAGCGTTTCCTGTCACAGCCCTTTGCCGTGGCCGAACAGTTCACCGGTGTGCCGGGGGTGATGGTTTCCATCGAAGATACCATTAAAGGATTCAATATGATTATGGACGGGGAAGTGGATTACCTGCCCGAACAAGCGTTCCTGAACGTAGGAACAATAGAAGAAGCAATAGAAAAAGGTAAGAAATTGCTGGAAACAGCCAATAAAAAGAATTAGTGCTTTATGAAACGGTTTCTGAATATGACAATCGCCACTCCCGAAGGAGTTATTTTCGAAGGAGAGGTTGAGAGTGCAGAGTTTCCCGGTACGTTGGGTGCATTTACTCTTCTGCCGTTACACGCAGCTCTGATTTCTTCCCTGACCGAGGGACAAATCGTTTATGTGAAAGATGGGAAACCGGAAAAAGTCGCTATCAAGGGTGGTTTTGTTGAGGTAAAACAGGATATAGTATCGGTTTGCGTAGAACAATAACATTTAAAGAGTCAAAACTATGGGATTTACACTGACAAAAAAGCGATTTTTAATCTGGAAGACCGTTATGATGGTGGTCGCCGGACTGGTAGTAGGAGGAGCAATCAAGTTATTTTGGCCGGAGCATTATTTTGCCTGGTTTCCTTTTATTCCTCTGTATTTTTATATCTTCGGATGGTATTATATTTTTATGTTCGACTACTGTCGGAAGTATACACCGCATAAGTTGCTTTCTGTCTATATGGGAATGAAGTTTGTAAAAATGGTATTCTCGATGATAATCCTGTTGTTCTATGTGTTGCACGTCAAAGTGCATAAGGAGGATTTCGTATTGACTTTCTTTTTGTTTTACCTTTTCAGCATGCTGTATGAAAGTATATTCTTCTTCGTGTTTGAAAGCAATTTGAAGATTAAACTAAAAGACAAAAAAGAAAAAAATGGATAAGGTAAGGTATTTGATAGGTATTGTTTTTTGTTTGCTGATGATGGGTGTCGGTACGGTGAAAGCCGAAGATATCAATGTGAGTCAGCAGCAGGAAAATGTGGATGCGAAGGATATCGTGTTCGGCCATATTCAGGATTCTTACGAATGGCATATCACTAAGTGGGGTGATAAGGATATTGTGATTCCTCTTCCGGTGATTGTATACAGTAAGGAGACGGGGTGGCATACCTTTCTTTCTTCCCGTATCGCACATGAAGGCAGTGAGTACGAAGGGTTGCGCATCGCTACCGATGGAGACCATAAAGGAAAGATTGTAGAAGTGAATGCTGCCGGACAGGAGGTTCGCCCGTTCGATATTTCTATTACAAAAACAGTACTTGCTCTGCTAATCAACAGTGTGTTGCTGGTTGCCATTATTCTGGGTACTGCCCGTTGGTATAAGAAGCGCACGCCTGATTCTCCCGCACCGAAAGGTTTTGTCGGTTTCATGGAAATGTTTGTGATGATGATAGAAGATGATGTAATCAAGGGCTGTGTGGGAAAAGATTACAAGCGTTATTCCCCCTTTCTGTTGACGGCATTTTTCTTCGTGTTCATCAACAACCTCATGGGGTTGATTCCTATCTTTCCCGGTGGAGCAAATGTGACGGGGAATATTGCCATTACACTGGTATTGGCATTGTGTACGTTCATTGCTGTCAACGTGTGGGGCAACAAGGCATATTGGAAAGAAATCCTTTGGCCGGATGTGCCTACATGGTTAAAGTGCCCTGTGCCGTTGATGCCGGTAGTAGAGTTGTTCGGTATCTTCACAAAGCCTTTCGCCTTGATGATACGTTTGTTTGCCAATATCATGGCAGGTCACTCGGTTATCTTGGCGCTCACCAGCCTGATATTCGTAACAGTCGGCATGGGACCTGCCATAAACGGCACGATGACAGTGGTATCCGTTCTGTTCTGCATCTTTATGAACTTTGTGGAACTGCTGGTAGCCTTTATTCAGGCGTATGTGTTCACCATGCTGTCGGCAGTGTTTATCGGACTGTCCCGTGTAGAAGAAACAGAGAAAGAAAAAGCATAAAATAAATCATTAAAAAATAGAAAAGTTATGTTACTATCAACAGTATTATTACAAGCAGCAGCCGGAGTCGGCTTGAGTAAAGTAGGTGCAGCACTGGGTGCAGGTTTAGCAGTAATCGGTGCAGGTTTGGGTATTGGTAAGATTGGTGGCTCGGCTATGGAAGCTATTGCACGCCAGCCGGAAGTTTCAGGTGATATCCGTATGAATATGATTATCATCGCCGCCTTGGTAGAAGGTGTAGCCTTGTTCGCCATTGTGGTTTGTTTCCTTGCATTATAAAAATAAAAAGAAGTTATGTCATTATTAGTGCCCGATAGTGGTTTGTTGTTTTGGATGTTGCTTTCCTTCGGCATCGTGTTCTTTGTGCTCGCCAAATACGGTTTTCCCGTCATTGTCAAGATGGTGAATGAGCGTAAGGAGTACATCGACCGTTCGTTGGTGGTGGCAAAAGAAGCAAACGAACAGTTGGCTAACCTGAAAGCCGAAGGTGAAACCATCATGGCTAAAGCTCATGAGGAACAGGCACGCATACTGAACGAAGCAGCGGCGACACGAGACCGTATTATCAAGGAAGCCAAAGAACAGGCACGGATAGAAGGAGATAAAATGATGGAAGAGGTGAAGCGCCAAATCCAGGCAGAAAAAGAAGATGCTATCCGTGACATACGCCGTCAGGTAGCGGTTCTGTCCGTTGATATTGCCGAGAAAGTGTTGCGTAAGAACCTCGACGACGAGAACAAGCAGACGGCAATGATTGACCGGCTGCTGGATGAATTGACTGTTTCTAAAAACTGATTTGCCATGTATATAGGAGTAGTTTCTATGCGATATGCCAAGGCATTGCTGGCGTATGCCGATGATGCGAAGGTGGAAGATGCTGTTTACCGGGAAGCGTTGTTGCTGAAAGACAGTTATGCGCAAGTTCCCGAGTTGCGGCAGGCTATGGACAATCCTGTACTGGCGCCCGATGTAAAGCTGAAGCTGGTAGTGGAAGCTGCCGGAGGGAAAGTGACAAAGGAGCTGGAACGCTTTGTACAACTGGTGTTGAAGGAAAAGCGTGAAAAGTTTCTTCAGTTTATGATAAATTCATATATCGACCTGTACAGGAAACAGAAAAATATCAGCATAGGCAAGTTGACCACGGCTTATCCGGTAGCTCCCGAAGTAGTGGAGCGTATCCGTAAGATAGTAGTCAGCCGCACGAAAGGAACTGCTGAATTTGCTACAAAAGTAGACGCCTCGTTGGAAGGTGGTTTCATATTCGAAATCGGTACCTACCGCTTGGATGCAAGCGTTGCCAGCCAGATACGCAGAGTGAAACAGCAGTTTATAGAGAAGAACAGAAGAATAGTATAAAAAAGAAAAGTAAAGACTATGTCTGAAAATATAAGACCCAGCGAAGTATCCGAAGTATTGCTTCGACAACTCAAGGATATCGATACCTCACTTCAGTTTGATGAGGTGGGTACGGTGCTTCAGGTGAGCGATGGCGTGGTTCGTATCTACGGCTTGCTCAATGCCGAGGCGAATGAGTTGCTGGAGTTTGAGAATGGCATCAAAGCCATTGTGATGAATTTGGAAGAGGACAATGTGGGTGCGGTGTTATTAGGACCTACCGATCAGATTAAGGAAGGTATGATTGTAAAACGCACCAAACGAATCGCTTCCATCAAGGTGGGCGAAAGTATGTTGGGACGCGTTATTGACCCATTGGGCGAACCCCTTGACGGACGCGGACAGATAGGCGGTGAGCTTTGTGAGATGCCGTTGGAGCGCAAGGCTCCGGGGGTGATTTTCCGCCAGCCGGTCAATCAGCCGTTACAAACCGGCTTGAAGTCTGTCGATGCCATGATTCCTATCGGTCGCGGACAGCGTGAATTGATTATCGGCGACCGTCAGACGGGAAAGACCGCCATTGCCATCGATACCATCTTGAACCAGAAAGCGAATTACGAAGCAGGCAAACCTGTTTACTGTATTTATGTAGCCGTGGGACAGAAAGGTTCTACTGTTGCCAATATCGTGAACGTGCTGAAGGAGCGTGGAGCATTGGACTACACTATCGTAGTTGCCGCTACTGCTGCCGACCCTGCCGCCTTGCAATATTTTGCTCCGTTTGCAGGAGCTGCCATCGGAGAGTATTTCCGCGATACCGGTCGGGATGCGTTGGTCGTTTACGATGACTTGTCCAAGCAGGCTGTTGCCTACCGTGAGGTATCGTTGATTCTCCGCCGTCCTTCGGGGCGTGAGGCTTATCCGGGAGATATCTTTTATTTGCATTCCCGTTTGTTGGAACGTGCCGCGAAGATAATCAACCAGCAGGAAGTGGCAGAACAGATGAACGATCTTCCGGCAAGCCTGAAGGGAAAGGTGAAAGGTGGCGGCTCGTTGACAGCCCTGCCCATCATCGAGACGCAGGCGGGAGACGTTTCGGCCTATATCCCGACAAATGTGATTTCCATTACCGATGGTCAGATATTCCTCGAAACGGACCTCTTCAATCAGGGATTCCGTCCTGCCATCAATGTAGGTATTTCTGTATCCCGTGTAGGTGGTAGCGCACAGATAAAGAGTATGAAGAAGGTAGCGGGTACATTGAAGATAGACCAGGCACAGTATCGTGAACTGGAAGCATTCTCCAAGTTCAGCAGTGATATGGATGCCGTGACTGCCATGGCTATCGACCGTGGACGTAAGAACAACCGGTTATTGATTCAGCCCCAGTACAGCCCGATGCCGGTGGGCGAGCAGATTGCCGTCCTTTATTGCGGGGTACATAGCTTGCTGCATGATGTGCCTTTGGATAAAGTGATTGAATTCCAGAATACTTTTTTGGAAACGATGCGCGCCAATCATCAGCAGGATGTAATTGATGTGCTGGCAAGCGGTGTCATCAATGAGGAAGTAACCGGAATCATAGAAAAAGTGGCTGCGGAAACAGCTCAATCTTATAAAGAACAATAATTATCATGGCATCACTGAAAGAAGTAAAAGGAAGAATAGCCTCGGTAAACAATACCCGAAAGATTACTTCGGCTATGAAAATGGTGGCTTCAGCCAAACTGCATAAGGCTCAGGCTGCCATAGAAAGTATGCTTCCTTACGAACGCAGGCTGCACCATATACTGACCGATTTTATGAGCAACTGTACCGAGGTGACGTCTCCTTTCATTGTGAAGCGTGAAGTAAAAAAGGTGGCTGTCGTGGTGTTTGCTTCCAATACCAGTCTGTGCGGCGGGTTTAATGCCAATGTCATCAGGCACCTGGTCGATTTGCTGGCAGAATACAAGCCGTTGGGATTGGAGAATATTCTGGTTTTCCCGGTAGGAAAGAAGGTGGCAGATGCTGTCAGGAAGCTGGGATTCCGCATTGAAGGCGACTTCCAGCACATGGCAGACAAACCTTCTTATCAGGAGGCTGCCGACCTGGCTGCCGATTTGATGAAACGCTTCCTGCATGGCGATGTGGATAAAGTGGAATTGCTCTATAATCATTTCAAGTCCACCGCTTCGCAGATATTGACTCGCGAGACGTATCTTCCCATTGATTTAAATAATGAAAAGAAGGAGGAAGAGAGGACGATAGATTATATTCTTGAGCCTTCTGCCGAGGAACTGATGCAGGAAATGCTACCCAAGGTGTTGCGTATGAAGATGTTCACCGTATTGCTGGATTCGAATGCTGCCGAACATGCGGCACGGACCATGGCCATGCAGATTGCAACAGACAATGCCAATGAGTTGTTGCAGGAGCTGACGGTGATGTATAACAAAAGCCGCCAGCAGTCAATTACCAATGAATTGCTTGATATTGTGGGCGGCTCGATGGCTTAATGAGGGAACCGCGAATATTCGGAATTCGATTTCGGACATTCGCGGTTTTATTTCATCCGCAGACAAGCCAGGTAATCATAGTGCTTTCCTTCTTTTATCAGCTCTGCTTCAAAGCCATACTCGGCAGCATAGAGACTGAGTGTTTGAAAATCCACATAGAGCCAGTCGAAACGGTCTCCTTTGATATTCTTATATTGCATCCGGAAATCAATTTCGCCATAGTAATCTCCTGCAAGGTCTATCAGGAAGCTGCCGTCTTCATCCTCGAAAAGATAGCGCAGGTCGCTCGAATCCATTAAGATACATCCTCCCGGACGAAGCAATTGTTTCATTCTCAGAAAGAAATCGGGCATATTTCCTAACTTCCCGATGATGCCCGAACCATTCATCAGCATCAGGATGGTGTCAAATGTTTCAAGAAATCCTACATCAAAAAGGTTGATTTGACGGACATCACGTACACCGCGTTCTGCCATAACCTTGACTGAAAGCGGGGAGATGTCAATGGCGCAAACTTCCTTTCCCATTTCTTGCAATGCCAGGGTATGGCAACCGCTTCCGGCACCGGCATCCAGAATCTTTCCGCTTGCCATTTGCAAAGCTGTCTTCTCCGGTTCGGACATTTCGTCGAACGAACGGAAAAGCTGGTTAATGGGAATTTCATCTTCTTCAAACTGAGATGAGAATACACGTAGTTTTCCTGCCTTCTGATGGTGAAAATAGTCGGTAATAGCTGCCCCCATCGGGTCTTTATCGGGAGAGAGAAGGTTTGCTTTCATTTGCTGTGTCATTTTTATCGGTTGGTATTTACAAATTTCTCGTATTGTTTTTTTGCCTTTTCCAAACACGCTGCATCCGGCTTATCATTTTCAAAAAAAGTAACGCTTAATTCTTTCCTTGACCAGTTGCCGGCTATCCGATGCTCATGCAGAACCACCGGATAGAAAATGCCGAACGTATTGTAGGCTTTCCTTTCGTGCTCCTTGGAGAGTACGGTGGAACGGTCTTTGTAGCCGATGAGCAATTCATCGTAGGGAGGCAAAAGTGTAATGCTGTCCTTTTGCATTTTGCCATATCGATTACTCTCGTGCAGGAAATATTCCGTACCGTTTATCATTTTTACGGTCAGCGCAGAGGATATCTGTTCCATTCCTATGCGGCATTCTTTCACCGGTAATCCGCTCCACCATACAAAATCGGCGAGTGTGGCGGGGGCGTGGCTTTGGAAATACTTTGTTGCCAAGCGTGCCAATGCTTCTTCTTTCGGCAGGCAACCGAACTTGTTTTCATCTTTTCCGTAAAGCCGGTAGGTTATCTTCCTGCCGTCGGTGCAACCGTTATGGATGATGCCTTCCGCCTCTGCCACTGCCAACAGGTGGCGGACGGTGTGAGCATTGTCAATGTCTATTTCCTGATAGAAAGGTATGATATCTTCTCGTGTCAGATGCTTCTTTCCACCTAATATATTAGTCAGAAGCTCACGGCTGTTGTCCATCATTTTGTCGGAAATCGGGTTGCCCGACTGTTTGGCAAATGCACACCACGAACGGATGGAACGCTCCCGATGGAGTGGCATCATCCAATGATAGTCTTCTTTAGTGACCAGTTGCCAGGTGGAACGGTTCAAGTGTGAGCGGATGATGTCGCCCTTGTTGAGTGCCTCGATAACGCCGGCCTCCGAGGGCTTCCGCATCCTTACTCCGACGGCCCACCGGCACATGGAGAAATCCTGTGCCTGCATTGCTCCCATCCACGACACTACCTCTTGTGGGGCAGTGAATAGCGGGCGAAGCAGATGTTGGTTCAGCAACCTTGCCGTTGCAATATCTTTTAATGTTTTCATGGTTTGTCAATGTTGGGCGCAAAGATAGATAATTCGGCGTGAGAAACAAGATAAGAGCCGGATTTTATCTTTTATCTGAATAAATGCACTACTTTTGTGACTGCAAAAAGAGACAGAGCACATGAGAAAGATGTTATTATGCATGGGGGTTGCCCTTGCAACAACCATTTCTATCGGCCATGCACAAACCTTGCAGAGTTTGAAAGATAGTTGTTACCATTATCTTGCCATTCAAGATATTACTTCGTTTAATGCTACCTATATTCAATTGCCCGATGCGTTGGAAAAGGAGATGAATCCTGAAGTCTATTCTTTGGTAAAAGAGCTGAAACAGATGCGGAACGAAGATCAGGGTATCCGCTTGTTGTTGATAGATGCGTCAAAAAGATACGGTGATAGAGATAAACGTACTGTGGAGATACGCCAGATGATGAAAAGGATTGATTCTAAGAATGCGCTGCGGGTACAACAGATTATTGATCTTTATGGATGGTTGGGCAGTGACGAACTAGGTGAAGATGCCAATGAAACGCTTTTTCTGTGCATTCAGCATGCAGATGATTTAATTATACAGACCAAGTATCTTCCCATCTTGAAGAAAGCAATGGAAGAAGGAAATGCGGATGGATGGCAGTATGCTTTTCTGACTGACAGGATAAAAATGAACAGGGGAGAGAAGCAGGTTTATGGAACTCAGACATTGCGGATGAATGGAAAGCAGTTTCCTGTGCCCATTGAAAATCCTGATAAGGTGGATACTCTGCGTAAAGAAATAGGTTTGGAGCCGATGAAAGAATATATGGAAGATACCGGCTTTGACTGGTCATTGGAAAATTACCGGAAAGAACTGCCCGAAATGGAGAAGTCTTATCGGTTATGGTTTGAAAAGAATCGGCAACAGCACAATGAAACTTCAAAGGAAAAAGTAAAATGAATGAATTAAAGCTTCGTATAGAATCCCTGTTACAACAACTTAACGAACGTGTTTTCGAGAAAGAGCATGTGGTGGCACTCTCCCTGCTGTCGGCAGTGGCAGGAGAGAGTATCTTCCTGCTCGGCCCTCCGGGAGTTGCCAAGAGTATGGTGGCGCGCCGCCTGAAACTGGCTTTTCGGGATGCCTACGCTTTCGAGTATCTCATGTCCCGTTTTAGTACGCCCGATGAAATATTCGGGCCGGTATCCATTTCCAAACTGAAGGATGCGGATACCTACGAACGCATTGTCGATGGTTATCTGCCTTCGGCTACCATTGCCTTTCTGGATGAAATATGGAAAGCCGGACCTGCCATTCAGAATGCTTTGCTGACCATTATCAATGAAAAGATTTATCGTAACGGACAGTTTTCTATTCGGGTTCCTCTGAAAGGTCTGATTGCAGCATCCAATGAACTTCCGGCACAAGGGCAGGGACTTGAAGCTCTATGGGACCGATTCCTGCTTCGTTGTCTGGTGGGAGGAATAGAAGATATGGGTGAGTTTGACCGCATGATTTCGTCTACCGACGAAACGGAACCGGTGGTGGATGAACAACTTCAAATAACCGGTGAAGAATATGTCCGTTGGGAAAAGGAAATAGCTGCCATAAAGATTCATTACTCCATTTTTGAAGTGATTCATGCACTGAAAGACGGCATTGAGCAATATAACCGGCAAGTGCAGAACGAGGGTGGTATTTCAGCTCCTCTCTATGTGTCCGACCGTCGCTGGAAGAAGATGGTAAAGCTGCTCAAGACGTCCGCTTTCCTGAACGGTTCGGATACCATCCGCCTGTCGGACTGTACGCTTTTATCTTATTGCTTGTGGAGCGAAACGGAGCATATGGAAGCCATTGAAGAAATGGTTGCCGCCGCCATACGGAAGAGTGCCGAGGGCTATCTGCTCAACATAAAAGGGCTGGAACAAGATATCGAGGAACTGAAAGACTGTCAATCTTCGGAACACAGTTTGCGCGAGCTTAATGATCCCGGCATTCAGGTGGTGGATACCTATTACTATCAGGTGGAGGGAGTCCGCATGAGAGAGCGTTTGCTGATTTTTGCTTCCGATTACCGGCATCTTGACAAAATAGGGAAACTGTTCTATTTGCACAAAGACAAGTACAAAGCAAATTGTTGTATTCTGAAAAAATATGATTCGGTGCTTCATGCCAAAGTTCCCCGTAGCAAGATATATACGTTGAAGCGGGGAACTCGCTCCGTTTATATAAACAATTATGAATATCATCTGATGTGTTATGAGAACTGTCCGCCTCCGCCGCCCGAACCGGAACCGGAAGACCTGGGCATGAAATATCATTCAGTGACGGAGGCCTTGGGGAGAATGGAGAAAGACTGGAACGAGTTGCTTGCTGCCGAAACGGAGTATTACGAAAATCATCTTTTCCTGAGTGCAAGGCAACGCCTCCTGATGCGGAGGATGCTCACCCATCAAAAGAACAATATAGAACGATATAAGAACGAATTGAACGAAATGGCTGATGCGTACCGAAAAGAGAACCAGGAATATAAGGTTGAGAGACCTGAAGATGATTTATTCACAGGAGCTTAAAGACAGAACGTTTAAAGCATACGGGGATGATATCGGCAGCGGAATGGTGCGCCGACACGAATTGGAGGAAAAAGTGCTTGCCTACTATCGCCGCACAACGCCTTCCCTGCAGGAATATTATTCGCGCTACACTCCCGAGTGGGATGCTTTTTATTCCTCGGAACACTTGCCGGACATGGCATTCCTGCAATTCCTGAAACAGATGCGCAGTGCATTCAAGAAGCGTTATGAGCTTTCCGAACTCAATATTGATTACTATATCTCACGAATGGAAGGTTGCTCTCTGCTAAAAGGGGAAGCAACGCAGACAAAGGAGTTTTTTCTGGATAAATGGCATCAGTTGCTCACCCGCAAGGAGTACGACTATCAGTATATGCACATCGACAGCCTTTGCGAGAGTTTCGACCTGTTGGTAAAGAAACATGGGCAACAGTCGGGCAATCACCTGCTCGGGTCGCGCATGGAGTGGCTGCTTCACAACTACCCGGATTTGTATCGCAAGATGCTCCCCTTTGAGCAAGTGATGAAACGCAATCCTGCCATCCGGCAACTGGCGCATCTTTTGGGGAGAAAGCACCGGGAACCATTGAAATATGATTCTCTTTCGGGAGTGGATAAGAAGATGCTGATTCGCCATTCTCCGCACAGCGATATAACGGGCGTCACTTTAGGCAATGACCTGAACAGTCTGTTGCCGATAGAATATTGTTATCTGGCGGACGATTCGCTGCGTGCCGTGTTCATGGAACGGTATGCCGAGAAGCGGTTGCAACTGTTTGATTATAAATCGAAAGAAGCAGACCCGGTGAAGAATGACAAGCAGAAAGTTTCGGGACAAGGACCTTATATCATCTGTGTGGATACGTCCGGCTCCATGCAGGGCGACCGGGAAATCCTGTCCAAGTCTGCGATTCTTGCCATTGCTCAGTTGACGGAAAAGACTCACCGCAAATGTTATGTCATCAACTTCTCCGATGAGGCTGTAGCTCTGTTGGTGGAAGATTTGTCGCGCGACATGCCCAAACTGGCCGAATTTCTCAATAAATCCTTCAACGGAGGAACGGATGTAGAACCCGCCCTTCGCGAAGCGGCGCATATCATTAACGGAAACGATTTCAGAGAGTCGGATATTGTCCTGATTTCAGACTTCGAGATGCCTCCGTTATCCAAAGATTTAAAAGAACAAATAAGAGTGATGAAACGTCGGAAGACTTCTTTTTTTGCACTCTCTTTTGGCAATCAACCCGAAATGGAATATCTGAATCTTTGCGATAGATATTGGGAGATGTGACGGAGACGAAAAGAAAACCGCATCTTTTAATTCCAAGGTTCTTGAAAAAACTCTTTCAGCTTTTTGCAAAACTCCACTGTCTTTTCGCAAAAGACTTAGAGGTTTTGCAAAACTCCACTGTCTTTTCGCAAAAGACTTAGAGGTTTTGCAAAAAGACAGTGGAGTTTTTCGGGAGTCCTTTTTCATGTTTTATTTTTCGCTTTTATCTCTTTATAAAACGGACTGCGGATTTGTGATGCGGATTATAATTAAATAATTGATTGTCAAATAATTAATGATTTATTTGGGACCACTGGGACCAGGGCCCGTCTTTATGAGATTCCGGCCCCGGATTTCTGCTGATATGAATATATATATTGTTGTTTATCAGTATGTTCTTGATTTGTAAAACGGACAAGCTCTTTTTATGAAATATGAATTATTATTACATGGATAATATCTGTTGGCAATGAGTTTATTGTTGCGCTGAATAGGTGCTTGAATGATTTATAATCTCATTGATTACAGTGCCGAATTTCATTTAATAGGCTTGTCCGCTTTATCGGTTTGATTATCAATTTATTAATGGTCTTTTATTGGGGCCGGATTCTCATAAAGACGGGCCCTGGTCCAAGTGGTCCCAAACAAATTGTTAATCATTTGATAATCAACTGTTTCACTCTTTTGGTATAGCGAGAAACAATTACCATTTTTATGCGAGAAGACTTTATGCCTTTATTGTGCTTTTTATGGCATCAATCAGTCGGCTGAAATCTTCAGGAAATACATCGCCGATATTTCCGATACGGAATGTATCTGCCTGTGAAATTTTACCCGGATAAATCACGAATCCCTTTGTTTTCAGTTGCTTATAGAATTCTTTGAAATCAAATGCCGCATCGGGGTACAGGAAAGAAGTGATAATGGGAGATTGTATGGTGTCATCCAATAAGGTTTTGAAGCCCAGAGAGCGCATTCCTGCCACCAATACCTCGTGATTGCGACAGTAGCGTTCGTGACGTGCCTGCACGCCGCCTTCGGCCTCTAATTCGTCCATGGCCTGCTTAAAAGCGCGTACCACGTGAGTGGGAGAGGTGAAGCGCCATTTGCCGTGTCCCTTCTCCATTGTTTCCCATTGGTCGTAAATGTCAAGAGAGAGGCTGCGTGATACGCCCTTGCAGTGTGCCAGTTCGGATTTGCGGGCTATGATGAAGCCGAATCCCGGTACACCCTGAATGCACTTGTTGGCGCTGCTGATCATAAAGTCGATACCCAGTTCCTCTACATCCAAGGGTACGCCTCCGAAACTACTCATTGCATCCACAATCAACTTCTTGCCGTGCATCTTTACCATGTGGGCAATCTCCTTCAACGGGTTCAGAATGCCGGTCGTTGTTTCGCAATGCACCACTGCCACGTGTGTGATTTCTGCGTTATGTGCCAGGTAGTCGTCCACATATTCCACGGATACTTGTTCGGTTTCATCAAAAGCAAGCATGTCATAGTTCATGCCGTGGTATTCGGCAATGTTTCCCATACGGTCACCGTATGCACCGTTGCTCAGAATGAGTAATTTGTGTTTCGGGGTGATGACGCTTCCCAATGTTGCTTCTACGCAGTAAGTACCGCTTCCCTGTAACAGAACGGCTGTGTATTCATCGGTTTTATGGGTAGCGAGTTTCACCAGTCCTTTGCGGATTTCTTCAACGATGTGCACATTGTAATCCTCATCCCATGTGCACCAGTCGGTCATCATGGCTGTTTTTACTGTTTCTGATGTTGTTAAAGGGCCGGGAGTCAAAAGTAAATATGGTCTCATTGTGTTAGTTTATTTTATGGTTGATAATTTCAATAATTTCGGGGAGTTCGGCAATGCTGTTTACCACATAATGGGCACCTGCCATATACATGCGTTTTCTGACGGCAGCCATGCGTTTGTTCAGTTCATCTGATGGAAGTTTCTCGGTTTCTTCTTGGGTAAGTCCCATTTCGTTGCTGCCCAGAATGACACCGACAGTCCATACGCCTGCATTCACTCCTTCTTTGATGTCGGCAATGGTATCCCCATATTTCACAACACTTGTTACGGAAGGTACATTCAAATCTGTCATGTTTTTGTAAATCATAAAAGGCTGAGGACGTCCGGCAGGAAGACCGTCGGGGGTGACACAATTGTCTGTGGTATAACCTTTGGCGGCAGCTCCCGGCAGGACCACATCCATCATGGCGCGTGTATAACCTGTGGTGGAGCCGATTTTAATGCCTGCCTTTTTCAGTTCGCCAATGGTTTCAATGACTCCGGGGATAGGAGTGGTATATTCCTGAAGAGAAGCGAAGAGATATTTCTCAAATTCACGGTTCATGGCAACCACATCTTCTTCCGTCCAAAGTCTGTTGTATAGTTTTTGGAATTGCTCTGTCACTCCGGGCAACTTGAACAGTTCACGGATATGGTCTATTTTTGCCATTCCCATAGGGCGGCGTGCTTCTTCCATGGTTACAGTGATACCTACTTCACCAAAGGCCTTCAAGAAGGCGGCAACAGGTGCAAAACATCCGTAATCGACTGCTGTTCCTGCCCAGTCCATAATTACACATTCTATTTTTTTCATCTTGTTGTTATTTAGTTATTTGTTTATTTATTCATTTCCTGTAGGAGTGGATTGGATTTGCGGGAAAGCATTCGTGGCGTTGTCCGTCGGGTGATAACATTCCGTGGGCAAGTTCTGTTTTTCCATTTTGTATCGTTGCATCAGATAGATTGCCGAACCGATGAATGCAATACCGGCAACGATGCCTACCCATCCCGAAAATTGGTTGTAGAATTGCATCCAGTCGATATTCGGGCTGCAATATTCTTTGAAAAGAAGCACACAAACCGTTCCTGTGTATCCGATAAAGTCGATGGATGCGATGAAAAATCCCACATTCCCTTTAATCTTGAAGCAGGCGATAAACCGTTCGAAGAATAAGGTTTGAAAACTCAGGTAGACAATATACAGGCTCAAACTCTGTATAAAGAGCCAGTAAAGGGTGGGCAATTGCAGTGTGTCATAATTGAATGCCAGATAACTGATGGTTACGGCTCCGCCTATCACCATGGAAAGGAGCACTATCAGCACCCTGTAATTGCTGTTTATCAGTGACATCATGGCAAATATTCCCAGAATAATCAGTGTTACCATGCCGTCTACTTGTGCAAACAACCATGAAGAGATAGTGCTTACGTCAATAATGTTGACCAGAAAATCTTCCTTGATATCACGCAGGATGGTGATGAACAGATTGGCAAAAAACAACATTATCAGCAGGGGCATATAGCTTTTGAACAGTTGCCGGCGCTGTTCTCCGTTCAGTGCTACGCGTTCCGAACGCAGGGCGCGGTCTTCGTCAGTGGGGGATGGCAGTTTGTTGAGCGACCATCCCATCAGGACAAGTAGCGGAAAAGCCAGACCGCCTATCAGGGCAGGCATCCAGAATTCTGTGACACCGAATGTGTTGACGACAAATAGCCCGAGTGATTTTGCCATTCCGGAACTTACAGCCATGCTTACTCCCAGCAAACTGGCTAATATGTCGGTCACTTTGCGACCCTCAATGAAACTGAAGATAACTCCCCACATACACCCCAGCGCCAGTCCGTTGAAGAACAATGCAAATACATTGAAAGGAGTGGGGAGCAGTCCGAAAAAGACCAATGCAAGTTCGGCAAGAGCCACGGAGAATATCATGAATTTCAACCGGTTCTCCCGTTTTAATTCGGAGACAATTTTAATGGCAAAAAACTTAGAGATGAGGTAGCCGAAGATTTGCATGATAGTAGTGGCTACTTTGTAATCCATTCCGAAAAAGTCCATTCCGTCAAAAGTGGCAGCCGTAAAAGGTTTACGCAGTGCATATACCAATGAATAGGAAAGTAAGGCTGTTCCTCCTGCCCATAAGATAAACAGGAAATTGGATATTGGTTTGTTCGTTTCGCTTTTTGCTTCCATTATTGTTTTACTTGTTTTTGCAAATTATGTTTTTATCATCGTAAAAGCGGAGTCTTGCATCCCGTTCCGATGATTTCCGGCAGCAAAAGTATGCTCATCCGGTCGGAGAAAAAATGAATATTTATGATTAATATTTTTCATATAGCGAGGAGTTGATGATGTAATATTAATGTAATGTGTATGTCATTGTAAGTTCACACGGAAACTTGTATTTTGCAAGTTCAATATAGAAGATAATATCCATGGATGATTTAATAGAAATTTATAGAAGAATAGAATACCTCCGTAATAACGGATTGAAAATGAAAGAAATAGCAGATTTTATCGATATGGCTCCCAGTGTATTGTCTGCGCTTTATTCCAGTGTTCTGCCCACTTATGTAACCTCATTGAAACAAGGACATTCTGAAGAAAATTCATTGGATTTGGCTTTGGGACAGGTCAATAACATTTCAAAGAAACGCTTGATGGGTAATTTGTCAAGCATCAAAGAATTGCTTTTCAGTCTGGAACCTGCCAATGGCGAGACAAAAGCGAATCCGTTTATGGAAATGATGACTGCCGAGATGCAGCGTTCTGTTCAGGAAGTTTATAATTATAGTGGCAGCTATTTGAGTTACAGTCTTTCTTCGTCATGCAACTGCCTGAAAGTGGAACCTTACCTGATAGAGTCTTCCGAAGATAACACGTATGTGAAGGTGACTCACATGAGTGCTTATAACACGACTCACCGGGGGGTAGGGTTGTTTAATAACCATCAGAACGGATATATTTTTTTCAACGAACGGGAAGCTCCCCAAATGGCTTTGTTCAGCATTTACCTGCAATTGCCCATGTATGATTTCCCTCCTTTTCTGAAAGGGTTATATCTCAGCCTGGATTATAACAGGAATCCGATATCACGCCGTATTCTCTTTGTAAAGCAAAGTGACAGTACGGACATGGAGGAGTTCCTGGAATTGAAAGGGGAGCTTGTGGCACTTGAAAACTTGACGGAGCTGCAAAAGAAATATTACGATTATACTTGTCGGGAGGGAGACTGTATCCGTACTTGCATGATACCGTC